>OIXS01001338.1_pt1 | contig 12577 bp, 8 predicted proteins | sample 1587841 | NCBI WGS metagenome assembly OIXS01 (sample SAMN03283254) | human gut metagenome | biome: human-associated habitat; material: feces | host: Homo sapiens | place: USA | collected 2013
GTACGTATTTCGTGCCATTGGACAAGCAGAGAAAGCAGTTCAGTTCGCTGTATGAGGTGACTTATACTCCGCAATGGACGAAAGGATGGAGTGTGTCGGCTGCTTTGGGAGTGGACCGGGGAAATTATCTGGGTAACTCTACCGGAGGTATGCTGACGATAAGAAAGACTGGAGGTATCTTATAACTGAAAAAACGGAATAGTGTATGAATAAAAGAATATATACAGGACTTTTGGTTTTCTTACTCATACTGTTGGGGGGATGTGAAAAGGCTCCTATAAACAGCGATATAGAGGGTATGTGGAAACTGGAGGAATATACAACAACGGAAGATGGGGTAACGCATCCTTGCGAACGGATTTATTATAGCATCCAGCTGTGGGTGGTAGATATAGCGGAAAAGCAGGGAACAAAGGGATACGCACCGTCAATCGGACGATTTGCTTATGGTGAGGATGGAAATACGGTGATTATGAAGGATTTTTATTACCGGAAAGGAACGACAGACAGCAAAGAGCCGACCAAACTGGAAGACTTGCAGCCGTATGGACTGAATAGCCTGGAAACCAAAACGGTAAGCATTAGAAGCATCCAATGCTTTGATTTCAGCAGCTTCGTCATAATTCTTGGCGTCCTTGTTCTGTTCGTATACCTTGAACACATATACACCGTTGTTGCCGACAACCGGAGCGCTCAACTGATCTTTCTGAGCCAAGGAAACCATTGCATTCAACTTCGGCTCAACCCCGATACCTGCGATACGGCGTGTTGCAAAGCTAACGAACTTAACAGAATCTGCAGAAGAATTCATAGCCTGAGCATAAGCATCGACAGAACTCAGATTTTTAGCAGACAGGTCTTGTGCGATCTTTTCACCCTTCTTCTGAGCGATCAACTCTGATTTCAACATCGGAGTAACAGATTCCAAAGAACGATAACCTTCCGGCAACGTACCCTGAATAGCTGCGATCACAAACTTATCGTCACATTCAAAAATTTCAGAAATATCGCCTTTGTTGTTCTGGAACGCCCAACGGATTACCGGACGGGAATTCTTGATAGAACCCAGCAACTGGTCGTTAGCAGTTACTGTCACATTTGACAACAAGTTGTAACCGGCCTCTTTAGCGGCATCATCCAATTTATCTATATTCTGGTTCTTTGAAATGAACTGGTTCAATTCATTATAGATGTTACCATAAGTCTTTGTACTCGGAGATACGGTCATATCAATATCTGCTACTTTGTATTTGTCTACATTTGTAGTCTTATCGGTAACTTTGATGATATGTGTACCATACAAAGATTTTACAATTGAATAGTCATTGACCGGAGTCGAGAAAACAGCTTTTTTGAAATCATCATTTACACCTCTCAAAGCTGTCGCTTCAGTAAACCAGCCCAGTTCACCCCCTTTTTCAGCAGCCTGGTCAGCTGAATATTCCTTTGCCAAGGCAACAAAGTCACCACCTTTCTTCAGTACATTCAACAAACTATCGGCTTTTGCTTTGATAGCAGCTTCATCGCCTGTATTTGCCAACATAATATGACTGACCTTCACAGAGTCAGGAGCAACGGTTTTATCGACCAACTTAAACAATCTGTATTTATCGTTTTCAAAAACAGGGCCGTATACGTCACCAACATTTGCAGTCTTTACAAATTGCTTCATTTCAGGATCCAATGCATTCTCTGTAAAGAAAGCGTCCATATAAGGTATTTCAGAATTTTCCGTCACCAAATCAGCCACTTTTTCAGAAGTAGCCAACTCGCTCTTCAAAGATTCGATTTCAGCACTTGCTTTGTCGTAGTCTTCTTTGCTCGGACGGATATCGACAGCGATATATTTGATTACTTTTCCTTCTTTCTGCTTGAACAACTCCTTACGCTGATTGTACAGCTTTTCGATATCACTCTTGCTTACCTGTATAGTTGAATCAGGAATAGAAGCATAAGATTGCATTGCATAAACGATATCAGAGCTTACAGCCGAGCCATCGAAAGCATCTTTTGCATCCAGTTTGTTGGCAGAAACAGCCTTACTCAACAGAGTTGTATACTTCTGTTCCAAACGCTGACGTTTGATATTCTTTTCCCAGAACATCCAGAACTGACGCCCCTGCAACAACTGTGCCTGCTGGTCAGCGGGATAGTTGGCAATATTATCGTCGTCGATAGTCTTTAAGAAATTTAATAATGCAGTTTTGTCAAATGCACCTGTCTGCGGATTCACAAACATCTGCATCTGTTGGATCATCGGAGAAATGTTTTCACCCTGAACCATATCGAACAGTTCTTCCGGACCTACTCCCATTCCTAACTCGGAAGTTGCTTCATTCAAAACGATATCCTGTACCATACCATCGAATACAGACTGACGGATTTGAGTCTGGTATTCTTCGGGCAGACTGGTGGAACCTGTCTGCATTTTGTACATTTCAGTCATTTCGTCTACACGATCCTGAAATTCTTGAATTTTAATAACTTCTCCGTCTACCTCCGCAACCGTCTCCTGCGATTGTCTGAAATAAGTAGAACCGGAGTTTAAAAAGTCACCGATGATAAAAGCGAACAATGCCACCCCCACAACGAGTACCAGCAGTCCTGCTTTGCTTCTGATTTTTTCCAGCGTAGCCATTTATCTTTATCTATTTTAAAGTTTATTATTCCACATTTTAAGGGCACGAAGATACGAAAAAAAGAGATTGCCGCATCTTTTTATGCTTTTTTTTTAATTAACTCACTACTTTCATACGAACTAATTCGATTTTCGTAGCTGTCACTTTTACGATTTTAAAAGAATATTTATCAATTACAATCGTTTCATTCAACTTCGGAAATTTCTGATAAAAATGCAATATAAAACCGGCTATTGTCACATAATCGTCCGACTCCGGTAATTCCAAGTCAAACTTCTCATTCAGCGTATCGATCTCTATACGACCGGACAATAGATACTCGTCATCTCCCACCTTCTTGGCAACATACGACTTGATATCGTGCTCATCTTCTATCTCTCCGAATATTTCTTCCACCAAATCTTCCAAGGTTACGATTCCCGAAGTTCCACCAAACTCATCCACCACAACAGCCATACTTTTCTTGTCCTGCATCAAGACTTTCATCAATTTATTGGCAGCCATCGTTTCCGGAACAATCGAGACGCTTCGGATACTTTGTGTCCAATCTTCCGGGTTTTTAAACATTTCCGAAGAATGGATATATCCGACAATATCATCTATATTTTCATTATAAACAAGAATCTTAGAAAGTCCAGTCTCTACAAAACGGGAACGTAGTTCCTCAAGGGCAGCCGTCTTATCGCAAGCCACAATTTCCGTACGGGGAACGATGCAATCACGCAAACGCACATTCGAAAAATCAAGTGCATTCTGAAAAATCTTTACCTCCGTATCCATATCCGAATTTTGAGGCGCATCTTCAATGCTCTGCTGGATAAAATAATCAAGGTCGACTTTGCCCAGCGCCCGTTGCGTCGAACCGGTCACATTCTTTACACCAGCAATTTTCAGAATCAGGAAAGAAAGCAAAGAAGAAAATTTAGAAACCGGATACAAAACAACATATATGATTAACAAAGGTACCGAAAACAACGTAAGCGAAAAATTCGGATTCAATTTAAAAACAGTTTTTGGAATAAATTCTCCGGTAAACAATATCAGGATAGTCGAGATAATAGACTGAGTCAAAACAATCAGTGCCTCGTTATTTACCACACGAGCAATAAGAGGTTCCAGTATAATCGCCATCTGCAAACCGTAGACCACCAACGCTATATTGTTTCCGACCAGCATTGTAGATATAAACTGATGCGGGTTCCGGTAAAATATATCCAGAATCTTACTCGTCAAGCTTTTTTCCTTTTTATCAAGTTCGAAACGTAACTTATTGGAAGAGATAAAGGCTATCTCCATTCCTGAAAAGAATGCAGAAAAAGCCAATGATATTAATATGTATGTAAGTGCACCCATTACTTCGTTTTATCCATCTCGGCCGGCACCAATTTTCGTGGAACCACTTTTTCCTTCTGTGCCGGTTGCTTCTGCGGAACAGTCTCCATAGCAGGGTTGGCAGCTATGGGCATAGAATCTACCGGAACAATATTTTGGGTTGAATCAGTCGTTACCGATTCACTGACAGGGAATACTCCTTGAGAATTAAATATTTTATATTGAGTCATATTCTGATTCGACTCGAATCCGATACCCGTTATGATTTTATCATCCTCTTGTATCCGAATGTATTTATCAGAATAGACCTTTTCCTCTTTCTGGTCCCAAAAAAGCAAGGAAGTTTCAAATTTTTTCCCTTCCAGATTCTCAACCCTCACATTGCCAATCAGCTTCCATAGTCCTTTCTTCTCATAATTATAAGCCGTATCCGCTTTAAGACTCGCTTCAATATTAAATAAAGTATCGAATTTTTCCACATAAATACCTTCAGGAAAATATGAGAACGGCTCTTTTGCCTTATCGAATTTCAAAAATTCTTTAGCGATAGCACGATAGCGTGTAATCCCCGAATCGGAGAACTGAGTAGTATAATCAGTAGTCCTCAACGTATAAGTTGTTTCAGGATCGAAAGCAACCACAACCACCTCCTTGTTATCGCCATTACAAGAGGCAGTAAATAAAAGAAGCATAACAACTACCGCAAAGATAGTTGTTATGCCTTGTTCGTTCGTTTTACAAAGAAAACGGTTCTTAATCATAATTATCTGATTGTGACAGTCTCACCAATCCAGCCCCCGATTTTGAAAGCTTTTCCTTTTTCCAGATCCGGATGCATGAAAACTTCTTCCGTAGAAGGAAGGTGAGCACGATAAGTATTAGCCAATTTACCAGCGTCTTCTGCCACATTCTGATCTACCTGTCTTGCCTTTTCAAATTTATCGATAGCTGCATAGTAAACAGCTTTGGCCAAAACGGCATCATTCGGATAGATAGATTTTGCAGATTTAGCATACATATTGCCAATCAGTATATACGGCGCACCGTAATCAGGATTGGTTTCAATTGCTTTTTGACAATATTGTCTTGCTTTTGACATATTGTTCTGTTCGAACAACAGTACACCGATCAGATAATAGTCTTCAGCCTTTGAAACTGCATCTGTTTCCATATTGGCTGCTTCTTCAAAATACTGGATAGCCTTATCATAATCTTTAGCTTTTACAGCCTGTTTTGCAATACCCAGAGCGGCATCTGCACTCGGTTCCAGTTTATAGGCATAACCTGCAGCTGTATAAAAAGCATCGATTTCCTGACAACGAACACGTCTCAACAGAGATACGATTTCTTTCAACGCAGGCAAATCATCCTTTGCAGCTTCAACTTTGGAAGCATACATATTCTGCAACGTTTCACAATCGGCAGCACCACTACCTGCAAAACCACCATCAATGGCAGACTTGTAGGTAGTCAGGTTCTTTATCTCCTTTTCATTATTTGCTGCTTGAGCTGCGGCTAACTGAGTTGCAATGATCTTTGAACATTTCAAATAGTCCTCCAAATAAGTCTCTTTGAAATTAGGATCAGCCAACAGTTGACGGTGAGACCCCATCATATACAAGGATACTCCCATTGCTTCAGAGTTTTCACCAAACTCATTGATCACTTCACCCAACCAAGCATAATACACTTTCGGGTCTGCATTATCTCCCTTAAGGCGGATATAATCAGCAGCCTTACGAGCAATAATCCAATCCTTTCCATACTTTCGGTCATTACCGAAATATTTCACACGCGTATCATACACCTTCATCAAATCATCGATAAGAGCAGCTTTCTTAGCCGGATCTTTCTCGGTATTGATTTTCCAGTCCATGATCCTCACACCATACAAGTAGATATCCTTATGAGCTCCCGGACATTCGGTATAAGCCTGATACCAGAATTCATAAGCATCCTTGAAATTCCCTGCTTTGGCATAAGGGACAAATAAGCTGATATTGGTAATACAACGTACGCTATCTTCACCAGAACCGAACGGAGTACCAGTATCCACACCTTTTTGTGCATAAGCTCCGAACGACATCATAGAGCATCCGAAAGCCAATAATAATACTTTGATCTTCATATTTATTTCTATTAAAGTTAGCTATTTAGTTAATCAACCTTAAATTTCATAAACCATGCTTCATTGAACGTATAATTCACTGTAAAACGAAAATACTGTTCATCAATCATGTTCATCTTCACTTCCGGTTTCTTTTTCACATACTCAAACGATATGTTAATCAACGAACGGTTATCAATTAACGGCAATCCCAGACCAAGGCTTGCTCCGATCTCGTTATAACCGTCTCCGGAAGGATTGGCATCTGTCCGGTTCATACGCAAATAAGAATTGCCATAATGGACACCTGCGCGATAACGAATCCTGCTGAAATATGATTTACGCATATAATCCGGTATATATTCGCCACCAACCGCTACCCGATAACGATTCTTGAAATTATCTTTCTCCCCAAAGTAAGGCATTTTTCCCCAATCCTCATAGGAAAAATCGGCTGCTAACGTTAATTTATTTTGTTTCACATAAGAAAGCCCCACTCCATACGAATTAGGCAACGCAAACGCTTTCCCGCTGATAGTATCAGACTGAAGCACTTCTCCATCTGAACCAGAAGATGTATAAGACTGAGTCAATTGATAGGATTTTGCATGCAAACTTTTTTTAGGAGAAAAAACAAGACCTAACGTCACACTCTCCGTCTTGCTTAACGGATGTGTGTACTGCAATCCGAAATCCATTTTCAGGTCACGCACCCTCAATTCCTGGTTACGGTTCGTATTATATGCTCCTGTTCCTTCACCACTCATGATTACAACTTGTTCATGCTTGATATTCCCAAACAGGAAACCAAAATTGGCTCCCACGGCTAAACGTTTTTTCCAGATATCAATAGAGACACCTCCATAGAAATCACTCAAACCGCCTGAACCGTTATAAGTTTCCGTAAATGTAACTCCTTCGTCGTTACGCAAAGCACCAAACTTATAACCGACATAAGAATAAGGCAACAAACCGAAACTCAAGGCTATCCGGCGATGAATCGGAAACTGCATTGCAATATATTCCACGTTTCCGTTGATATCGTTCTGACGGGCATTTCCGTCATCAAACCACGACAACTGACCGGCTACACCAAAATCAAAGAGAAATGTCAGGGAGTCCATGCAACTGTATGATGCCGGGTTCATCGGATTTATTTGTTTCGGCGAACGTAATCCGTAACCAACACCGCCCATGGCTCGACCTGCGCCGAACGAACGTTCTCCCAAATCACCATACCCGAAACGGGTATAGGGCGAGTTTGTATTGTTTTGCGCCATCAAAGGCAACAGCATGAATATAAGAACGCTTGTTATTAGTACTTTATTAATCTTCAACATTATACTCTAAGATTCTGTTTAATCCTGTCAACACTAAATTAATGTCTGCAAAGATGGAGTTTTTTAGTCGTCTTTCAAAATAAAACGAATGACCGCCTGTTAAAAAAACCAAAAGGTTAGGATATTTTAGCCGAAGCATTTCGATATACCCATCCATCTCGCACACTATACCATTTACTACTCCAGCCTGGATGGCTGTTTCCGTATCCGTTCCGACCAAAGGAATGTATTCCTGTTCGACAACCAAAGGCAATTTCTCCGTAAACAGGTTCAATGCTCTGAACCGGGTTGTCATTCCAGGTGAAATATTCCCTCCTAAATAAGAACCGGAAGCATCGATCAGTTCATATGTAATAGCTGTTCCGGCGTCAATCACCAGCAAATCCTTTCCTGGTTGCAGGTAATTAGCCCCGACAGCGGCAGCCAGCCGGTCTTTACCCAACGTTTTAGGCGTTTTATATTGCACCTTGATCGGAAGAGATACCGTTTCGTCCAAAAACACAAAATTCCGAAGATTGCTTCCCAGGTATTCAACCAATTCGTCATCTTTATCTATCACTGTCGAGAATATCCCTTTCGTCAGCGGGTACTTCTTAAAGATAGAAGAGATAACCTCCACGTCGAATTTCTTAAACACAAAAGAAGCCTCCATATGCCTCTTATTGTATACAGCCACTTTCGATGATGTGTTTCCTTGTTCTATAATGAGATTCACGTGTCTGAATTTTTCCGCAAAGAAAAACAAAAATGATGAGATAACAGACATATCGAAGGCACAAAGTATAAAAAACAGGAAAGGAATGACTTCCTCTCCTGTTCCATCACATAATATAAAGTTCAATTAATCAGCCAGAATCACCAATTCAGCACCCGATGCAAAATCCTGTCCGCGCTGCTCGCTCAATGCTGTAAAACGGATATAGCGGGCTTTGACGGCTGATCGAACAGCACTTTCTTTTCCTTCTGGTTATTTTCAAAAGTACCTTTCAAGACCGGTTCACCCCAGTTTTTACCATCCAGGCTGACACTAATCGAATAATCCTTGATATTACCATTCGATCCGTCCTGCCGGGGAAGGAATGAAAAACCTTTAATCTGTTTTACTTCCCCTGCATCCAAATCCACCCAATGCGGATATTTGGCAACGGTAACGGAAAACATCGTATGCCAGATCGTATTCGGATCACCATCCGTCAGGTTCTTGGCATCTCCGTAACCGGACTCTTCGCTGCTTGTATAGACCACTTCCGTCTGAATACTCTCGATCTTGCTGAAAGAAGCCGTTGCATTGATTTTCGGATTATCTTTAAACCAGGCTTTTACGGTACCACCATTGCGGAACGGTATGGCTTCCGAATATTCCTTCGCTTTTCCTTTCCCGTCGGTCGTATAGCAAATCACAGCGTCTTTACGAGCCGATGAGAGCTCAACGGATCCGGCGCGATTACGCATGATTGTCAACGGCATTTCTCCGGCGGGTGCAACATTTGCCGTAACGGTTACATCTTTTCCGGCAGGACGGATTATAAAGCCCATGTCATGATGTCCGGCAAAGACGCGATCCTGTTCCAACGGTCCGCCTTGTCCGCAACTGTTACCACCCAACCCGGTCACAGCCGCATCCAAATGCAGATACGTATCTCCTGCAACCGGCAACTGGTAGGGATGAGAAGCCAGAATCAAATCCAATGCAGAATATTGAAGAGCCGATACAGACAAACGGTCGGTAGCCACAAACACAGCACCCTCGCCATCCGGATCGGTCAGGGCACACCAGCGTACATCCTCGTGGTTGCCCATATCTTGCGGTTTCGGGAAATTCACAAACTCGCCAGCCACCGTATTCCTATGCTGTTCGATAAACTGTCCGCTCTTGCGGTCAGCATAGTTATCGATCGGGCCACGTCCGTAATAAGTGAAGTCTGCATACTGCTGCGGGACTTTCATTACATATCCTAGGCGTGGCAATACCAGACTCGGACGGTTAGAAGTGATGCTCGACTGCAACTCGACAGACCCGTCAGGATAAACGGTCCAGATTTGATTCGTCGTAAACTTGAAATCATTTTCCCCGAATCTCCTATCTGTCAGTTCCTCTATACTATTTTTTCCCGTACTGGTTCCACCTTTGATCTTAGCACCGTTCGGCGCCTGCGATTCGACAGTGAAAGCCAAGATGACCGTACCGTCGTTTCTTTCCAAAACCGTACTATTCGTTGCCCGATGTTGCAGGTTATGCAAGCCGTGTTCAAACCACTGCGAATAGAACCAGTTGTCGTTATTGGTAAAAGCACGCAAAGCATCGAGCTTCGGACCGTTTCCATCGGTTATAATCGTCTTGCCTCCGTAGGCCAGGCTGTAAATCGTACCCGTCTCCATATCGAACTTAGCAACGAAACCGTCACCACTCACCGTTTTAATCGAAGTATCCGATTTATCCAACTTCACCTTTCCGGCAGAAGCCGTCACGGCACTGATGGAAGGACGCGCCATAGCTTCCTGCAACAAAATTTGTTCCTCCGCCGTCACAAATCCTTTTTCAGCCCACGGCATATCATCTTTAAGAAGGAACTGCACCTTTACAAAATATTCGGAATCATTCTTCAACTTGTCAAAAGGCATAGGTATTGACACTTGTGCTTTAGCACGGGCAGGAATCGTTCCGGAATTAACAAAACCGAATCGAATCTCCTTTCCGTCTTCATAAAGCGACCATCTTATATCATAATCCGAAAGGTCCTTAAAATAATATTTATTGAATATCTCAAAAAGTCCCTTCCTGACATCGACCGCTTTCACACCAATATGCTGATAGACTTTCTTCACTTCATAATACTGCGGTTTCGGTTCCAGATCACCGAACACAATGCCATTCATCACGAACTGACCGTCATTCGGAGTATCACCGAAATCCCCACCGTATGCCAGATATCGCTTACCGGTCTTTTTATCATAGTTATACATCGATTGGTCCACCCAATCCCAGATAGCACCGCCACAGAAAAAATTTGTCGATTCTATCGCTTCCCAGTAATCCACCAGGTTACCGCAGGCGTTCCCCATCGAATGAGCATATTCGGAAATATGGAACGGGTATTTGATATCATAATCACCTTTCACCGCACCACGCGTCCAGCCAATAGACGGATACTGGTTCGACCCCATATCCACTATATCATTATTACGTTCATATTGGACGGGACGGGATTTATCCACCTGCTTCAACGCATCATAAGCAGCCACGAAGTTTTCACCAGGTCCCGCCTCGTTACCCAACGACCAGATCACGATAGACGGGTTGTTGATATTAGCATGAACCATCTCCATCACACGTGCGACATGCGCCTTTTTCCATTCTACCGGATGTGAAAGGGAAGCGGCCCCGTAATAATATTCATGCGACTCGATATTGGCTTCGTCTTCCAGATAAAGACCATATTTATTACATAAGAAATACCAGTAAGGATCATCCGGATAATGCGAATTACGCACATGGTTGATATTGGCACGTTTCATCAGCATCACCTCTTTTTCCATCATATCGCGCGTGATGGCATGTCCGACCGCCGGATTCGATTCATGACGGTTCACGCCTTTCAGCTTGACGGTCTTACCATTTATATAATAGTAACGTCCCGCCAGCCCGAATTCATCTTCTTCAGCCGGTGTATCCTTGATCTCGACCTTACGGAACCCGACGATCGTAGAGGTTGTCTCCACCACTTTCCCTTTAGCATTCTTCAACTCTGCAACCAGTGTATAGCGATATGGGAACTCTGCCGACCATTTCCGGGGAGCTTTTACATTCAAGACAGCTTTCGTGGTCTGTATCTGTCCGGGATTTACCACATCCACCGCTGCCGAAACAAGCACATTTTCCACTTTGACGTTTTCATCCGAATACAACTCATTGGCATACAACGCATATTCCAATTTATATCCCTTCGCAACCTTTTTATCCAAGTTGCATACATCGGCCGAGACTGCCAGCGAACCATCCGTATAAGTCACATCCAAATCCGGAATCGCCACCAAATCGCGCACATACACTTTCGGAACCGAATACAGAGCGACCGTCCGGAAGATACCCGGCAGGCGGAACATATCCTGCGCTTCCAAAAAAGAACCGTCGGAACTGCGATATACTTCAGCGGCCACCACATTCGTCCCTTTACGGAGGTAAGGAGTGATGTTGAAATTAGCCGTATTGCGGGAGTTTTTGGAAAAACCGACATATTGACCGTTAATCCAGAGATAGAAGAAAGAATCGACTCCATCGAAACTGATAAAAACTTCGCGTCCGTCCCAATCCTGCGGTATCTCGAAATCACGACGGAAAGAACCGACTTCATTCCGGTGCTTGTAAGTCGTCCAGTTTGCTGGCGGAGTACGCATCACACCTCCGCGCCAGTCATCGACCGCCACTTTATGCTGGAAGATTACCGGCTGGTTCACATAGATCGGAACTCCATATTTCAGGCTACCGTCTTTCTGGACTCCATAAATATTCCAACTGGAAGGAACCGGGATATTATCCCAGCCGGATACATCAAACTCCGTCTTATAGAAGTCTTTCGGCCGTGAATCGGGATCAGGCGCCCAATTGAACTTCCAGTCTCCATCCAAAGACTGCCAAAATTTACTGTTTTCCGGTAATACCTTACGAGCGCTTTCCACATCCTGGAAAGGGAAAATATAAGCATGCGGTTGTTCTTTGTTCAGAGCCAGGTTCTCAGGCGACTCCCACTCTTTACCGGTCGGTGCTTCCATCGGTCCGTAACTAAATCCCCCAAGCGGCAATTGATCAGCCATGCTATAGAAAGAAGCACAGCAAAGCGCTAAGGCTAACGAGATTTTTTTCATGATGTTCATTTTTAGGAATAATAGATTTTATTTGTGTATTCATTCTTAGACATGCCAAATCGTTCACAAATATAAGAAATTAACACAGCATATAAAAGAACTTCCAGGGCAACCGCACCAAAAACCACAAAGAACAAGTCAATTCTTACCTTCAGTACAAGCATATTCTTATAAAAGTTTTTAGAGAAAACAGCTTGAAAAACTGCTTTAGATCCGGATGTAGAGACGTAGGAAACCCGGATGTAAGAGATGTGAATACCCGGGTCTCCGTGAAACCGGAACGGGGATGTGAAGCT
>OIXS01001342.1_pt1 | contig 12534 bp, 8 predicted proteins | sample 1587841 | NCBI WGS metagenome assembly OIXS01 (sample SAMN03283254) | human gut metagenome | biome: human-associated habitat; material: feces | host: Homo sapiens | place: USA | collected 2013
GCTAACCGTTTCATAGATGCCACATCTCAGCTTAAAGATATGCTGGAACAGCCACACAGCAGAACCTATGACTGGCGTTTTGGAAAGATTTTTTATACAAAACAGGGACATGGCACCCCTATTCTTCTTATTCATGATATCATGCCAGGTGCTTCCGGTTATGAATGGAATGCCATAGAGAAGCAGCTCGCAACCGAACATACCGTTTACACCATTGATCTTCTTGGATGTGGACGTTCCGAAAAACCGGATATTACTTATACCAATTTTGTATTTGCTCAGTTACTCTGTGATTTTGCCAAGAATGTGATTCGTGAGGAAACCGATGTTATTGCCAGTGGTTTCTCAGGTTCTTTTGCGATCATGGCTTACCGTAACAATTCCGACCATTTCCGCAAGATCATGCTGGTCAATCCACCAAGCTTCAGTTCCCTGAAGCAGGCACCTTGTAAAGACAACAAGCTCTTTAAGTATTTTATCGAGCTTCCGATTTTCGGAACTCTGATCTATCATATGGTAGCTTCCCGCGAATCCATCAGCAGTCTGTTTATGGAAAAGCTGTTCTACAATCCCTTCCATGTAACAGATACACTGGTAGACACCTATTATGAATCCGCTCACAAGGGCGGTTCCAACGCCAAATATCTGTATTCCAGCTACATTGGCAAATACCTGAATATCAGCATTAATAATGCCGTAGAATCTTCCGATGCATGCATCTATATTATTTCCGGAGAAAAAGAAGCTTCCGCTTCTCTTATCGCAGAGGAATATCAAAAGCTGAATTCTTCCATTGAAACCGCTGTGATCCCGGAAACCAGACATCTTCCTCATCTGGAAGATCCGGAACATTTCCTGGAACAGGTAGCTATTTTCCTGTAAAAACAGCTTATGATCCGGCACCAAAAACAAAATTTATCTATAGTAATTTTGGAAATCAACGTATCAAAAGAACATTGTTCATGTTCGGAGCCGTTGATCTTCATGCAGTAATTTGTGGAAATGCTATAAACCAACAAAAAGCCAATAAAAAAAGAGTACTGTTTCACGTGAAACATAAGTTTTCCCTCAAACAAACGTGAAACAATACTCTTTATTTTTTACCAGACTCACAGCATGCATCCGGACATTTCTCTTATCTAAGTGCCTGCTCCAGATACATGTGTGTTGTATTATCGATCAGCTTATGTGTCAGCTCTGCCATATGCTGTGTACTCTCCTGATTCTCAGAAGACAGCCATGTCTTGATCATTCCCACGCATCCATTCAGACAAAACGCATACGCATACTCAATATCACGGTTGTCTTTCGGCAGACGAATTGACAAGCGATGCAGCACTGTATCTGCGATCAGTTTTTCTATACGATTCACAAAAGCCATATCTCCATTCTTTCCAAGAAGTGCGATACAAATATCCTTATTATGATCCAGGATCGTAAATATCTGCTCAATAAAAGGATACGAGCTCTCCTTATTATTAAGAGGATCCAGAGGATAGTCTGCCACCAGATGCGTGATTTCCTCCATCAATTCAGCCTCAATGGATTCCAGCATCTGATAGATATCTGTATAGTGAAGATAAAATGTGGAGCGGTTGATATCAACTTCTTCCACCAGTTCCTTTACCGTAATCTCCTTAATGCTCTTCTTCTGCATAAGACGGGCAAGCCCCGCCCGCAACTGTGCCTTGGTCTTACGTACTCTTCTGTCAACTTTTTCCGCCATCTTAATTCCCCCTGCAATTCAAAAAAGCAAGCACGTTTCCTCCGCCTCAATCACCTGTCACTTACGATACTCTGCAACTGTCATACAATGATAATGCATCCTTCAAACGAATAAAAGCATTCGCTTTCTCTACGCCGATCTGTATGATACCAGATATCTGCTGTTGTTAAGAATTGACAAGATCAAAATTGTTAACGACGCCGACCTACACGATACCAGATATCTGCTGCATATTTGTGTTGAAACATAGGAATCCTGTCTGCATTTAATATTACCAACTGCACATAAATTCAAAGGAAATAACGTACTTTTTGTCTATTATGCAGTTTTTTATTTGTAATAGACACTTCCATTATTTCCGTCTATTAATATACATTCAGTAAAGATTTAATGGTTGTATCTGTGGTATGTGTTTAGTATAATACATCACGTAAAGAAAATCAACACTTTGTTTGATAATGGAATATAAAGCTATTAATAGATTTTAATATGATTAATAGATCTCGTCGCCATTACTGGAATAAAGTTTGATTAATCAACTATGTTTGATAATACAATTTAATAAGAAAGGGATAGGTAATATGATCAAAAACGAATGGAAAAGCTTACTTCGTAACAAGCTCATGCTTATCGTCGTAATCGCCATTATCGTAATCCCGATCATCTATGCAGGTCTGTTTCTGAAATCCATGTGGGATCCTTACGGAAACGTAGACAGCCTGCCAGTGGCCGTGGTAAACGAAGACAAACCTGTCGAGTATAATGGCAAGACCTTAAGCATAGGTAAGGACATGACGGATGAGCTGAAAGACAACGACTCAATGGCATTTAACATTGTAGACAGCAAGACAGCAGAGGACGGTCTGGCCAATGGAACCTATTACATGGTTATCAAAATTCCGGAAAATTTCTCCGCAAACGCAGCCACTGTAATGGACAACGAGCCAAAGCAAATGGAGCTATCCTATGAGACAAACCCTGGAACCAACTATATCGCCTCCAAGCTCAGTGAAACAGCAATGCTGAAGCTTCGTGATAACATTGCTTCCAAGGTTACGGAAACCTATACAGAAACCGTTTTTGATTCTATCTCAGAAGCAGGTGACGGAATGCAGGAAGCTGCAGACGGATCCGGAAAGATCGAAGACGGACTGAATACAGCAGCTGATGGTAACAAAACAATTACCAAAAACCTTAAGAAGCTTTCCACCAGTACTCTTACTTTCGTAAGCGGTGCTGACAGTCTCACCGAAGGTCTTAAGACCTACACCGATGGTGTTGCAAAGGTTAACGATGGTGCAAAGAGCCTGGACGATGGTGCAGATCAGCTGAACAGCGGCGTTGCAACCCTCACAGAAAAGGTTCCTGAGCTGACAACCGGTGTGGATACTCTGGATAAAGGTGTTCAGCAGTACACCGCTGGTGTGGATGAGCTTAATAAAAATTCTGATGCACTGAAATCCGGTGCAAGCAGCCTGGAATCCGGTGCAAACCAGCTGAACAGCGGCGTTGCAGCTCTGACAGAAAAGGTTCCTGAGCTGACAACCGGTGTAGATACTCTGGATGAAGGTGTTCAGCAGTACACCGCTGGTGTGGATGAGCTTAATAAAAATTCTGATACGCTGAAATCCGGCGCAAGCAGCCTGGAATCCGGTGCAAATGCATTAAGTGCAGGTATTGATACTCTTTCCGACGGAGCAACACAGTATGTAGCTGGTGCTGACACTCTTGCAGATGGAACTACCACCTATGTGGCTGGTGCTGGCAAACTCGCAGCCGGTGCCAAAGAGCTTGCAAAACTTGAAGACGGACTCACAACAGTTTCCAATGGTATCTCTCAGCTGAATACCGGTGTTACCAAAGGAACCGATGACTCACAGTCACTGATATCCGGAACACAGCAGCTGGAAAACGGACTGAAAGCCCTGAACGATAAGGTTTCTGCTCTGAAAGAGGGAACAACACAGGAATCCATCAACAAGCTTGCAGCCGGCCTTACTTCCGCAAAGGATGGTATGGACACAGCCGCAGCTGGTATGAACAGTGCTGCAGCTGGTATGAACAATGCGGCAGACGGAATCAACAACGCAGCCGGATATATCACTCAGGCCGCAGGTATCACAAGTCAGACCAGCAGCAGTATCACAGACAGTCTTATCCCTGCTCTCCAGAATGCAGGCACACAGTTCTCACAGGTAGGTGATCAGGTCAGCAACATCCTTACAGGATACGGACAGCAGACAACGGAGGCACTTACTGATGCAAATACCAAGATCGGTACTGCCGGACAGACAATGACCTATTTAGCAGCACAGCTTCAGGCGATTCAGGCAACCGCTTCTGAGGACGGAACCATTTCCGCAGCAGCTCTGAATGATGTGATCAACGCTTTAAACAGCGTAGCCGGTGGAATGACTGGCGTGGACGGTTCTTACATGAGCAGCTATTCTGATCAGGTTTCACAGCTTGCAGCTGGTGTATCCGGTCAGCTCTCTTCTACTCAGGAAAATCTGAATGCTGTTGCTTCCAAGCTTAACGAAGCAGCTTCCGGACTGACTCAGATCTCCGGAGGACTGACTCAGGGTGCCGGCACACTTTCTGAGGGTGCAACAACCATGACAGATGGTGCAAACCAGATGAGTGCAGGTGCAACAACCATGAGCGCAGGTGCAGAGCAGTTATCTGCAGCTACAAGTCAGCTTCCTACAGATCTGATCGCTCAGCTTTCTGCAGGTGTTACCCAGCTGTATCAGGGTGCACAGGCTGTAAACACAGGAACCAAGAACGTTTCCGCAGGACTTCAGTCTCTGGAAGACGGCACAGTCGAAGCCTTCCCGGCTGCAGCAGCAGGAATCAAAGCTCTGAACGATGGATTTGACCAACTGACATCTTATGATAAGCAGCTCAACGATGGTGCAAAGAATCTGAAAACAGCCGGCAAACAGATCACTGGCGCACTTCCGGATATCAAATCCGGTGCAGGTCAGCTGGCAGATGGTTCTAAGGCACTGACAGATGGAATCACAACTTACACCGATGGTATTGCTAAGCTTTCCGAAAACAGTGCTGCTCTTACAGACGGCACCAAGAAACTGGCAACAGGAGCCAATGCTCTTTCCAGCGGTGCTACTACTCTTGCAGATGGAACAAAAGCATTAGCCGATGGTTCCGGAACACTGACAACCGGAATCACAACCTACACCGATGGTGTTGCTAAGCTTTCCGAAAACAGCTCCGCTCTTACCGACGGTACCAAAAAGCTCTCAACAGGAGCCAAAACCCTTTCCAGCGGTGCTACTACTCTTGCAAACGGTACTAAGACATTAGCAAACGGTACCTCAACACTTCTCAGCGGTACCGAGAAGCTTGTAAGCAACAACAGCACACTTAACAATGGTGCAAAACAGCTTGCAGATGGCGCTGCCCAGATCCAGAGCGGTTCCTCTCAGCTGTATGATGGCTCCAAGAAGCTTGGAAGCGGTATGAAAGAACTGAAAGACGGTTCCAAGACACTGACCACAAGCCTCAGCGATGGAGCTACCACTGTAAAAGACAATTCAGCAAGTGATGAAACGATCAAAATGTTCGCAACTCCTGTTGTAAACGATGAAACAAAACTTACCGATGTCCCGAATAACGGACACGCAATGGCACCTTACATGATGTCTGTAGGCCTCTGGGTCGGCGCACTGGCATTCTGCCTGATGTATCCTCTGGCTCAGTATAAAGGCAAACTGAAATCCGGTTTCGCATGGTGGGCAAGCAAAGCTTCCGTCCTTTATCCGGTAGCGATCCTTCAGGGAATCTGCCTGATCCTGCTGTTACGTGCATTTAACGGATTCACACCTGCAGAGATGGGCAAAACCGTACTCTTCGCCTGCCTGACATCAATGACCTTTACCTCTATCATGTACTTCTTCAACATTACTCTTGGTAAAGTAGGAAGCTTCCTGATGCTGGTATTCATGGTCGTTCAGCTTGCAGGATCTGCCGGAACTTATCCGGTTGAGGTTTCACCTTCATTCGTTGCAAAGATCCATGCATACGTTCCGTTTACTTATACGGTCGACGCATTCCGTGCAACGATCAGCGGTGGCCGGAGCATTACCACTTCCATTATTGTAATGGTTGCACTGTTAGTGATCTTCACAATCCTGACGATCCTTCAGTTCAATCACATGACCAAGAGAAAGAAAGCAGGAAAAGTTGTTCTCTTCGACTGGCTGGAAGAAAGAGGTCTTGCATAATACTTAGTTACTGACAGAAGCTCCCCCGAACCTTCTGTTAGATATAGAAAAATTAAAACTGTACAGTTGTTCAGATGAGCTTCTGTACAGTTTTTTTATGTTGTCCTCGTCAATTCTCCACGCTATAATTATAGCAGTTATAGAAAATCAAGCTCGCCAGTACACCGTGCCTGACCTATGCAGCAGATTTCAGTTCAGAAACATTCCTGTCAGATTCAGAAGAAGCGGCAATATGACTTCTCAGATCTACTCACAAATCGGAGCTCTTTCTGACTGCAAGCCTGCGGTTTTCAATGGAAAAGCAACCTGGTATGCATCTAATCCACTGACCGCAAAAACAGACGGAATCATCACCTATGCTACACCATTTACCGTCTTCAGGGTAAAACCTGGAAAGCTATCGGCAATACAAAAAATACAACCTACACCGATAAAAAGCCAGGCACCGCAACCAACTACCGTATCCGTGCATACCGCATCACAAACGGTAAAAAAATATACGGACCTTATTCATCTGTAAGGACCGTAAAATAATAGCAACATAAAAACACCCCGGAAAATCCTGATCTATGTGGTGTCTCCGAATATCTGATCATCAAGCGGATATTCGGAGAGCACCTTATTGTTTGCGGATCTCCGAGGTGTTTTTATTTATTTTCTTAATATTTTATTTTTCCGTCTCAGCTGTTGGTGTTGCTGTGGCTTCTGTCTCTGTTTCACCGTTTACCATGGTTTCATATGCATTGAACATTTCTTTTACTGTCATTTTGTTTACAAGAAATACCTTGTCTCCAACGACAGCTGCATAATAGTTTGTGTCATATGTGTAGAAGGTAACGGTTGTCTGGTTCTTGTCAGAGTCTGTGAATACAGCGGTCATCTCCGGATCTGCAGCCGGTGTATAAGCGTCTGTCAGTCTCTTCTGTCCTGCCATGTTTATCAACTTGTTGTAGAAGGTAGTAAAGGTTGTACTTTCTATTTCCTTACCATTCAGCTGATAAGTTGTTGTTTCTTTCTCGTTTCCGTCATCATCTGTGGATGTTTCACGTGAAACATTTACAGTACTTGTTGTTTCACCGTAAGTAACCTGGAGCTGATCCAGATTTTTTACAGACACATAATTGACGATCAGTGACCAGAGATCTGACGGCGTCTTGTCAATAACTGCACTCAGTATATCCGTTGACATTGTATAGATCTGTTTGTTATCTACCGTTACATATCTGCTGCCATCTCCTGCCTCATCGCCAACGTAAATGACAAGCTGTTTATCCACTGTGGTTGTCTTGCTGTCTGCATCTTCTGAGCTGCTATCCGTGTCAGCGCTGGCGCCGCTCTCAGAATCACTCTCAGAGGCCGTAGAATCGTTTTCTCCGGATTCTGTACTGTCTGTGCTGTTATTCTTCACCTTTTCCTGATAATCCACTGTAATCGTCGCATAGGGCTTATCAAGGCCATACTGGGAAAGATCCTCTGCATTGTAGTTTACAAACTGGTCAAATGCAAAGTTTCCAAGTCCGGAGGTTACATTTCCTGCTGCCGTTGTATCGGCAGACTCTTTATCGCTGTTTCCGTCACCGGAAACATCCCAGGTAGCTCCGTCGGAATTTTCTTCCAGGACATAGGAATCTTTATTCTCACTGACCTGGACCTTTTTCACTGTGGAAGAATCAATTGTCGGGAAATCTTCTCCCTGTGCATAATCGTAAAGGGAATTCATAAACGGAGACACTGTATCTGCTGCCACTACATATACCGTGCTGTCATCATCATCCTTGGAAATGTAATACTGATTCGTAGACGTATTCTCATCTCCGATGTTGAGCTTCGTTGTCCCATCAGCGGTATCAACGGTTACTGTGTTAGATGGAGAATCCAGTCCGTATTCCGTAAGATCCTCCACATCCTCCAGGACTCTGTCCGCTTCCACCTTTTTGATGGCGGAAGCTGCGGAATCCAGAGTTGTCTGATTTACAGGAAAAGCAGTCTCATCCTTTTTCACCCAGGAATCATCTTTTTTCTCAAAGGTCACTTCCTTCTTGTCTACGATAAATTCCAGGGATTTAATGTCATCCGTTTTCACGGAAAACACTTCTGTTTTGCTTTCCTCTTCGCTGCTCTCTGTCTTTTCTTCTTTGGATACGTAGGTGTTCAGTCCCACATAAACGCCGCCGAGAACTGCCAGAACAACAACTGCTGAAACAAGTTTGGTCGATTTTTTCATTATGCTTTTCTCCTCTTAAGCCAGATCAGGAATCCTGCAACAAGGAATACTCCCGGGATCAGACCAATGGTACAGATCTTCCAGAAGGCTGCATCATAATCGGTTACTGTCAGGCTTGTGGACTCAAGGCTCTTGGATGGAATAGAAACGGAATTACTGTCGTCTGTGCTGGTCATCCAGTTTAAGGACTCCAGAAGGAGCTTTTCATTTCCGCCGGATACCATCTGGTTTATCTGGCTCTCCATCAGATTTGCTGTGGAGTAGTAAACGATCTGTGTTTCCTTATCATCATCCAGTTTCTCAGTGATGGCAACACCAAGATCAAACGGTCCGTCTACATCTCCGTCTTCCTTTTCGATATTGCTGCTCTGCATATTTGTTTTGGAGTAAGCCTTGTCAGAGGTTGTCAGGATACTGTCGATGGTTACGGTATCTCTTACATCATCTGTTTTCTGAATGCCCTGCGCATATGGTGCCAGTACATAGGAGCCTGCAGAAGCTGTCTCAGAGCTTGCATCTGTGCTGTTGACTGTTGGTACAAGATAATATGGCATCTGCATTCCATAATGCTGATTATCACCCTCAAATACGATTCCCTCGGCACACTTTACACCATAGTTTTCAAGAACCGCATCAAAGTTCGGCAGATCATCCTGTGTATAATCCGAGAAGATCATAGCTTTTCCGCCTGCCTCCAGATAATCCAGGAGCTCTGTTTTTTCTTCCTCGGAAATATCGCTGGTCGGAGATACGATCATCAGGCAGTCTGCATCATCCGGAACCTTTCCCTCTGTGAGAAGGTTCAGCTCCTTGATATCAATGTTTGCTTTCTGGATATCTTCTTTAAAGCTGGAATCCAGATCTTTTTCTCCGTGTCCGGATAAGGTGTACATGATCGGAAGATCCTCGGATGTCACATAGCCGATCGCACTTGTGATCTGTCCTTCTCCATCAAATCCGGTAGTAGTCTGCTGCCAGGTATTATAGTCTACTGAAGAGGAATACATATCGTTGTAATTGATAACCTTGTTTCTGTCGCCGCAGACTACGATCAAGCTGTTTGACGCAAGATCATCGGTTGTATATTCCGATGCAAATTTCGGATTTACAACAGGGTCTTTCACCTCAACTTTAATATGCTTGGACTCATCTTTATAACGTGAAAGCAGATTGGAGATCGTGTCGTCCTCAGAACCGCTTGCCGCGATCTGATAAATGGTAACATCCTTATCCAGTGCCTTCAGTACCTTCTTTGTTTCATCACCGATGGTGTAAAGCTTGGATGAGCTTACATCCAGCTGTGAATATTTGGATGGGATCGCCCCGACGATCATATTGATCACAACCACGATCACGATAAAGACAGCTGCCATAGCCATGCTGTAGGAACCATTTTTGATATGTTTTTTGCTGATGGTGCCTACCAGCTTTTTCGGATCCGGTTTATGTTTCTTTTTGCCGGAGTCCTGTGCTGTCTCCGGTACGGCTGCCTCGCCTTTATTTTTCTTAAATTTCTCACTGAATTTCATTTCCATTCACCCCCTAGTTCCAGCGTCTCTTCTGAATGGACTGCATGGTAAGGAACAGGCAGATCGCAATAACAGAAATAAAATAAACGATTCCTGTCACGTCAAACACGCCGTTTGTAAAATTATCATAATGTCCACTCAGGTTAAATACGTTCAGTACCTTCTGGATACCGCCCTGGAAAATACTGGATTTTACAACGTATACGATCACAAGAGCAATCTCTCCCACAGCTCCGATCACTACAGAGATCAGGACATTTTTGATCATGGTATAAATGATGATAGCGATCGCCACGATCAGAAGTCCGAATGCCACTGCGGTTGACATGGAGGTCTGTGAAAAGAATGAGGAAATTCCGTTCATCATATAGAAGGCGAACAGGAATACAAAAGTAAGTACTGCTGCAATTACCTGGCTTTCTGTAAGTGCTGACATAAATACACCGATCGCCAGATTCGCGCATCCCAGAAGGAAAAATCCTAGGATCCCGGTGTATGCGGAAGCATAGGAAATCGTTCCGAACTTACTCATGATCAGAGGATAAACGCACATGATCACGACCGGAATAGCAAACACAGCTACCAGTGCAAGATATTTTCCAAATACGATATCCCATACAGATACCGGTGCGGTCAGAAGAAGCTGATCCGTTTTCTGCTTGCGCTCTTCTGCAAGTACACGCATGGAAAGGATCGGCACACCGATCAGGAACACAAAGGTCAGTGCGCTTAAGGTAGTTTCAAATTTTGAATAGCCGCCTGAAAGCTGATATGCGGAAAAATAAATTCCGGTCAGCACCAGGACAAAAAATATGAAGAGATATCCAACCATGGAGGTCAGATAGCTTTTCAATTCTCTTTTAAAAATCGCTGTCATGACTGATCCCCCTCTTTCTCATCAGAAGCCTTCTCTGGTTCCTTAGTTTTTTCTTCCTGAGTTTTTTCTTTTTCCGATGATCTGTCTTCTACCGGTTTCCACTGTGAGCTTTCCGGTTTTCCGGCGGATTTTTTCTCTCCTTCGGTAAGCTCAAGGAATACATCCTCAAGGGAAACTCTCTTAACCTGCATCTCATAGATCGGACAGTTCGCTTTTGCCATAGCGTAGAAGACTTTTTCACGGATATCCACATTTTCCTGAATGGAAAGTTTTGTTTTCCACAATTTCTCATCGCTGTCATAGGACATTTCCACCCCGGTTACGCCTTCGATCGTTTCCAGAGCTTTTCGAATCGTGTCTTTCTCGCCTTTTACCTTCATAAGGAGGCTGTTGGAGCCTGCTGCCAGACGTTCCAGATTATCCGGTGTATCGCTGGCTACCAGCTTTCCATGGGAAATGATCAGAACATAATCACACACTGCTCTTACCTCGGAAAGGATATGGGAGCTTAGGATAACCGTGTGCTTCTGCTTCAGACCTTTGATCAGGTCACGGATCTCGATGATCTGCTTCGGGTCAAGTCCTACTGTCGGCTCATCCAGGATGATCACTTCAGGATATCCCAGGATTGCCTGTGCAAGGCCCACTCTCTGGCGATAACCTTTGGAAAGGTTTTTGATCAGACGGTCTTTCATATCTGTGATCTTTACCATATCCATGACTTCTTTTATCTGCTTGTCTTTTTGGTTTCTTGGGATTTTTTTCAGATCAGCCGCAAATTTCATGTACTCAAGAACAGTCATGTCAAAATAGAGCGGCGGCATTTCCGGCAGATAGCCGATACATTTCTTGGCTGCTTCCGGTTCCTCCAGAATATCATGACCATCGATCATCACTTTTCCTTCTGTGGAAGCAATGTATCCTGTGATCATGTTCATAGTTGTTGATTTTCCTGCACCATTGGGGCCCAGGAATCCGTAAATTTTCCCCTTTTCGATCTGAAAGGAAAGATGGTCAACTGCAGTATGATCGCCATACTTTTTGACCAGATTACTTACTTCGATCACTTTACTCTCCTCCTTTTATTCTCAGGGAAATACTTTTTTTAATTATCGATTTCCCATTTTATAAGATGCCAGAGGCAAAAGGTCCTGAAACTGAAGCCCTTGACTCTGGCGTCTTTTCAATACCAATAGAAAATGCCCCTGGATGAAACAGAGAATGGGGGAATCCAGGGGCATCTCTATCAGATTATAGTGTAAAAGTAATTTGTGATAAAAGTAGGATAAATTTGTGATAATTTTGTGAAACTCCCGGACAAAAAAATCTCCTGTCGGACAGATTTTGCCTTTGTTCGACAGGAGGTATCTTATGCCAATGGCTCTCTGAGCGGCGTTCCGGCTTTTCTCGGATATTTGCCCGGGGTGTTCTTTACCTTCTCGATAATGACCAGGGAGCGGCCGATCTCAGATCCCGGAAGGTCAAAGTACTGAATATCCCTGATCTTTCCACCAAGGATCTTTACTGCTTTCTCTGCTGCTTCTGCTTCTTCCTTTACAGAACCGGATTTATAGGAGACAAAAAGCCCTCCGACTTTTACATACGGGAGACAGTATTCAGACAGGGTTGCAAGTCCGGATACTGCTCTGGATACGCAGAGATCATATTTTTCTCTGTAGGCTTTGTTTTTTGCATATTCTTCAGCTCTTCCGTGAATGGCGGAAATCCCCTCCAGGCCCAGGAGCGCAAAGGTTTCTTCCAGGAATTTTACTCTTTTATTGAGGGAATCCAGAAGGCAGGCTTCCAGATGAGGAAATGCGATCTTCAGAGGCACTCCCGGAAATCCGGCCCCTGTTCCCACATCCATCATACGTTTTACTTTTTTTATGTCAACTGCTTTTACACAGGCAAGACTGTCCAGAAAATGTTTT
>OIXS01001350.1_pt1 | contig 12501 bp, 10 predicted proteins | sample 1587841 | NCBI WGS metagenome assembly OIXS01 (sample SAMN03283254) | human gut metagenome | biome: human-associated habitat; material: feces | host: Homo sapiens | place: USA | collected 2013
CCTTACAGGGAGCGGGGAAAGGTTTATCCATTAATTTCCCGTTGATTCGGAAAGCACGCATTCCACGTCAAATGTGGTGATCTGGTTATTTTCGATTCGCGCTATAGTCAAAGTGATCGTGTCTCCAGGGCTGCAGTCGGCAAGCGTGGAGGTCATGATATCCGTGCTTGTAAGCGTTTCGCCGTTTACGGCAACGATCATATCATATTCGCGAACGTTTTTGCTTGCAAGGTCTGAATCGGCATTCACTTCGTTGATGACCATGGTGCCGTTTGCATCTGCATAGCCAAGCTCTTCAAGCGCGTTCAGAATGGCATTTGCGTTTGAATAGTTTTCAATGCTGGTGTAGGTAATGCCTATTTGTGCTCTGCCCTCTACATAGCCTACTCTGATCAGGCTGTTGGCGGTTGCAATCGCCGTGTTGCTGGGCACTGCAAAGCCCATGCCCTCATATTCCGTGGAGGCGATCTTTGAGGAGTTGACGCCGATTACCTGACCGCTCATGTTAAAGAGCGCGCCGCCGCTGTTGCCGGGGTTGATGGCAGCGTCCGTCTGTATACATTCCTGATCGTAGCCGATGCTGGAGGATACGGGTCTTGCAACGGCGGAGATATAGCCGCTCGTTACGCTGTTCATAAACTCAAGACCGCCGGGGCAGCCGATCGCAACAACCTGTTCGCCTACCGCCGCCGAATCCGAATCTGCAAATTCGGCAACCTGAAGCCCCGTTGCGTTTATTCTCAAAACGCCTATATCCGTCTGGTTGTCATACCCAACCAGCGTGGCGTCGTATTCATCGCCGTTGTTGAGCGTAACGGTAAAGCTGGAGCCGTCGCTTATAACATGGGCGCAGGTCATGATATAGGTGTATCCGCCGTCCTCAAGCATAATAATCCCGGAGCCTTCGCCGGAAAGCGTCTGCTCGCCGGAGGAATCGGAGCCGCTGCCGTATCCGTAGAAATAGCTGTAAGGTGTGGATTCCGTATATACCGAAATACCAACGCAGGAATCCATAAAGTTCTGCGCGATACCTGCAACCGTATAATTGCCTTCATTGTCTGTAGAGGCAACATTGCCCTCGCTTTCCTGTATCTGCGCGCCGGCAGAGGAGGAGGGGCTTTCCTGTGCGCCGCCCTGCGATGACCCGCCGCCCGTAACGGATACGATCACGCCGATGATCGCCGCAATCACACAAATTGCTATAACAACGGCAATGGCGATCGCTGTTTTGTTTTTCTTAGGTTTGATCGGATTGCCGAAAGCGTCGTATTCAACGGTCTTTTGCTCTTTGTGCTTTTTTACCTTTTTGCTTTGTTCTGTTGCGCTTTGCTGGTTTTGCGCGTAATAACCGGAGCCGTTCGGCTGGGCGTTATAGCCGGTGTTTCCGGTGTCGGGCGCAGAATAATAGTTTGTGTTGTTGCCGTTCTGCCCCGCGTAGGAATAATGGTAAGTGGTGTCGTTTTCGCCCGATGCCGTGTTTTGCCCGGGGTTTTGGTATGCGCCCGCCTGTTCGGCGCCGTTTGCATTGCCGTCTGCCGCGGCATGATTCTCCTCCGGTGTAAAGCCGTTTTGGTATTCGTTGCTCATTATCTCGTCTCCTTTAAATATACAGGGCTGAATTGCTTGGGCAGGGTAAATGAGAATTCCGCGGTGTCCTCACTCTCGCTCTTGGCGCACACTCTGCCGCCGTGCATTTCTATCATCAGCTTAACAAGGTAAAGCCCAAGCCCCGCGCCCTTGGAATCAAGGCTCCGGCTCTTATCCGCTTTATAAAATCTTTCAAATACCCTTGAAAGATCCTCAGCGTTGATACCTGTGCCGCTGTTTTTGATGCTCAGTTCTATCTGGCTCGGCGTTTCCTTGAGCTTCAGCTCAATATAGCCGCCCTCATTCGTGAATTTTACCGCGTTGTCCACCAGATTGTAGATCGCCTGGTAGATCATATCGCGGTCCGCCACAATGTAGGTGGGCTTAAATTCGTCAAGCCCTCTTATATCTATTTTTTTGTTTTCAATCTTTTGCTCAAAGGTCAGAAGAATGTGTATGATCTGGTCTGATACATCATATTTGACGGGCTTCATTTCAAGGTCGCCGCTCTCTATCTTGCTCATATTCAGCATGGATACAACCAGGCGGGAGAGCCGCTTGATCTCTCCGCTGACGATGCCAAGATAGTAATCCTGCTTATCCTTTGGTATGGTGCCGTCCAAAATACCGTCAATAAAGCCGCCTATGGAGGTCATCGGCGTTTTCAGCTCGTGCGAAACGTTGGAAACAAAGCTTCGTCTGGAGCCTTCAAGCACCGCCAGCGCCTCCGCCATGTCATTAAACGCCTGCCCGAGCTCGGCAAGCTCGTCAGAACCCTCTATTTTTACGCGGTAGGAGAAATCGCCCGCCGCAAACTGCTTAGCCGCCTTGCTCATCTGCTGCAGCGGGGAAAGCATTTTCTTTGTTAAATAGTATATACAAATAAAGGCAAAAATAAGGCAGAAAAATGCGGATATGAGGAATAAACGCAAAACCGTTATGGAAAGGTTTTGGATCCCCGTGCTGGAAAGCGCAAAAACGGTGCCTATGATCTCGCCGCCGTCATAAATCGGCGTGCCCACAACAAAGCATTGCGTGCCGCCTATGGTTGCCTTTTCAACGATCTCGCCCTCCTGATAAACCGCAGAAAGGATGTTGCTGTTTATCGTGATGGTATCGTGCACGGAGCAGCTTGGAAAATAGCCCAAAGCCGGCAGGGATCCTGCCTTATCGCGGCAAAGGATTATGTTGCCCTCTGTGTCGCACACAAAAACGTCCGCGTCAATGGATTGCGAAACGGTTGCCAGCGTTTCACACAGTATCTCCTTGCCCAGCGTGTATTTTTCATTCATCTCGCTTGTTGAAAGCGTACCTTCCACGGTGTTTGCTATGGAAGAAACATTTTCCCGAAGTATGCTTGTGCGTTCGTTTACGGTGTAGTTGTTCACAAGCAGGATCAGCGATGAGCCAAGCGCTACGAGCACCGTTAAAAGGATCGCCGCAAAGGTGATGAAGTATTTGGCGAATATATTGGGCTTGATGTGAAAAAAGGCGGCGATCTTAAGTATTTTGTTTTCTATCTCCCTGCCTATGTCCGCGCCGGATCTGCGCTTCGTTTTTGCCGCCATATTTGATTATTCCTTAGTTTCAAATTTGTAGCCTACGCCCCAAACGGTCTTGAGCGACCATTTATCGGATACGCCCTCAAGCTTTTCACGCAGTCTTTTTACATGAACGTCAACCGTTCTGGAATCGCCGTAGTAATCAAAGCCCCAAACCTCGTCAAGAAGCTGGTCCCTTGTATATACCCGGTTGGGGTTAGACGCAAAGTGGTAGATAAGCTCAAGCTCTTTCGGCGGGGTGTCCACCACCTTGCCGTCCACTTTAAGCTCGTAGTTTTCTATATTGATCTCCAGCTTGTCATATTTAACGATCTTCTTTTCGGAGTTCGCACTTTCGCCCTCGCTGTTTGCGCGGCGCAGCACGGCTTTTATCCTTGCCATTACCTCTTTTGAATCAAACGGCTTGGTCACGTAATCGTCCGCGCCGAGCTCAAGACCCAGCACCTTATCGAATGTCTCGCCCTTAGCCGTAAGCATGATGATGGGTACGGATGATGATTTACGTATTTCTCTGCACACCTGCCATCCGTCCATCTTGGGCAGCATGATATCAAGCAAAACAAGATCCGGCGATTTTTCATTGAACATATCCACGGCGGCCTTGCCGTCGTTTGCAACATATGCGGTGTAGCCCTCGTTTTCAAGGTAAAGCTTAAGCAGCTCGCATATATTCAGATCGTCGTCCACAACAAGTATTTTATTGCTCATAATGGGTGTTCTCCTTCCTTTTGAAAAAAATATATCATCTGTTTTTGTTCATAATTTGATTTTGACATTAACAAACGGTAAAAATTGTTAAAACTTTTTAAATAAAATATTGTATTTATTTTACCATTCCTTGCCGCGCTTTACCGCGCTCTCCACAAAGTCTATAAACTGCCTTGCGCACCTGGGCGAGCGGCCGCCCCTGCGGGTAGCCCAGCGCTCCGCCGCGGCAAAAAGGCGGTCTTTGTCCACATCCAGCTTTCTGTCCGCCGCGATCTTTTCAACAATATCCAAATAACCTTTCTTATCCGGGTTGATAAAGGTTATCGAAAGGCCGAAACGGTCCGAAAGACTGAGTTGCTCCTGCATGATATCGTTTCTGTTTACATCGTTTTCACGGTCCGAAAAGCTTTCCTTAATAAGGTGCCTTCTGTTTGATGTGGCATAGATGATCGTGTTGTGCTTCCTGCCCGAAAGGCTGCCCTCCAGCGCCGCTTTCAGTTCACCAAAAGAATCGTCGTGGGAATCAAAGCAAAGATCGTCTATAAATATAATGAATTTCATGGGGCTCTGCGCAAGCATCTCTCTTATCATGGTAAGATCGGGAATGTCGCTTTTTGAGATCTCTATCATTCTGAGCCCCATCGGCGCGTATTCGTTCAGCACGGCGTGAACGGTAGAGCTTTTGCCCGTGCCGCGGTCGCCGTAAAGCAGCACGTTGTTTGAAGGGTATCCGTTCACAAAGCTTTCCGTATTGTCTATAACCCTTTGCCTTTGTTCTTCATAGTTTTTAAGGTCGGAAAGCAGGATCGGATCCGTGCCGGAAATGGGGTACAGGCTGTGGTCGCGCCAGGTAAAGGCGTTGTATTTTGAAAACATGCCGTAGCCGTTTTTCCTGTGGTATTCGGCAAGCGCGTCCAGCTGATCGGCCCAGTCGTGCGTCAGCGGCGGAGCAGGCTCGCCCGTCTGCCATGCCGGCAGGGTCTTCAGCACTTTTTTTAAGTCCTCGTCTTCAACGGAGTCATATATATCGCTTGGCGTTACGGCGGCGATCGCCTCCAATTTCTGAAGATCGCTCTTAACGCCGTTTATTACCGCTCCGGGCAGCTCGTTTACCGCGCCCGCCGCAGCGGCTTTGGTAAATGCGTTATCGTCCGTCAGGATAAGCTTTGAAAGGTAGTTCCTGAATGAATCGTGGCTCGTTACCGTTTTAAAAAAATCGCTCTGGCGTTCAAGCACATCCTCGCTGTCCACGCTTCGTAAAAGCCTGAGCAGGCTTGAAACGACCTCGTCATTTTTAAGATCGTAAACGCACAGCGCTTCTATATAAAACCTTAATTTCTGCGCTTTATTCACGGTATATCTCCTCCTTTTTTAACACTTTTGCCGCAACAGTTAAAATAGGTTTAAAATTGAATAATTATTTACTGTTATATTACTACTTTTTTGTGTATATTACAAGTAATTATCGGCAAAAAAGCCTTGACGAATGATTTTGTAGGGACTATAATAAAAATCGCTGACAGATATGCGAAATACATATTGTGTTCACTGTGTTAAGGTGGTAAAAGCAAACACCTTAGAGTAAAATTTAGGAGGAAAACATTATGTCACAGGCAAGAATCTTTTATGAGTCAGACTGTAATCTGGATTACCTTTCAGGCAAGACGATCGCTATAATCGGCTATGGCTCTCAGGGCCACGCACATGCGCTCAACCTTAAAGAGTCCGGCTGCAATGTTATAGTCGGTCTTTATGAGGGCAGCAAGTCCTGGAAAAGGGCAGAGGAGCAGGGATTTAAGGTATATACTACCGCAGAGGCAGCCAAAAAGGCAGATATTATCATGTTCCTTATCAATGACGAGCTTCAGGCAGACGTTTATAAATCAGAGATCGAGCCGAACCTTGAAGAGGGCAATATGCTTATGTTTGCGCACGGCTTCAACATTCACTTCGGCTGCATCAAGCCGCCCAAGTTCGTTGATGTTTCCATGATCGCGCCCAAGGCTCCCGGCCACACCGTTCGCAGCGAATATCAGGCAGGCAAGGGCACGCCGTGCCTTGTTGCCGTTGAGCAGGATTACACCGGCCATGCGCTTGATATGGCTCTCGCCTATGCAGCAGGCATCGGCGGCGCGCGCGCGGGCGTTCTTGAAACCACTTTCAGAACAGAGACGGAAACAGACCTCTTCGGCGAGCAGGCTGTTCTTTGCGGCGGCGTTTGCGCGCTTATGCAGGCAGGCTTTGAGACCCTTTGCGAGGCGGGCTATGACCCCAGAAACGCTTATTTCGAGTGTATCCATGAGATGAAGCTTATCGTAGACCTTATCTATCAGTCAGGCTTTGCCGGCATGAGATATTCTATCTCCAACACGGCTGAGTACGGCGATTATATCACCGGACCCAAGATCATCACAGAGGATACCAAGAAAGCCATGAAGAGGATCCTTTCCGATATTCAGGACGGCACTTTTGCAAAAGAATTCCTGCTTGATATGAGCCCGGCAGGCCGTCAGGTTCACTTCAAGGCTATGAGAAAGCTCGCTTCCGAGCATCCGTCAGAGGCTGTCGGCAAGGAGATCCGCAAGCTCTACAGCTGGAATAACGAAGAGGATAAGCTTATCAACAACTGAGAAGCTGATATATGCTATATGGCAAAATAAAAGGCACAGGCGATTTTCGCCCGTGCCTTTTTTGCTGTGTTTTATGCCGTTTGCTTACTTTGCTTCAACGCCGTAAACGTTTTTATAGATCTCGGCTTTTACGGCTTCAAATTCTGCGGGCGTAAGCGCGCCGTTTGTGGACATGATCATAAGCGGCACCGCTGCTCTGTCTTTGCCCAGAGGCGGCTGCAGGTAATCATAGCCGTTCAGCGTAAACCCACAGCGCTCGTAAAAGCGGATACGCCGTTTTGCAATCTCTGTTTCGGGCGGTTCCACCTCAAGGCAGAATCTGTTTCCCGCAAGCCGAACGGCTTCTTTTATGATCTCGGAGCCGAGCCCCGCGCCGCGTTCCTTTTCCGCTACGGCAAAATGCTCGCCGTAGGTAAAGCCGTTTAACTTCCAGAATGTTATAAACGCGCGCAGATCTCCGCTTTCGCTTTTGACGCCGTAGGCGCGGAATTCATCCTTTTCAAACAGTGCCCTCTGCGCGTTTTTCGGGCGCGTTTCGTTTTTGGGGAAGCTTTCCTTTATGATCGCGTAAAGCTCGTTAAAATCGCTTTGTGTAAGGCGTGTCAGCATCATCTCACTGCCTGCTTATCCTGTATACGCGGCATTCGTGCTTTTGCAGCGACGCGGAAACGGTCCTTGCGCTGAAATGCTCGTCGCTCCAAAGCTCATGCAGCTGGTATGTCTGTTCTTCGGTAAAATCCAGGTATTCGTCGTTCAGTATCTCATTAAGATCAAGCGAAAAGCCCTTGACGTGCGCGCTCGGATTATAAAAGCAAAGCGCAATATCTCCGGTTGCGAGCGGGCGGCCGATAATGTCCACACCGCGCACCTTTTTGATTCTTTTAGCGGGCTTGCCGAGCGGATCCTGGTCAATGGCAATCAGATTTTTGTTTGTAACGGTCTTCAAAACCGGGTGATTTTCTATTGGGGCGCCGTCAGAGCCTACAAGCAGGCGCACGTCGTTTCCGAGTATGAGCGGAGCCGCCATCATGCACCACAGGCTGAAATGCGTTTTGTTTTCGTTTTCCGTAAGCTTTCCGTTGCCTACTTCCAGCATATCCGGGTCGTTCCATGCGCCCGGGCAGGCGTGTTTGTAAAGCTTTATATTGTGGCTGTAGATAAGGTGTATGCTTTTCCAGCTGGCGTTTATATCCGGCGTGGTGCGCCAAAGGTTGCCGGCGCGCGAGCCCCAGTGCCACGGAAATGCCATGCCCCATTCGCATATGGAAAAGACGATCGGTTTTTCCCGAATGCCTTTTTCAACGGCTGCCTTGTGCGCCGCCTTTTTCAGCGCGCTGCCCATGCGGCTGTATTGAATAAAAGAGCTGTCCGCCGCGGTAACAACGGGGTTGGTGAGCACGATCTCGTTAACGCCCTCTTTTAATTCTATCATAGTCTGCGTTCTGCCTGTTGGCGTAAAGCCCTTGGCAGTGGGGAAAAACACCTCGTTCACCTTGCCGTTCACGATAACCTGAAGATATTGTTCCCTTGTTGCCAGCTGCTTATAGATCAATATCGTAAGCACATATGTGCCGCCTTTGTTTACGGTGGGGCGGAAAACGGCTGTGCCTGCCGCGTGGTTGAGCATGCCTATGCCCTTACCGCTCGGCAGCTTTTTTATGTTCAGCACTCTTGCTCTGCCGGTCAGTTCCGCGTCCTCCGGATAAAGGGTAAGCCCCGCGCTCTTGCCGGGCTCGCTTATCTCAAGCGCCTCAATAACGGGCGCTTCGCCGCTTATCACCTTGTGGTGGCAGAAATCGTATTTAAAATATTCGCAGCCCCAGTCGGCTATGGTTTGCGCGTCAAGCTCCTCTCTGCCAAGGCTTGCCGGCAGATCCTCGCAGGTGAGCGTGCCGTTGGAGGAGTAAAGACCCACTTTCATTCCCATTCGGTTTATCTGAGAGATGACAGGCTGTATTCCGTTTGGGAATTTTTCAAGATCACCCTGAAGCCTGCCGTCTTTATCCCTGAGGGAGCTTTGCCAGCAGTCGTCCAAATTTATGTATTGGTAGCCGGCGTCAAGCAGGCCGCTGTCCTTTACCGCCTTGGCGGTGCTCAGTATAAGCTCCTCGCTTATATTCTGGCGAAACGTGTTCCAGCTGCTCCAGCCCATAGGCGGTGTGAGCGCCGTGCCGTTTGAATAAAGCTCCCTGTTTTGCACGTCCATGGTGACCTTTGTTGGTTTGACCAGCTTTTCAAGCGCGCACAGCGGGCATTTGCCGCTGTTTTTATAGGTGATGAACCAAACTGCAAAAGCAACAGCCGCAGCAACGATAATCACGATTAAAGCAATCAAAAATCCCATAATAATTCACATCGCCTTTCCGGCTACAAATAATTAAAAACCACATGTTCATCCTTGCTGTAGCCGCACAAGGCGTGATGTGGGTTCAGCCGTTTCAAAATTAAGCCGCAGGCAGATTTTGAGGGCAATACCTTCGGTTTATGTGATTTTCACATGAACCTCCGTTAACTTAAGATGTTATGCGTTTCGGTTCAGCCAAGGCCTATGCCCTTTAAAAATTCAAGCTCCTCCTCGGCTTCGCTGTACGAGGAATTGTCGGACAGGTGCTTGACCGTTCCCAGCATAAAGCTTCTTCTGTTTTTCAGATTGTAAAAGAATCTGTATATCCACGCCAACGGCGTAAGATAAGGCCTGTTTTCAATAAATTTTATATAGGGTATCTCTTTCAGCCTTTCATAAGGCGGAAAAAGCAGCCTGAACCGCGTTTTAAAAGTCCCCGCGCTCTTTCCGTCTTCAAGCTCGCGCCGTTTCATTACTGCGGCGGCATTTCTGTTGCTTGTGCCGAACGCGCCGTGGCAGGCAAGAAAATCCTGCGCCTTTTGCGTGTCTGTGCCGTAATCGCGCCCGTAGCCGTACCATTCATGGCAAACAGTCAGCATAGCCCTTGCAAATTCACCCAGCCCGCAGGTGTCAAGCTCCCTTATTACGCGGTCAATATCGATATTTCTGAATTTCAGCATAACGGCAAGATCCAGCACCATTCTGATGCCCGCGCCGTAAAAACAGAAGTGATGGGCAAGGTGTGCGATAAGGTATTCAAAATGATAATCATCGTCAAATCTGCCCTCAAGCCCGTCGAACTCGGCTTTTTCTATTGCGTTTTCAAAATATTCCGTTGCCCGGGTGCTGCCGATCCTGCCGTTCAGGATGCGCGTGTGCACCTCGCAGCGAACGCCGTTTTTATCGTAATCCCAAACCGGGCCGTTGCTGTTTTGGCATTTGAACCCGGCCGCCTCAAGCGCTTTTCTTGCCGCCGTTCTGTTTTTCAGGTCAATCAGAAGGTCTGCGTCGCCCATCGTGCGCGTTTCAGGCACAGGGTAGTATTCTTTTATAACAATTCCTTTAAACGGCGCAAAACGGATTCCTGCGCCCTCCAGCGCCGCTTCGGCGGTATCGTAAACGCTTTGAAGCAGGTTGGAATTGAAGATGCTGTCCGTAAACATCCCCTGCAGGCGTTCAAATCTGTCTGCGCCTATGATTTCTTTCGCATTGTCCGCCTGCGTTAATGCGCAAAACGCAACGCCGAACAGATTATGGCGCATGGCTTCGCTCATAAGCGCAGCGTAATCGATATCGCTTTCAAGGCTAAATCTTTCGCCGGTCAGATACGCCGCCGAAAGACGTATAAGATATTTCTGCTCCCTGTTCATTTCGGTTTTAAGCGTCCTTATCTTTTAATCAGATATAATTGTTGTTGTTCAGAAAATCGTGCGCCTGTGTAATGATCGCCTTGTCGTTCTCAAACTTGAGCAGGCTCAGCGCTCTGTCATAAGTAAGCCATATATAGTCCTCTATCTCTTCCGGCTGGATGGAGGTGGAGGTATCCGTTGTTGTTCCCACAAAAATGGAAACTACCTTTTCGATTTTATTTTGGATCTTATATTTTGATATGCTTTCAAATCCGTCTATCAGCTTTACGTGTATGCCGGTCTCCTCAAGCACCTCGCGTATCGCGGTCTGATGCTTTGTTTCCCCCGGCTCTATATGGCCTTTCGGAAAGCCCCAGTGGGCGGATCTTCTGTTTTTGATAAGAAGGTAGCGCACCTCGCCCTTGATATCCCTGTAAACTACGGCGCCGCAACTGCTTTCGTACAGGCATTCAAGCTTATATTTCGGGAAATCCCTTTTAACGTTTATAAATTTATTGATGTCGTTAATTATGAACCTCGTGCTTTTCGGGGCGGTAATCAGTATCTGCCGCCCTCCGGACTTTGGGTTCAGCGTTGCTATAACTCTCCCGTCAAAATTACGAACGGGGTGGTCGATCCCCATAACGAAGGAATTAAGATTTTCGTAACCGTAAACCGCTCCGTAATTCAGCGGATAAGTATAGCCCGTTTTTTCATCAACCGAACCTATAGGACAGTCTATCCGTATTCGGACATATTTTCCGAGCATTTTTTCACCACCGTGTAAAAGTTACATATAGACCATTATACTAAATTAAATATAAATATACAAGTATAAAATAAAAGAACGGGCAAGCGGTGCTTCCCGTTCTTAAGCAAGGAAGGTAAATCCGAAACCGTTTTTTTATGGGCGGATTTTCCCTCATGCTTTGTTAAAATACTCGTTAATCCGAAACGCCCATCAACGGCGAAAAAGGGAAAAGCCGCCGCACCGGCACATTTTCAGCATATCGGGTTCGATTCCCGTCAGCTTAAACAATCTTATTTTCCCACAAGGCGCCTCAGCCCCTTCAGCCTGAATAAATAAACAAGCGCGTGTTCCGCCGCAAGTACAAAAACGGCGCATACGGCTTTGGAACCGATCATCAGCAAGAGATTATCGCTGTTCATATATTCAGTAAAAAACATACGAAAAGCAAGGATAAGAACCTGGTTCGTTACAAGATATACGATGCTGTTTTTACCCACAAAATTCAGATAATCAAGTAACATACGCGGCTGTTTAAGCCTTTTAAACAGATTCCAGTAGCCGATTATGGCAAGCATGGATATAAAAATGTAAAGCAGTATGCTCCTGCCCGTTTCCGCGCTCCTGTAATTCGTTACGCCATTTGCAAAAAAGCACAGCCCAAGATGGAGCGCAAGGAATATGACGGTGGGGACTGAACGGAGCGATAGTACATTCCTTTCCTTGTTTTTATCGGCGAAATATCTTATGAGAAAACCGAAATGGATATAAACAAGGCTTATCCCAACGGTGTTAAGCCCAAGCGGCAGCGTTGTTTCAAAATAATTCGGCACAACGGTGAGGAGCACGCAAAGTATTATGCAGGGCACTGCCACCAGCTGCTTATTTTTAAAGAGTTTGAAAAACAGGTAATAAATGCTTTCGGAAAGGAATAAAGACATCAGAAACCAGATGGCGCCGATGATCGGCATGGGCACGGCAGTGGGAAAAAAGAAAAAGTTATACATGCTCTGCGAAAAGGTGTCCCGTCTGAAAAAATACGCCAAAACGGCACCCAGCGCACCGAAAGCATAATAGGGAACCAACAGACCTTTTGCTTTTTTGAGGACGAAGCCGCTAAACGGCCGTCTGTCATTTAAAAGATATCCAGATACCACATAAAACAGAGGCATATAAAAGCTTGCGCAAAACTGTATGAACGGTGTTCCGAATCCGATATGCCCGCAGATCATTAAAAGGATTCCGAATCCCTTTAAAATATCTAAGCTTCTATCCCTTGCAGGAAGCGTGTTGCTTGTCATGATTTTATTTCTCCTTGGCCTAAATGACAGCGCTGTATATTTATTTCAATTCCGCCGTATACAGGTTGCAGCTGAACTACGCCGCAAATGCACGGCGGCTATGATTCTATTATACAGTGTGGCGCGGTCACAAAGCAATATATTATTACAGAAAAAGAGCGCTCCCTAAAGAGCGCTCCCAGCGTGTAGAAAAAGGTGTAAATTTAGAAAAGTGGGTAGTCCTACACGCTGAGGAGACTTCGAGAAATCGAGCTGAATTTCGTTTTTCGCGA
>OIXS01001355.1_pt1 | contig 12455 bp, 10 predicted proteins | sample 1587841 | NCBI WGS metagenome assembly OIXS01 (sample SAMN03283254) | human gut metagenome | biome: human-associated habitat; material: feces | host: Homo sapiens | place: USA | collected 2013
TGAACTTAGACCTGAGACTTTTGAGAAAGACAAATATTCAGTTTAATGAAGTAGGTTCTGAATTACAAAAAACTGTTAAGCTCGAAAACTTTTACTCAGTTATGCGGAGTTTTAGATGAGAAGATGCACTATGAGCAAGAAGAAAGATCCCAAGCTATATGAATTGATTTTGGATTGGACACAGTCTGGAAATCTATTATGGAAGCGTTTGGACGATGAAGAAACAAACGATCCGTTTGTAAAGCGTGCCACAGACGACATGAATATAGATTTGATTGAATCTTTTTATACAAATATAAGTAGTGGCACAATATATGTTATTTCGGATTTTGGGGGAGATCCGGCATTGTTTGTGCAGCCAAATGGGGGAGCAGCGTTGACGGAATTGGGCGAGGACGCTCCGGAGGATTATATCGTGTACGGACCGAACCGTATTACGGCCCTGCCGATGGAGGTCCCGGTGTGTTATCAGGAGGTGGCGCATTGTTTGGAAAAGAGTATTGCAAAAATTGAAACAGCTATCCTTAGTGCATTGGAACAGACTCCGCCTGAACTTTATGCTGATATTGTTTTGAACGGTATTTATTTGGCTGGTGGTGGTGCTTTGCTGCGCGGTTTGGACAAGCGTCTGACAGACAAAATCAATATTCCGTTCCATATAGCCGAAGATCCTTTGCTGAGTGTGGCGAAAGGTACCGGTATTGCACTGAAGAATGTAGATCGTTTCTCTTTTTTGATGCGGTAAATGATTTGCTAATGAGGCAGTTTGCTAATTTGCTAATGCCATGCGGTATGGATAGCGCAGTACATTGGCACATTGGCAAATTAGCACATTGAACAATTGGTATTAATGAAAAATCTGCTGAATTTCTTTTTAAAGTATAACTACTGGTTTCTCTTTGTTCTTTTGGAGATAATCAGTTTTGCTTTATTATTCCGCTTCAACAGTTATCAGGGGAGTGCGTTCTTTACATCTGCTAATTTTGTTTCGGGAGCTATGTATGATGCAGCCAATAATGTTACCGGATATTTTCATCTGAAAACGATCAACGATGAGTTGGTACAGAAAAATGTGGAACTGGAATTGCAGTTGGAGAGTATCCGTAAAGCTTTGATTGAAGCGACGGAAGACAGCAGTGGTGTAGAACAGCTTAAGCAGGAAGCACTGGCAGGATATGATATATTCAAGGCTAGCGTGATAAATAACAGTGTGACTCATGCTGATAACTATATTACACTTGACAAAGGAGAAGCGGATGGCATTCGTAGTGAGATGGGAGTGGTAAATGGAAGCGGTGTGGTTGGTATTGTTTATCTCACCTCTCCACATTACTCCATTGTCATTCCGGTATTGAATTCCAAAAGCAGTATTAGCTGTAAGATAAAACGGAGTGATTATTTCGGCTTCTTGAAATGGGATGGCGGTTCATCCGAATTTGCTTTTATAAAGGATATGCCCCGTCATTCATTATTTTCTTTAGGTGACACCATTGTAACCAGTGGACACAGTGCTGTTTTCCCTTCCGGCATTCCGGTGGGTACGGTAGATGATATCGCCGATAGTCACGATGGCTTGTCTTATTTGCTGCGGGTGAAACTATTTACGGACTTCGCCCGTTTGAATGATGTGCGCGTAATTGCCCAAAAAGGGCAGGAGGAACAATTGGAGTTGGAAAAGCAGGTAAAAACGACTAAGTAAGAAGGTTGATGTTGACTTATCTACAAAGAATAGAGTGGTTTATCGGACTGGTACTGTTGCAAGTGCTGGTGCTGAATCATATGCATATCAACGGGTATGCCACTCCTTTCTTTTTTATCTATTTTATTTTGAAGTACAATTCGGGAGTTAGCCGTAATGTCCTTATGATATGGGCATTCCTGTTGGGATTGACAGTCGATATATTAGGCAACACTCCGGGGATGAATGCGGCTGCGGCCACTGTACTGGCTTTTATGCGTGAACCTGTATTACGATTAGTCACGCTCCGCGATAGCGTCGAGGATTTTGAACCGGGTATCAAGAGTATGGGATTCTCGCCTTTCTTCCGGTATATCTTATTGTGTACTTTCTTATTTTGTACCATTTTACTTGTCATAGATACTTTTTCATTCTTCAACCTGCCTGTCTTATTGTTGAAAATATTGACAGATGCCTCAATAACCATCATTTGTATATTGTGTGCTGAGGCAATCAGGAGGAAAAAATAGTGGAAAGAGATTATAATCTGGAGAAGCGGAAATATGTAATCGGTGCATCGGTGATCGTTATTGTGCTGATTTACCTGATACGTCTTTTTACCTTGCAGATTATGAGTGAGGATTATAAAAAGAACGCCGATAGCAACGCTTTTCTGAACAAGACACAATACCCTAGCCGTGGGGTGATGTACGATCGGAACGGTAATCTGCTGGTGTATAACCAACCTGCCTATGACGTTACGATGGTGATGAAAGAGGTGCACAACCTTGATACGCTTGATTTATGTAAAACATTGAATATTACCCCCGACTATTTTAAAAAGCGTATCCGCGAGATAAAGGACAGACGTTCCAATCCGGGTTACTCTCCATATACTCATCAAGTATTTATGACCCAGCTTTCGGCAGAAGAGTGCGGAGTCTTCCAAGAAAAACTGTTCAAGTTTCCCGGTTTCTATATTCAGCGGCGTACTATCCGCCAGTATAATTACAATGCGGCTGCTCATGTTCTGGGAGATATTGCAGAAGTGTCCAAGGGGGATATTGAAGCCGATGATTACTATGTACGCGGTGACTTCATAGGGAAACAGGGGGTGGAACGCTCATACGAAAAACAGTTGAGGGGCGAGAAAGGAGTGGAGATATTACTGCGCGATGCCCGTGGACGTATTCAGGGACGGTATATGGACGGGAAATATGACAAGACTCCCGTTCCGGGGAAGAATCTGAAACTAGGTATAGACATAGAGCTTCAGATGTTGGGAGAGCGTCTGTTGGAAGGGAAGATAGGCAGTATAGTGGCTATCGAGCCATCCACAGGAGAAATACTTTGTATGGTATCTGCTCCCACTTTTGACCCAAGATTGATGGTGGGGCGCCAACGGGGTAAAAATCATCTGGAACTGGCGCGTGACAGTTGGAAACCATTGCTGAACCGTTCTATTATGGGGCAATTCCCACCGGGATCTACTTTCAAGACTACTCAGGCGTTGACTTTCCTGCAAGAGGGGATTATTACTCCTCAGACAGCCTATTCTTGCTATCATGGCTTTGTGTATGCCGGTCTTAGGGTGGGCTGCCACTCTCATGGGTCGCCCCTGCCTTTGGTGCCTGCCATTGCAACTTCCTGTAACGGTTATTTCTGTTGGGGGTTGTTTCACATGATAGGGGCGAAGAAGAAGTATGGTTCTGTACAGACTGCCATGAATACATGGCGTGATTATATGGTTTCTATGGGATTTGGTTATCCTTTGGGAGTAGACCTTCCGGGTGAGAAGCGTGGGATGATCCCGAATGCTGCTTATTATGATAAGAACTATCGGGGATCATGGAACGGACTGACGATTATTTCTATTTCCATCGGCCAGGGGGAAGTGACGGCTACTCCGTTGCAGATTGCTAACCTTGGGGCTACTATTGCTAACCGGGGCTATTATATTACTCCGCATGTAGTGAAAGAAGTGGAAGACGAGCCGTTGGATACCCTGTATACGACCAAACGTTATACTAAAGTAAGCCGTGAACATTATCAGACGGTAGTCGAAGGTATGCGTTCGGCAGTATTGGGAGGAACTTGCCGTAATGCGAATATTCCGGGAATTGAAGTGTGTGGCAAGACAGGTACGGCGCAAAACCGTGGAAAGGACCATTCTGCTTTTATGGGGTTTGCACCAATGAATGATCCTAAGATTGCCGTGGTAGTCTATGTAGAGAATGGAGGTTGGGGAGCAACCTATGGTGTACCTATCGGTGCATTGATGATGGAGAAATATTTAAAAGGCGAACTTTCACCGGAAAGTGAGGCGAAAGCGGCGGAAATACAAAACAGACGAATAGATTATGGCATACACGAACGATAGTATATGGAAATCAGTGGACTGGATGACTATCTGCATTTATCTGATGCTGGTTATCTTTGGATGGTTCAGCGTATGTGGAGCCAGCTATGATTATGGTGAGATTGATTTTTTTAGTTTCGACACTAGGGCAGGAAAACAGTTTGTATGGATCTGTTGCTCTTTGGGGCTCGGATTTATCCTGATGATGTTGGAGGATAAGTTGTATGATATGTTTGCTTACATTTTATATGGAGGCATGATGCTGCTGTTGTTGATAACACCTTTTCTGGCAGAGGATACTAAGGGATCTTACTCATGGATAAAATTCGGACCTGTAAGTTTGCAACCGGCGGAATTTGCTAAATTTGCCACGGCGCTGGCTTTGGCTAAATTTATGAATGTCTACGGGTTTACAATGAGTAAGTTAAAGTATTCATTGCCTGTGGTAGGGATGGTGTTGCTGCCCATGCTGCTTATTATTTTGCAACGGGAAACGGGGTCGGCTTTGGTTTATCTGGCTTTCTTTTTTATGTTGTACCGGGAGGGGATGCCGGGTTCTATTTTGTTTGCCGGGATTTGCGCCGTGGTCTATTTTGTAGTTGGAATCCGTTTTGGCAATGAATTGATGGCGGATGACTGTACTTCCATCGGTGAATTTTCTGTGTTGCTGCTGATAGTCATCCTTTCTGCTTTATTAGTTAATAGTTATTGCAAAAAAGCATCGGTAGTGTGGTATATCGGAGGGATTGGTGTTGGTGGTACCTTGCTGGCTTTATTATTTTCGTATTATGTTATCCCTTTTGACATTACTTGGTTCCAATATGGATTGTGCGTAGTTTTATTGTTCTATTTGATCTTCCTTTCTATGCATGAACGTATGCGTAATTATTTTTATATTGCTCTATTTGCGATAGGTTCGGTGGGATTTCTTTTTTCTGCCGATTATGTTTTCAATAATGTGCTGGAGCCACATCAGCAGATACGTATTAAAGTGGTGCTTGGTATGGAGGAAGACTTGGCGGGGGCAGGATACAATGTGAATCAGAGTAAGATTGCTATTGGTTCGGGAGGTTTATGGGGGAAAGGCTTTTTGAATGGTACACAGACTAAACTGAAGTATGTGCCTGAACAGGATACAGACTTTATCTTCTGTACGGTAGGGGAAGAAGAAGGCTTTATAGGTTCGGCGGCCGTATTGTTTCTTTTTACCGGACTTATTTTGCGTCTTATTGTGGTGGCGGAGCGTCAGCATACTCGTTTTGCCCGTGTTTATGGATATTCGGTATTAAGCATTTTCTTATTCCATCTGTTTATTAATATAGGTATGGTTTTAGGACTGACCCCCGTTATAGGCATACCACTGCCTTTTTTCAGTTATGGGGGATCTTCTTTGTGGGGATTTACGATCTTGCTTTTTGTATTCTTGCGTATTGATGCAGGGCGGGGAAAACGTTAGAGCTTATTGGTTTTCCGGTTTGCGCAACCGGATACCTATATCGCTGATTCCCGTCAACGGGTTGTCCGTCATGATATGGACGATGCGGAAAGTACGTGCGCTTCCTTCTGTACGGATAGGAATAGATGCTTTATAAGGCAGGTCACATTGATATAATCCACAAAGACCATTTCCTGTTTTATTTCCAGCTTCGTCAACCAGAAAAAGTTGTAAAGTGTCTGTGACGTAAGTCAAAGTATCCTTTGTGTTATGGCTGACTTCTAGCCAAATATCTCTGTAAGGATAAGATTCTTGATAACGGATACCGATTTCTGCTTCGTAATTTCCGGTAGGGATAGAATTGGGCAGGGTATAAACAAGAGTATCACTTTTATCCCATCCGTCAAGGGGGACGGGGGCGTAAGAGTGATAGATGATATTGTTTTGACAGGCTGCCAATATGAGTATTGGCAGCCATGTCAGTTTATTCTTTAGTTGATACAGGAGTTTGTGGCTTTTCATTCGGGATTTGGCTATTGTTTCCGTTGTTCTTGTTGTCATTTTCCTTTCCTCCTCCGTTATTCCGGTTTTCACTGCCTCCTTCATTATTACCATTATTGGGGCGGCGTTTATTGCGGTTCCGGTTTCCGTCTTCCCGATTTTCACGACTGCGTTCTTCCCGGTTGCGACTTTCCCTGTTGCGATTTTCTTCTTTAGGGCGGTTTCCGTTCTCTTCGCGTGGCTGCTGAGCCTTGTTTTCTTTAGGCTCTCTAGGTTGTTTGGGACGTCCTTCTCTAGGTGGCCGGTTTTCTTTGGGTTGTTGTGACCGGTTCTCTTTAGGTTGTTGCGGACGTCTGTTTTCATTGGGAGTACCTTCTCCGTTATTACCGTTATTTTCCGGCTTACGTTTTTTCTTTCGGTTGCTGTTGTTGCCTTTTCGTTTGTCGAATCGGGTTAAGCTTTCTTGTTCTACTAAATCAACGGGCTTTTGAGGTTCGTTCTTTTTGACAGATTCGGTTAAGCTTTCCGGTTTCTCACCCCGTCGGTTCATATTAATAATTTCAAAAGCACGGCGTGCGGTGATGGTTACAGCATTAGCTATGAAGTTTTTGTCAGTAGAGTACATGATAGTTCCCTTCAAAATATCCGCTTTGAAAAAATAGAATGTACCATCTGTCGTTTCTAAAGTCATTTCTTTGCTTGGAAGGCGTTTTTGGGACTCTACATAGGCGTCTACCTCATAGTTTAGGCAGCATTTCAGCTTGGCACATTGTCCGGCTAACTTTTGGGGATTCAGAGAAATATCTTGATAACGTGCCGCACTGGTAGATACAGATACAAAATTTGTCATCCAGGTAGCGCAGCACAATTCACGTCCGCAAGGTCCGATACCGCCAATGCGTCCGGCTTCCTGACGGGCGCCAATTTGTTTCATTTCTATACGTACACGGAAAGCTTCGGCCAGTACTTTGATCAGTTGGCGGAAGTCTACACGTTCGTCCGCGATGTAATAAAAGATAGCTTTGTTGCCATCGCCTTGATATTCCACATCACCGATCTTCATGTCCAGGTTCAGATTCTTGGCTATCTGGCGGGACCGGATCATTGTGTCATGTTCTTTGGCTTTTGCCTCCTCGTATTTTTCCATATCTACAGGTTTTGCCTTGCGGTAGATACGCTTGATTTCGGCATCGGGTTTGATGTTTGCCTTACGCATTTGCAAAGGTACCAATCTTCCCGTCAGGGTTACTGTACCGATATCGTGTCCGGGGCTTGCTTCTACAGCTACTATATCCCCTTTTTCCAGCTTCAGTTTGTTGCTGTTCTTATAATACCCTTTGCGGGTATTCTTGAATTGAACTTCAACCATTTCCTGTTCCTCGGTGTTGCCGGGAATATCAGCCAGCCAGTCGTAGGTGTTCAGCTGCTTATCCTGTCGTCCGCAGCCTTTGCAACACAAACAGCCGCTTCCGTTCTTTAATTTGAATTCATTGTCCATAATTCTGTTTTAATTGAGAATTGAAAATTGAGAACTAAGAAATAAATGCCATGCGGTTCTGTTATTTTTTAATGCTCAATTCTCAACTTTTAATTTTTCAATAGCACAATCATTTTTAAAGAGAAATCAAAGAACACCATTTTGGGATTCACATTCTGTCCTATATGTAATTGTGCTTCACTAAGTTCGTCCATTATGCCCATCACATTCCGCTCGTTGACAAACGGTGCGAAACGGGTGGAAAAATTTTGTTCTTCGGGATTCATATACACTAAATCACGTTGATGAAAGTTGTATATGAAGTTTTCTCGTATCATACGTTGGCAGTAGGCCAGAAAATTCTTCTGACGTTCACGCCCCATGGAGGCTACCGCATCGCTCCATTGTCTCATTTCGCGTATCTTCCGTTGATAGGAAAGGCGCATCAAATTTATAAAGAGTTCAAAGAACAGTTTGTTTTCCTCGCTCAGATGTATGGTTTCCAGTGCTTTCAGAAAATTGCCTTCTGAGCGGTGTGCTATATCGTCAGCATCTTCCGGTTGTAGTCCGTATTTGGTTTGCAATACTTTTGAGATTTCAGGTTCTTTGATCCCATGAATGTTAAATCGTTGGGTACGGCTTTGGATCGTTTGCAAAATGGCATCAGGCTCTTCGGATACTAATAAAAAGACAGTCATGGCAGGAGGCTCTTCCAGTAACTTCAGCAGTTTGTTGCTGCATTCCACGTTCATCTTTTCGGGAAGCCATATAATCATGATTTTGTAACCGCCTTGACTGGATTTCAAGCTGAGTTTTCGTACAATCTCATCGCTCTCTTTTACAAAGATTTGCGCCTGTTGGTTTTCTGCTCCCATCTCTTTCAGCCAATGGTTCAGATTAAAATATGGGTTCTGCAGGACAAAGTTGCGCCAGTCTGCTATGAAATCATCGCATACGGTATCCTTTCCGGCTTTTTTCTTGATAACAGGAAAAACGAAATGCAGGTCGGGATGTATCAGCTTATTGAATTTCACACAAGTGGGGCAAATTCCGCAGGCATCTTGTTCACCACGGTTTTCACAGCAGATGTAACGGGCATAAGCTATTGCCAAAGGCAACTTTCCTGTACCTTCGGGACCGCAAATCAGTTGTGCATGAGGGATTCTTCCTTCTTTTACCTCGGCTATGAGCCGCTGTTTTGCTTCCTCTTGTCCTATTACATCTTTAAATAACATTGCTTTTTATAGTCATTTATTTACTGTTTAATAAATTGCTTTTGCAACTTCCTTTACACTGTTCACGGCACTTACGGTATAGAAATGAATGCTGGGAACCCCACAGGCTATTAATTCACGGCACTGGTGTATGCACCATTCTATGCCAAGACTTTCCGCTTCTTCATCTGTTTGACATTTCATCGCTTCGCTTGCCAGTTCTTGCGGCAAGTCTATCTTGAACGTCTTGGGTATCATGTTCAGCTGGGATAATTTGCGGAAAGGCTTGATACCCGGAATAATAGGTACATTGATTCCTTCTTTTCTTACCCTTTCTACAAATTCGAAATATTTGCGGTTGTCATAGAACATCTGTGTCACAGCATATTCAGCTCCTGCTTCAATCTTTTTCTTCAGCCAATAAATATCTTGTTCCATATTGGGTGATTCCTCGTGTTTTTCAGGATAGCAGGCTACTCCATAACTGAACGGAGTTCCTGTTACCTTGATGGGGGAACCGTCTACAAATACGCCTTTATTGAAATCATTGATCTGCTCTTCCAGTTCTATGGCGTGGTTGTAACCGTTGTTTTCGGGTACGAAAGCTGATTCGTGCTTTGCCTTGTCACCACGCAGTACCAACAAGTCGGTGATGCCCAGGAATTGTAGATCTAACAATACATATTCTGTATCTTCGCGGGAAAAACCGCTGCACAGGATATGTGGCACTGTCGTTATATTGTATTTGTTCTGCAAAGCGGCGGCAACAGCAACTGTTCCGGGACGGCGGCGCTGGCGTGTACGTTGGTACAGCCCGTTTCCCAGCTCCTTGTACACATATTCGCTGCGGTGGGTTGTAATATTGATATATTTAGGGTCGAATTCGCGTAGCGTATCAACCGTTTTATACAGTTTTTCAATACCCGTTCCTTTCAGCGGAGGGAGAATTTCAAAAGAAAAAGCCGTATTGTCCGTGCTTTTTATTAAATCAACTACTCTCATCGTTCTGTCTCGTTCTCTTATGCCTTCTCGGGCGGAATTACATATTTGGGCAAAAATAAGAAAAATATCGTAGTTTATGGGGATGAAAAAGCGATTTATTTTATCTTTGTTCTATAATAAAGTGAAACATACGGAGAGAAAAGCGTTTCCTTGCAGCTAAGCCGTGGTTTTCCACACTTGTCAGGGATACCGTCCGTGATGGTGGAGTAACCTTTCTCCTGCTTACAGGCATTGCTCTCTTTGATGATGACCTGTCAAGCTTTACTGCATGGAGCATACTTGCGGATGGGATAAGCCCCGTCCTTGCAGGAAATGAAACAATCTGTAAACCTTTGTTTGGGGAAGTGGCAGAGGTTTATAGGAACGGAGTGAACAGATTGGCGAACCAACCGACGAAGCGTTTCCATCCGGAGCGTTTTTTATATTCTTCCTTGGTAAACAGGGTACTGTCCAGCTTGTCATGCTCGAACATGGTGCTCAGTTCATGTGTGGTTTCTTTGTCAAAAATGAAAGCGTTGACCTCATAGTCATAGCGTAGGCTGCGGCTGTTCAGATTCGTACTTCCCACAGTGCAGAACAGGCTGTCCACCATCATGATCTTAGAGTGGTGGAACCCGCCATTGTACACATAAATCTTTGCTCCTTTCTTACGCAGCTTGTTTGCTGTATAGAACGCGGCATCGGGGGTAAAAGGAATATCCGATTTGCCCGGTATCATGATTTCTACTTCAACGCCTCGCTTCAACGCACGTTTTATGGCTTTTTTAATGCTTGGAATGGGAGTGAAATAGGGATTCACTATTTGTATTTTATCCTGTGCGGCATCAATGGACTTGATATAAGTCTGCCTCATCAGTCTGGGTTCTTTTTTCGGAATGCGGTCTACAATGGCTACATTCTTATTTCCCTTGAAAGTAGAATCGTTTCGTAGGGGATAGTATTGGCTTCCGCTTACGTGTTGTTTAGTGCTTTTGTTCCACATGGCCAGGAAGATGTCCTGCAATTCGTTTACGGCATTTCCCTCTATACGGATATGCATGTCGCGCCAGTCGCCTATTTCCGGCAGACCCTTTATATAGTAATTGGCTATGTTCATGCCACCGGTATATCCTATTTTTCCGTCTATGACTACAATCTTGCGATGGTCTCTGTGCAGGGCATGATTGATATAGGGGAATTTGAAAGGGTCGAACTTGACAATTTCGATTCCTTTGTCACGGATTGCTTGTATGTGTTTCTTTTTCAATGGCTTGTTGTTTGACAAATTGCCGAAGGCATCAAACAAAGCTCTGACTTCCACTCCTTCTTTCACTTTTTCTCCCAATAAATCAAATAGTGCGTTCGCTATGGAATCGTTACGAAAATTGAAGTATTCTAAGTGGATATGATGTTTGGCATGCCGTATTTCTTCAAAGAGATCGATGAATTTGGCCCGACCGCTTTTTAATAATTTCAGTTTGCTGTTTTGGGTGATAGGAATGCCGGCATCCTTTAAGAAATTGATAACGGCAGAGTCGCTGGTATAGGTTGGCACCGTATCTGTCGCTGCTATATGGATGTTGGTAACTTCTTGTGATTGAGCTGTCTCTACAGTGAAAGATAAGATGAATAAAAGTATTAAATAAATATGTTTTTTTATATCAAACTTCATTGCTTTTTTTATTAAGGCTGCAAAGGTATTTATTATTCTAGGAATGAACAAGCCATCGGTATTATTTATGTTTAAAAGGGAGAAATAGAACAGTGTGGCCATTTGTTTGAACAGTTGGTAAATTGAGGTGGTAGAAATTTAATGAAGGCTGTTTTTATTGTTCCATTCATCTCTTTTTTCAGGCTCGGTATAAACATCTGTAGTGTGTGTGAAAGAAGTTTGTCGGTCCGGTTTTTCTGCTGTTGTGACATTCAAGAGGAGGAGATACGGAAAAATAATAATCCGTCGGCGGGATTAAAAGAATGCATATCGCATCCAGCCCTGTTGCCTAAGCCTTTTCTATCTCCAGATTAACCCTTTTTATGCGGATGTATTCTATCTCCATAGCCTTTGGAGTTAACTCCATAGCCTTGGGAGATAACTCCAAAGCTTATGGAGATAACTCCAAAGGCTTGCGGAGATAAAACAGACGGGAAGAAAACCTTTAATCATACGGCGGGAAAGGTTTGGGGATACAGGTAAAATCTTTTAGTGATGAATCCGGTGTATGTACAGGGTTATACATATATTATATTCATTCTTATATGTATGTATATGAACTTCCATACGTTCAGAATGAAAATCCACATCAGGGCAGGGGTGTTTTTTATCTCTGCCGATGGATCGTAAGCCGTCATTCCTTGGAGGTACAAATCTTTTATGGTGCTTTTTCATTGAAAAAGACTTGGAATGCTCTACTTTGTGTCAAGCTGGAATAGTTTATAAAAAAGAGAGTATATGATTGATAAACAGTATGCTATGTGAAATTTTCCTTGAAAATGTAGTGAGGGCATGAGGGTATGAGTGAGAGCAAGTATTTTTACCATTGGCGCATAAATGGTTTATAGTTAGCTTGTTATGTTTGCAGTGAGGGTATGAGGGCATAAATGCTTCGAACTTTCTAGTGGGAGCTGAAGGGAAAGGCTGATACGCCAAGAATATTTTGGAAAACTGATCCGGAAAATCCATTCTTGGTTTAACTCTCGGTTTAACTGAACCATGTAAACCGGCGCGTTTAAGGCATAAAAAAAGAGAGTTACTTTGGTGTAACTCTCTGATTCTTTGGTGATCCGCTTGGGGCTCGAACCCAAGACCCCAA
>OIXS01001359.1_pt1 | contig 12439 bp, 6 predicted proteins | sample 1587841 | NCBI WGS metagenome assembly OIXS01 (sample SAMN03283254) | human gut metagenome | biome: human-associated habitat; material: feces | host: Homo sapiens | place: USA | collected 2013
TGTATTCTTTTTCCATTAACATAAGTACCATTGGAGCTTCCCATATCCACTACAAAATAGCTGCCATTCTGCCTTACGATTTTGCAATGAACTCTGCTGACCGCATTATTTCCTGTTATCACACCCTGAACTCTTTCTCTGCTTTTTCCTATCAGGAATTCATTTTCACAAACAACAAAGTGAAACTGCCCATCTATGGATTGTATTGATATCTGATTCATGTCCGGCATATCCACTATCTTTTTCTGCCCAATATTGGGATCTGCAGAAGTATTTTTTGTATTTCTATGCATTACAGGTTTTTCCGCCTGTATACGTGTACTAATGTCATGAAGTTTTAATGTTCCATCCTCCAACGCATCTATCACCTGACGCATTTTCGGATGATCCATCATTCCTATCCGTTCTATTTTCTGCACCAGCTGAGCCTTTATTTCATTGTCAAATTCATTTTTATTTTTATGAACACCCGTTATATTTACAGGCAAATAAATGATCTTCACATTATTCGTGCCAGACTCTACATATATATGGCTAAGGCGATTATCAATACATGCCATATTTAAAAATCCAAGATTTTCAATCTGAATTAAAGCTTCGAGCAGACTGTGAATCGCATTTAAGATCGTATCCATATCCGAAGATGCAATGTAATCCTCCAGTGATGTATATTCTCTTGTGAAATAAATTAGTTTTATTTTTCCATTATATTTGATTCTATGACACCTTAACAGGTTGGCATTTTCCTGATTCTGCATCACTTTATAGCCAACGTCATAAAAGATCTCATTATTTTCCAATAAGTAGGCAGTGTCTTCAGTGTCTTGAATTTCTGTCAATTTATCTGCAAAGTACTCGTCCATTTTTTCACTTCCTAATCAAAATAAAATGTAAATTCTTCATCTGCAATCTGAATACTGTCATGATCCGAAAGCACATAAGAATTTTCAGCATCCAGCATTTCTCCATTCAGATATGTATGGTTCGTTGAACCTTTATCCATAAGATAATAAGTTCCATTTATCCGCTCAATTACCGCATGTCTACGGCTGACCGCCTTATTATTTATTATTGTAAAATCATTTTCTTTTTCCTTACCGATATTAAAAATATTTTTTCTGACAGTCACGCTCTCCCCTGTGCTGATTCTCTCTAAAATTGGATATCTTTCCTCCTGCTGCAAAAGAGTTGTGTCTCCCTCGTCATCCTCCTGCTGTGTCAAAAGGGTTGTACCGCTTTCATCCTCCTCCATCAGTAATGTCGTTCCACCTTCATCGTTACTGTCACTGTGATAATGTCTTTCATAGGATGAACGGTCATTTGTGATGTAACCGCTTTTTCCCGTCTCTGCTTTTACGATTTTCCGGAATGCCTGTGGACATTTTTCGCGGATATATCTCTCAATGTCCTCTATTTTATAATTCTTTGTATCATTGAGGAATACCTGGAATTCCTTCAGAAACTGCTCTGGCTCTTTGCCATATCTGCCTGCATACTGTACGGTATCTGCAAGAAACGCATAAACATTTCCGCTCGTAATTCTGCTATTGATCGGCTGATATACAAAGAACACTTCCCTGGTTCTTTCACATACAAACACCATTTCCGTCTGTAACATGAGATTATGCAGATACAACCCATTCATTTCAATTTTTTTAGTCATCTCAATTGTCTGCGCCACAAGCAGAAAAAACGTTTCTTCATCCACACCCTTTTTCAGATATGATATAAGAGGTACCACATCTGGTGCCGTATAGATAATCGTCTTTTTTCCTTCCTGCCTCGGTCTGAAACAGCCGCGGAAAATCTGCTGTTCAAAAATATTGATTTCCCGCTCATTAATCTGTTCCCCAAATGATAACTTACTTTTAATCGTAACTATATTTCCCTTTGAAACTATGCGATACTTTGCCATATCTCTCAGTCCTTTTTTTATTTTCTCTTACGTCTTATTTTGATACGTCCGCTTCGCAGTGCGATCGCTGCACCGACGCCACCGCCTGTTACTACTGCTGCACCCGCAATAGAACCTGCAAACAATGGCTTATTGTTATACCAACGGATGAATGTGTTGGTTGTTACAAGAATTCCATTTAAGACATAGTTTGTTTTATTGCCAGCTGCATCTACAGCCATAATTGTGACATCCTGTTTTTTCGTATTGTTTGGGATATCGAACTGATAGTTTTCACCATCCACTGTGTAATCACATTTTTTATCACCAATATAAATCTCAACACTATCTAATACCAGGTTGTCGTTGACTGTCACATTCGCTGCTTTCGTATCCACAGGATACTGGGTATTACTCTCAACATCAATCGGAATAACGACAGGAGCTGTTTTGTCAACACCGAATGAAATCTCTGCTTCTTTGGATTCATCAATGTTCTCATTGACATTTCCTGCAATATCCTCTGAATACAGTGTCACAATGTAGCGTCCATCCCCGGCAAAAAGAGACTTGTTGATGGTGTAATCATACTGATACCATTGTCCGTTTCCACCAGATTCCTGCACCTGATAATCAATACCTTCTTCTAATGTTCTCGGTGTTCCGTTTGTATCTACTACTACTTTGATTTTGTCGTGTTCCAGACTGTCTACGTTCACTTCTTTTAACTTGACATCAATCTCGTTCTGAATATAAGTTCCTTCAATATCCTTTAAGGTCTGATCAAACACGTAAACTGATCCAAAGCGATTTACGGAGAACGTAACTGTTGCATTGCTCTCATTTCCAGCCATATCGGTCAATGTGGCATTTATCGTATAGATGTCGTCATAGCTTTGCTCTTTCGGGAAGTTCTGGAAGGTAAATGTCTCTCCATTTCCCTGATTCGTATAAGAGCCTTCCGGTGCCACACTTCCCTGATTTGCACCAACCAGTTCAATGTTCACACCATTGGTATCAAAGTTTGTATCTGACATTACGATCTGTGGAATAACATCTCCATTATTTGCCGAATAATCTTCGACACCAACAATTTCAATTTCCGGTTCAGTGAGATCCACATAGTACTCTTCCCCTGTATAGGTTTCAGCTATGTTTCCTGCCATGTCCGTGTATTCCACATTAAAATTGTATAAACCATCTGTACCACATGTAATGGTCGCGGTATGAACATCTCCATTTCCGGTAAATCCGCCAGACTGTGGGAATGAGATTCCTGCTCCGTTATCAGTTGCTGTTCCTGTTATCCTTACCCTGTTTTCAGAGAAATTATGTTCTTCAATCTGAATCGTTGCTGTACGCGCTGCTGCATAATAATTGCCATTGACTGCATTATTGTTGTCATAAGTAACCGTAATCACCGGACGGGTTTTATCGATGGTAAAATCATCTGCTTTTACTGTCTCTGCCTGATTTGCTGCCTTATCCTTTCCACTGACAGAAAGCGTATAATCACCATCTTCTGCAAATGTAATGGTTGCAGTACTTACACTCTGATCCGGGTTTTCCGTATTTTCGGTTGTCTGCCATGCTGACAACTCAGGAATTACACCATCTGTATTGGTAATATCTGCCTTAAAATCTGCCGCCTCAAAGTTACGTTCTGTAACTGTAATGGTAGCAACTCTGTTCTCTTTGAACATGGTTGTATTTTCAGCATCTGGTGTCTCATTATCAAATGCAATTTTGATTTCCGGTTTTGTCTTATCAATACTGAATATCAGTTCGTCTTCTGATGTATTTCCTGCACGATCTGTCATTTTGATATGCATTTTTATCTCATTGCTGTTATTTTTTACAGTGAATGACTTTTTCAGTTCTGTAACAAGGTTTTTGTCTTTCTTTGTCTGACTCCAGCCATCCGCATTTCCACTGGAAAATGCACCCTGATTACTGATCTCCACATTTCCTGACTGATTGTTTTCTTTATCATAAGGCGATTCCACTGTCCATTCCACAGAACGGATCCCCGAAAATGTATCTGTCACTGTAACATCTACCATTACATCTTTTTCATACAGTTCATTTCCCTTTGCATCCTTGCTTGCAGCTGCCGCCTTGTTAAAATCAATATGTTTCTCACGGGCATGCTGCTCGGCTGTTTCAATGATCAGACTGCTCGGTGTCACATATCTTTCTTCGCGATTATTTAACATATCGTAAGCGCAGGCATAAATCTGTCCTTTAAATCCTGCCTGAACCACAAATGTCACTTTTCCTTCTGCATCTGCCTGTACAATCTGCTCACTGCTTTTTGTTCCATTGGCATCTACCGTATAATAGTGGATTTCCTTTACACCGGAATCCCCTTCTTTGGAGCCGTCCGTAGCAGTTACAGTCACCTTTGTATTTTCCACAAAATAATAACCATAATCCGTCTCTGTATAAGAAACACTTCCATCTGCTTCTTTATTTCCTGCTGCTTCCATATCAATGCTTAAAATTTCCGGAGCTGTAATATCCTTGTAGACACGCTGTGTTTTGGAATATTCATTTCCAGCATTGTCAATGGCTGTAATTACCATATCATAGCTGTTGGTATCTGCATTAATGACAGCATCCTTCGTGTTGATCTCATAGCTTTCCGTAACCGTTTTCTGATCCGGATAAGAAACGTTCACTAACTCCTTGTTATTAACGGAGACTTTCACATTATAAATTCCAGAATCTTTATCTTCTACTTTAATGCTGACTCCAGTATCACTATTGTTATAGATGATTCCATTTTTTCCAACATATCCTTCTGCCGATAAAACAGATGTAATGGTCGGTTTCACTGTTTCAATCATTAAATTGCTGTTTTTCACATTCGAATTTGCTGTCGTCACAAGTGTCTTTTCAGACTGGTTGCCAACGTTATCCGTAACTGTTGCACTAATTTTTTTATCTAAATATACTTTCTGTTCATTTAAAACAGTCTCTGCCGGGAGTTCAAATACCGCTGTATTATCGCTTCCGACTGCCTTTGTCTGATAAGCTTCTTCACCTACATATAATGTAATTTCGTTCAGTCCGGCTGACGGTACTTCTGAACCATCGTCACTGTGTAAATCATCTGCTGTTACAGTAACTTTGATCACACCATTTCCATAGTTACCAAAGGTAAAAATATTTAAAATTTTTAATGCATCTTTCTTTTCAATGTTAAATCTTGTAACATCCGGCTTATGTGTATCAAGACAGATTGTTTTTGTGTCAATTGTTTTATTTCCTGCGATGTCTGTATAGGTGGTGACAACTGTATTTTCGCCTTCCCGCACATTCTTCAAATCGTTTGCTGAAAGTGTAAGAGAATCCTCCTGCACAATCTGATCACTACTTGTAATTCTTTCCACAAAGCTCTTTCTCTTCGAAGTAAGTTCATTTCCGTTTACGGTCAAAGTTCTCGCCGCAAGACCACTTCCGTTAGTCTGATCTTTTTGATCTGTAACCCCGCATGCAATCGCTGGGATCTCTTTGTACCAATACTCTGTCTTTCCATCTTTTGCATTTTCATATTTGCCATCTGCCTGTGGTGTCACCTTTACTACAGGTGCATCTTTTTCCAGCATTAAATCATCCGATAAAATATCATTATGATTCTTAATTTCTGTTAATTTATATGCCTTACTCTCATTGCCTAATGCATCCACTGCTTTGATATGAACCTTTTTCAGGCTTGCAAATGTACCAGCTTCTTCCAATGGAACCGTAACTTCTATCGTTGCATCACTTGTTCCACTTACTTGTGTACTTACAGTTCCGGTATACACTTTTGTATCATCATCACTGTATACGCGAATTTCTTTCACACCAACTGCCGGATAATCCGCTTTGCCGTCTTTTACATTCACATCTTTCGCAGTAACGCTTACTCTAATGTTTGTATTGTAATAATTACCAAAATCGTATTTTTTTATTGTATCAGCAGGAATCAGAGACACTTCCTTAATTTCAGGGGCTGCACTGTCCCGATATACAGTAATAACTCCGGCTTCTGAACACTGTTTTGCTTTATCAATGGCATAAACATAGATTTTATCAATGTTCTGATTTTCTGCTAATTGAATGCCGCTTATTTCAAACTTACCATTTTCATTTAATACTGCTTCCTGTTTTTGATTCAGTACAACATCATCCGATGTAAGTTCTGTTGCTGACCAGACAACCTTTTTCAAATTTTTATCCACAGCTGTACCTGTGATATCCACCGTCGTTTCTGCTTCCGTTTTCCAGATATTCTGCTCTGCTTTCGTAAATTCGATTGTAGGAATGTCGTTATCGATAACGATTTTTACAGCAGTATCAAACACATATTTCTTTCTATCAAAAATGCTGCCTTTATAGATCTGATTTATTTCTTTTGTTTGTGTTAATTCAACTTTATCGCTTCCAGCAGTTGCGAATGTCAGTTTTATGTTCTTATCATCTGAAACCTTTAACATCGCAGCTTTGGCATAATAAATACCATCCTCATCAGCTGTCAGTGTTTGATTTTTTTCATCAAGCAACTGAACATTTGCATTTTCTAATCCTTTAACTTTTTCTGTTGGTATATCTTTAAACTCTACTTCAATGCTCTTATTTTCTGAAATTCCAGAAATTATATATTCTAATGAACCATCTTCTTTTTCTGTAATAACAGTTTCAGAAATATCTTGTCCGTTTATTTGTAACTTACTTATCTGCTTGTCTTCATCAGGTGTGAGCAAAATAGTCACATTCGAATCGACTGCCACTTCGATTTCTGTTTCCTCTGATTCATTAACTTTTACTGTTCCACCCTCATTTTTATTAACCGTGACTTTATAAGTATCAATTACAACAGTAACTTCTATCGTATGTGAGTCGGTAATTCCATTTTTGAATGTATACTCAGAAGTATTTAATTCATTGTTGATATCAGCTGTTAAAGTTTCATTACCATCCACTCTAAAACTTGTAAGATGATACTTGTTGTCTGTAACAGCTGCTTTTATTTTGTACGCATCATTTGTATATGGAACCTTCTGGTTGCCATCTATACTTTCTTGCTCAGCTTTAATTTCAACTTTATCAGTATCATCCTGCGCCCCACTATTTAAAATTAGCTTTCCATTCTGACTGATTTTATAGATGATTGTGAACTGTTTCTTTGCGAATGTGACTGTAAATGTGTAATTTGCATCTAATGCTACATCCTTAAGACCTTTAAATTTAAATACACCGTTTTCATCTGTACTTTTTTTCCACCACTCGTTATCAGCATTATCCGGTTTCCAATCCTTATCACCTGCTAAAACTGTTACATTGGCAATTTCATATCCTTCATTCGGTATTGCGGTGACAACGTTCGCATCTACTGTCACAGTTCCTGCTTCTGCTGGTGTTGAGCCATCAGAAGCATCTGCATTTGCAGTAACAGAATAAGATGCAGACTTTTTTTCAAGCGTAATTGCACCTAACTCAATCTTGTTGGTGTTTACCTGCTCATCTGTAACAATCCGCGTTCCACTAGAATAGTTATCATATTTATCTATATCAGCTTCTGCCGGTATAACTTGAACCTCATAATTGTCATTAGCCTCTAATGTCCAATCAGCTATGGGAATGTTAAACTTTCCATCGTTTCCTGTAGTCACTTCTTTAGTCACAGCAGTTGTATCGCCATTAGGGTATGTTACCGTCACCTTTGCTCCTGCATATGCTCTTCCATTGCTATCAGCATCATCCGGAACCATCACCTGTCCTGTGATTGTGACTGTACCACTTTCACCTGTTGCAGTGTTATCTGCTGATGCTCTGATACTTCCAAATGGTATCGTTGTTGCCATAATTAATGCGATCATTAACCATGCTGCAATTCTTTTTCCTTTTGTTCTCCAAAACATTTCCATTTTCTAAATTATCTCCTGCGTATGTATGATGATTTCATTCAAAACCAGTTCATACCTTTTATCTGTGTTTTTTATATTTTCATCCAGCACAACTGTTTCATCTTCCTGTAATACAGTTGTAGTTTCTTCTAAAACAGTTGTTTCCTCCTCAACCATCTGAATCGGCATAGTGGCTTCTTCCCGCAGCAATGCTGTCTTTTCCTCATCTTTTTTCGGAAGAACCTCCGTTTTTTCATCATTTTTCAATTCCACTGTTGTGCGTTCCATCAGACTGCTTTTCCTTGTTTCAGATGATTTGGCACTTCTTTTAGACAATGGATTTTTCTGTCTGTTATTCTCCTCCCGCATTGCCATAATCTGACGTTCTGCCGATTTACCACTAAGATCATCTATGATCCCCCGTACATCCATTTTTAAAAAAAGATAAATGGATATCAGTGTTAAAACTCCTGCTAATGAAAATGCAATGATGGATATGAGTTGTAAAGTACCTGCATTCATGATGCTTTCACCTCCGTATCTTTTGCATATGCATTTTCCACTACTGCCTCTGCATCCTGTAAACGCTTTAGAATATCATTTTTCATTTCTTCTGTTTTGTCTGTTGTCGTATCAACCTGCTCCGTACCAGCTTTTACCTGTTCCAGCAACGCTTTCATATCTTCCTGTGCTACGTCATCTGCCTTAAATTTTCTTGCATAAGTTTCCACAGCATTCATTGCCAGTTTGTATACTTCCAGATTTACAATTTCATTCTCATCCTGACTCTCAGATACGGTTGCTACGAGTTTTGTTATATTCTCCCAATATGGAAGATAGGTTCCTTTATCAGATGCTTCCTGCACATTCAGTGTGATATCGCGGTTAAACTGTCCTATATCACGGTACATTTCAGCCATCGTATAATAACTGCTGTCCTCACCGCCATAAGTACATGCCGCCTCAAACCACTGAATCGCACTTTTCATTCTGGTTATCTGATTGTCTGAATTTTCTGTTTTTCCATAATCGTAGTAATACCAGTATAATTTTCCTATCTCAAAAGCAAGATCCCCATAATCGCTATTCTGCTGCAAAACAGTCAAATTACTGTTTATTTTCTTTTTGAATAATTCCTCTTCTTCCAATGAAAAGACCGCGTCATCCTTAAATGCCTCGATTATTCCAAAATACGCTTCCGAATTGCCCGGCAGAATATCTATTGCTTTGGCATAATAATCGATTTTTTCCTCATCTGTCGCAGATAATTCTGCCTGCTTGATGTTATTATCATAATCGCTGTTGTTCACATGGACTCTCATTCCAGTACACAGACATCCTATAATAAGGAAAAGAACCGCTGCCCCGGATGTTGCAAAGAAAACATTCAGCTTTCTTTTCTGCTTTCTTCGGTAGCCCTCGTCCATCTCATCATAATGATCCAACGCATATAACATTTCTGCACATGACTGATAACGATCTTCCGGGTTTAACTGGGTACATTTTTGAATGATCGCTTCTAATCCACTGGACAACTGCGGATTCCAATATCGGATTGGATATATCTCATAAGGAGGTTCACATGGATTCTGTCCTGTGAGTAAATGGTATAGCGTCACGCCAAGACAATATACGTCTGTTCTGGCATCCGTCTGACCTTTTCCTCCAAACTGCTCCGGCGCAGCATATCCTTTTGTTCCAAGACTTACTGTATCTGCCAGATTTTGTTCTTTGTATTCCCTCGCAATCCCAAAATCAATTAACTTGATATTTCCATTCGGCTGCAGCATAATGTTTGCCGGTTTCATATCCCGGTAGATAATTGGCGGATTCTGCGTATGCAGATAATCCAATACCCTGCATAGTTCCTTTGCCCACTCAATTACAACTTCCTGTGGCTGTGCACCTTCTTTACTCAATACACTGCTTAAGGTTTCTCCCTCAATGTAATCCATGACAACATAGATTACATTTTCTTTTTCGATAATGTCTACAATTCTTGGCAGTGACGGATAATCCAGTTTTTTCATCATGTTTGCTTCCGCCATTGCACTTGCAACTACAACTTCATTGTTCTTATCATAAGCTTTTCTCTCGATTTCTTTGATTGCCCACTGCTTATTCAGGTTTTTGTCCATCGCCAGGTAAACTTTTGACATTCCACCTTTTCCGATCAGCTTTAAAACCTCGTATTTTCCCTCAATAATTGTTCCTCTCTCAGCCAACTTTCATTTCCTCTTTTGCCTTATTTGAGTTTGATATAAATTGCAGAAATGTTATCCGTTTCCATCCGTTGTTTATTCCATTCGATCATTTCTCTCAATTTTTCTTTTATCTGCGCTTCATCAAGATTTTTATGCGGATTCAGTGACTCAGAAATTTCGTCTTCTGATAACATATGACGGAATCCATCTGAGCATAACAAAAGGGCTGTGCCATGCGCCAGCCTTCCATTCTCATATTGTGGTTCAAAAAATTCATTCACACCGATACACTGAAGAAGCACGTTTCTGCGATTATCCTTTTTAGCTTCCTCTATTGTCATATTCCCACGTTTTATTTCTCGCGCAATGAATGTATGATCCTCGGTCAGCTGCTGCAACGTATCCGATAATGTATAAATTCTGGTGTCTCCAACATGACAAAGCATATATTGTCCATCACTGTTTAATAAAACCGCACTTATTGTTGTTCCAAGCTGAATCTGGTTTTCTTTTCCATACCTGATCAGCCTGCCATTTATTTCTTCCAAAAGACTCTGCCACTGTTGTCTTATTCCTTCCTCCCCAACATGCATTTCGTTCTTTATGTAAACCTGTTCAAACCAGTCTGAAAAAGCCCTGACGACCGTTGCACTGGCAAGCTCCCCTTTTTCCATGCCACCCATGCCATCACAAATTGCAATCAGAAGTGTCTCTCCATGTTCCTCAGAACATCCTTTTAATAACAGACTGTCCTGATTGGTCTTCTTTTTTATCCCAACGTCTGTATCATATGCAATATAAAATTTCTTCAACTTTTTCCCCCTGTTTTTCTTTACAATTATTCTTTTTATTATATTATTCTCCTACAATTCACACCATATAATCTGATGTAATTTGGGTAAAATATTTACATTTTTTCTACACGCAAAAAAGACACCATTTCAATAAATGATGTCCTTTTATCTTATTTAAGTATGATTATTAATTATTTGCCTTGTTTCTTCTCTTTAAAATGATCCGGTTCTGCTGCAACACAGGTTATAAGCAAAAAACCAATAAAGTTAAGTAAGCATGTCATACCTAAGATAATATACCACATGCATCTTCCACTATTTTTTTGTCCTCCTGTCATTTCTACTAATATTGCTCCCCTGCGTCCAAAAAACATCCTCCCTGTTGAACATATAAAAATAATTAAAAATCCTAATATAGTACAACCCACATGTAACATTTCTTTTACAAATTTATTCTTCACAATAATCTTCCTTGTTGCATATAATCCTACAAGAAAGCCAACTACAAGTGTCGCCACATAACCAGCAATACACATTTTTACTCTGCTCTCAACAGGTATATTTCCTTGTATCACTGTCTGCAACATAAGTCCCAAGGAAATTAATAAATAGATATACCCTAAATATTTTCTGGAATCATATTCTTTTTTGATTATAAATATAAATATTCCACCCCACATAAGTAACAATACACAGCCTGCAATTCTCGCTGTAAGTTTTAAATCGGCTCCCCGATAGTAGCTCTCATATGCACCACCTAAACATAATATCAAATACATAAAACTCATTACGCCTGCCTGTTTTAATATTTCTTTATTCTTTTTCACCATTTTCTCCACTTACTAATCCATAAACAATATCTTTTATATCATCTCTTAGAGATTTTCCATTTCCATCTAAATCTGAATCATCTACATATGCTACAAATAAACCTATTCCAAATCCAACTATAGCACCAGCAATATTTCCAAGACCCGGAACTGCACTGCCTGCAAGTGCTCCAGTTAATGCAGCAGACGCTGCTGAAGCCACTGCCGTAGCTGCCAATGTTTCCCCTGTAGACATCACAATATCTACCGATGCATCACTTATAAACTCTATAACAGATGCACCAGACTGACAATTATCGTATATTCCAACTCCAACATCCAGTCCAATTCCTAATATATCTCCTTTTCCCAATTTGCATGAAAATTTTGCTGTTTCACCTATATTTCCCATAAGTGCTGCACCATCTGTAATTCGTGCCTTTGTTGTTCGTCGATATCTGCCTAAACTTATTCCCTCTAACGCTGCCATTTTTTCCGCTGACTGTGATGTTTTTAATGTGTTTTGCAGATTCTTATTAGTTGCATACTGCACTCCCCAGTCAATTCCATACTTTCCCAATTCTCCAGCTCTGCACAAATTGTCTCCCATAGTATATAAATCTGAAGCTATGTGCACTGGATCAGACTCATCCAGTTCTTCTGATTTTGTATCCATTCCCGCCAAATCACTTGTCACAACTGCCGTTGGCCACATGCCATTCAGGTCCACCAGATCCATCGGTCTGTTGAAGCAGTAGCTGTAATGGTTCATCGTGTATGGCACTGCGGTGTGTCCTTTTATCAAGTCCTCGCTTATGAAACGGCCTGCTCCGGCATCATATCT
>OIXS01001373.1_pt1 | contig 12319 bp, 7 predicted proteins | sample 1587841 | NCBI WGS metagenome assembly OIXS01 (sample SAMN03283254) | human gut metagenome | biome: human-associated habitat; material: feces | host: Homo sapiens | place: USA | collected 2013
GGTGCTGTGATCGGGAGGCGCTGCGCCGCATCCTGAACAACCTGATCTCCAACGCGGTGCGCTACGGCGGCGACGGCGGATATCTGGGCGTGTCCCTGAGAGAAGGGGAGGACGCCCTGTTCCTGGAGGTGGCGGATCGCGGAAAGGGAGTCGCACCCGGAGCGGGGGAGCAGGTGTTCCAGCGCCTGGTCACCTTGGAAGACAGCCGAAGCAGCGGAGAGGGGAGCGGACTGGGGCTGTCCATCGCCAGAGAGCTGGCCCGGCGAATGGGAGGAGACATTGACCTGGAGAGTGTCCCCGGACTCCGCACTGTCTTTACGGTCAGACTGCCCAAATGGCAAGACGAAAGAGATTCGTAAGAATTGCGCAAATTTTCTGAAAAGTCCTGGGACTACAATGGGAAGGTGAAAGGAGGCAGAAGACACATGCCGTATATTCTGCAAACGGACCGCCTGACCAAGATCATTGGAGAAAAAGAGCTGGTCCGGGACGTGGACCTCCATGTAAGGAAGGGAGAGATCTACGGATTCCTGGGCCCTAACGGGGCGGGAAAGACCACAGTGATGAAGCTGGTGACCAACCTGTGGAAGCCCACCGGGGGCCTTCTATATAAAGCTTCGAAATATAAGATATAATACAAATTATCATCTTATTACTTTATTCCATTCAGCAGTTCCAGTTTGCCATCTGCAATCAATTTCAGTATCAGCTCACCAAATAATGTATTCTGCCATGCGAACCAAGGACGAGTAAACTTCTCTGCATTATCCTTATGGAAAGATTCATGCATAAAACCAGTTCCCGCATCCGTAGTCATCAGCATTTTTATACAAGACTGAATTTCTTTATCATCCTGACTGGTAAAAGCTTTCATCATAATACTCATAGGCCATACCATATCATAACCAATATGAGGTCCACCTATTCCTTCGCCTACTTTTCCTTTAAAGAAATAAGGATTATCTTCACTCCAGACAAAACGACGTGTATTCTGATAAATAGGGTCGTTTACATCAACATCTCCCAAATAAGGCATTGCCAGCAAACTAGGAACATTTGCATCATCCATTAACAGATAATTTCCAAATCCATCTACTTCATAAGCGTAGATTTTACCATATTTAGGATGATTGTAAATCGCATACTTCCGTAAAGCTTTCTCAACTTCATCAGCCAAATCTGTACACTGCTTAGCTAACTCTGGTTTTTTATTAACCTGCTTTAAAATTTCTGCCGCTTTTCTCAAAGAAGTAACAGCAAAGAAATTAGAAGGAATCAGAAACTGGAAAGTAGAAGCATCATCAGACGGACGGAAAGAAGAAGCTATCAAACCTACAGGCTTCACCGGATTTCCCCATCCCTCATTCGTCATCGTATCCAAAGCACGTTCTGTTTTTCTTTGGAAAGAATATGAGCCACGTCCGTCTTTACGTTGCTGATCCTTAAAAGTAGTCAATATATTTTGAATAGCTTCAAGCCATAAATCTCCAAAGACAGATGCATCACCTGTAATTTTCCAATAATGATAAGCCAAACGTAAAGGATAACACAAAGAATCAATCTCCCACTTACGCTCATGAAGTTCTGGTTTCATATCTGTTTTATCACTCATCCATTCTCCACCAACCGGACCATCATTAAACCCATTTGCATAAGGATCAATATTGATACATTTCCACTGACGAAGAATCACTCCTCTAAGCATTTTTTTCAAAGCCGGATCTTCATTAGCCAGATCTACATATGGCCATACTTGTGCGCCAGAATCACGTAACCACATGGCATGAATATCACCCGTATACACAAATGTATCATCATCCCCATCCTGAGTACGATAATGCACGGTAGTATCAAGGGTATTCGGGAAACAATTTTCGAACATCCATCTTAAATAAGGATTAGTCAATAGCTTCTTTACCTCTTGTATCTTAGCCTCAACAGCTTTCGAATGAAATAAACGTTTTGAAACTTCCGGACGTTGTGACACATAATCTTGTGTACTCTCACGAACTGCAACAGGAAATGGCTCTACTAACGAAGAAGCATAACCGTTTTCTGACATAAAGCTGGCTCCAATAAGTGTACACAACAATACACTTTTTAAACTAACTGAGTTTTTCATAACTATTATATTTTACTTTATTTTTGCTAATCTTGCATACATTTCTATCATCGCAGCTTGAGTAAGTAACCACTTCGTATCTTTACTTTCATTTCTTTTTTCTACAAAGCAATCATCGTCAAACAGCATATTCTGATTGGAGTTATGTTCCCACATATATTGCAATGTTTTCTTAAAACTATTCAAATAAACAGGATTACGATCTACTTTATACAGCTCCTCAAATCCCCTCAGCATAATGGCAACAAACCAAACATTTCCATTTTTTATTGCCTTAAATGATTCGCCATCTTCAGCTACAAAGTCTTCAAAAAAATATTGACCACATGCCGATGCCAAACGTTGCGCTTCTTCTAAATATAAATTCTCTTTTGTCAGATTATACAATAGCACTGAAGCTTGCAACATCTGTCCTGCATTATATTGAAACTTGGTTCTATTTACACTACCATCCAAAGTAATATTATCAAAATAAAGATAATCAGCAGGGTCTTGTAAATTCTTCTTCGTCCAATAATATAGATCCTGCCCCATTCTAAAAAAGTGTATCTCTTTAGTCAATGAATACAACCGTAAAGCCAGCACTGCTGCCGGAGCATTCGAACATGTATTCTTAGATTCTTTTTTTTGCTCACACCAGTAAACTCCACCTCCTAGGATTGAATCGCAACCACTTTCTATAAAATTCCAAATATTGCGTGCAGAAGCTAAATAAGCATCATTTCCTGTTTGTTCATACAGATCCAAGAAGTCTAATCCTAACCAAAGATTATCATCATAAAAACGATCCGACTTTCCACTTTCTGTAAGATAAGATTGATAACAACCCGGCACACGCAATGAATCAAAGTAACATTCCAGACCTGGTAAGATTACAGATTCAATCATGTTCTCATATTTCTTATCGCCTGTAGTTTTCTGCAAAGCATTCAAAGCTGAAAACATACCTGAAGTCGGCCATAAATAAGCAACTCTATTCTTACGTATGGTGTCAGCTCCTGCTAAATAGGTAACCAGATCCGCATCACGTTTAGGATATGTTTCATAAAACAGGACCTGACCAGGTACTTTATAATACATCAAAGTACTATCCATTAACGTCATGGCATAGCCTGCAAAATCAGATTCATGTTTTACTTTGTGACACCCACTAAATATGAATAAACACCCTATAAACAGGATTAAGATTTGGTTTTTCATATCTTTAATAATCTAATTAAACGTCTTTCACTCATTTAAGTTGCAGCAAAGATAATTTAACAATACGTTTTTTTTATATCCAAAACTGACAATCATGTAACACACAAGAAATATGTAAATTGCTAAAGGCCTCCCTATTGTATACATCCATGACATAAATGTATTTATATATGTCAATTATGTTATTCAGCATCTCATACGGCATAGCATAATACTTTTCAGAATAGGGAGAGGATAAAAAAAGAAAAAGCCATAGCATGATCTCAGAAATAAATCTTACTATGACTTTTTATATAATTTATAATCTGTTCTTTTAGAGATTTTTTATTTCTCTTTATTCTGTAACAGTAAATTTCAAGACAGACACATCCTGACTATTTGAGCCTATCATTACATTAAAATCTCCCGGCTCACAGACATAATTCAGGTCGTAATCATAAAATTTAAGAAGTTCAGGAGTAATCTTAAAGGAAACTTTCTTACTTTCTCCTTTCTTCAAATGTATACGCTGAAAACCTTTCAACTCTTTTACAGGACGGGTAATGCTGCCAACAATATCACGAATATACAACTGAACAATTTCGTCTGCATCGTAATTTCCTGTATTCGTAACTGTAATAGAAGCTGTCAACTCACCATTTTGTTTATTCATAGAATCCGCACTCAACTGCATATCTGAATAAGCAAATGTTGTATAGCTCAATCCATATCCAAAAGGATATAAAGGATCATTCGAGACATCAATATAATTGCTACGGAACTTCTCAAACCATCTTCCTTCTGCAAGAGGACGACCCGTATTTTTATGATTGTAGTTCATTGGCAATTGTCCGACATTCTGCGGGAAGGTTGCTGTAAGCTTTCCACTTGGACAAACGTCACCAAACAAGACATCACATATAGCATCAGCCGATTCACTTCCTCCAAACCAGACATTCAAGATTGACGGAACATGTTGTTGTTCCCATGTCATTACTGTAGGACGTCCTGAAAAATGAACTAATACAACAGGCTTACCTGTTTTCAACAAAGCATCCAATAAATCTCTCTGCGCATCAGGCATTTCCAACTCTGTACGACTACTACATTCACCACTCATTTCAGAAGATTCTCCTAATGCAGCAACGATGACATCAGCTTGTGCTGCAACATTCAAGGCTTCTTCTAATAGCTTCTTATCATCTCCACGAGGTATTTCACGACCAAACATTGTAGCACGAGTCTGATAGTCGGCATCGTACATCAAATTACTTCCTTGTGCATAAAGAACATTAGCCTGATTACCAACAGCTCTTTGAAGTCCTTCCAGAAGTGTGCTATAGCGCTGAGGAGTAGCAGCTACACTCCATGTACCAGGCATATTGGTACGAGTATTAGCCAAAGGACCAATCAATGCAATATTTCCTTTTTTCTGTAAAGGCAAGAGATTGTTCTGGTTCTTCAATAAAACAAATGATTCTGCGGCTATTCTACGAGCTTCAGCACGGTGTTCTGCATTGTATAAGTCTTTAGCCGGACGTTTTAAATCACAATATTTATACGGATCTTTAAACAGACCTAACTTATATTTAGCTTCCAGCATACGACGACAAGCTGTATCGATATCCTGCATGCTGACTTTTCCTTCCTTCAGCGACTTTTCGAGTGTTCCGATGAAACCATCAGCTACCATATCCATATCCGTACCAGCCTTTAGTGCACGTGCAGATACTTCTTGCAAATCACCGATACCGTGATCAACCATCTCAGCAATTGCCGTATAGTCAGTAACTACAAAACCGTCAAATCCCCACTGATTACGCAGAACATCCGTCATCAACCAGCGATTAGCGGTTGCAGGTATTCCGTCGACCTCATTAAATGAGCTCATAAAGCTACCAGCACCAGCTTCTGCTGCTGCTTTATAAGGAGGAAAATATTCATTAAACATTCTGTTACGGCTCATGTCTACAGTATTGTAATCACGACCAGCTTCGATAGCACCATATAAAGCAAAATGCTTTACACAAGCCATAACTTCGTCATTTCTCTCCATCTTCTCTCCCTGATAGCCTCTGACCATAGCTTTTGCAATCTCAGAGCCCAGATAGGGATCTTCTCCATTACCTTCTGAAACACGGCCCCAACGTGCATCGCGACAGATATCTACCATCGGGCTAAAAGTCCAGCAAATACCATCGGCACTCGCCTCAACAGCGGCAATACGAGCAGATTTTTCTATTGCTTCCATATCCCAGGTACAAGAAAGTCCCAAAGGAATAGGGAAAACTGTTTCATATCCATGAATTACATCCATACCAAAGAGCAAGGGAATGCCCAGACGGCTTTTCTCAACAGCCAGTTCCTGCATTTCACGGATTGCCTTTACTCCTTTCAGATTAAATAAGCCTCCTACTTCTCCGCGGCTGATTTTTCCGGCTACATCACTACTTTTAGCCTGTCCCGTTGTTATATTACCTGTTACAGGCAAGTTCAACTGACCTAATTTTTCCTGAAGAGTCATCTTGCTCATCAGTTCGGTCACGAACTTATCCATATTACCCTCATCTTTAGGCAACAGTGATTTCTTGTTCCCGGCAAACATAGCAGCCGACATACACAAAGAAGTCACTAAAAAGAATGTTGTCTTTTTCATTATTTCTTTCTAATTAAAATAAATCACTTCTTAACTTCAAAACCCAAATTCTTCAGTCCTGCCTGAATTTCAGGACAACTCATAAACAAGTTCCACAATAATCCGCTACGATAGTTTTCTATCATTGGCGCAATTGTACACTGATCAATGGCCAGATAATGCGGTACAGTCCAGTTATCCGTTTCTGAAAATGCATCATAAAAGCCATAAGTTCCCCATATGCTGTCACCTTTTGAATAGAAATATTTCAAGGCACGCATTGATTCTTCAGGAGTATAAGGGAAACTAGATAAAGCTGCAGTAGGAGTAATTACTCCCAAATCATTTTCACCCGGACAATGTGCAGCATATCCTTTCACAGAATAACTGGCTGTAAGTCCCCAGCAGTTTTCACCATAACCTTTATATTTCTTAGGATTCTCTACACAATATCTATAGTCGGATAAAGCATGATTCCGTACTACATTCCAGTAATCAGCATATCTATCTTTAATCTTACGAGGATCAAGTCCTATATACGAATAGTGAGCCCAGAATAACGGTCCTCCCAATTCTTCCGCACCATTATGCTTCAATTCCAGAGGCAATCCATATGGTGTAGCTGAAGTTTTGATATCTCCGCCTCGCGCCCATCCATTATGATATGCAGAAGCAGGAACAGGATGAGTAGGTGAAGATGCAGCTAATACATAGACAATCAAAGCTTCATTATAGCCTTCGAGAGGAAAGTTCATTTCCCAGCCATAATAGGGCGACCAATGCCAATAGATGACATCCTTGCCATTCTGATACCAGTCGAACTCCATTTCATGCCACAATTTATTAATCTTTGTACACAACTGCTGCTCTTCCTGATTACCATTTTCGAAATACTGGCGGACACAAAGTAAGCTTTGCATAACAAAACAGCTTTCCACCAGATCGCCTCCATCATCTTTCGTTCCAAAAGGTTTAACTTTCCCTGTCGGTCCATCAAGCCAGTGAGGCCATACTCCATGAAAACGATCGGCACGTGTAAGATAGTCGACGATCTTATGTAAGCGTGCCACTCCTTCTTCCCGAGAAATAAATTTTCTATCAATAGCAACCAGAATACCTGCGATACCAAATCCACTTCCCCCCGTAGTAACTACTGAAGAATCATTCTGAGGATAGTTCCTATCCAGATGAATACGTTCAGGAGCCAGACCGGATGTCTGTTCTGCTCCATCCCACATATAGTTAAAATGCACCTTTTGTATATAATCTAACATCACGCTGTCCGAAGCAAAAGAATCCGGACGAGATGCTGTCTGTTCGGTTATACTTAACGTTTTTTCTTTGGACGTAGATGTACATGAAAGCAAAAACAATGCACACAGACCACAAAAATATTTCCACATAAGAATTTACAGATTATCGGTTTATAATACTTTCAGGAGCATCACCTGCACATACGTGATAAGCTCCTGAAAGCTACCTTCAAAAAAACTATCTACCTTTATTCATCCTTTGGCTCATTTTCCAAAGTAGAAGAGATGTCTATCTGAGCTGTAGGAACCGGATAATATTCCTTTCCAGAAGTCCATCCCAACGGACCTAATACCTCACTCAGTTTTCCGGTACGACGCAAATCGTTATATCGTTCACCCCATTCTAAAGCAAGTTCCATACGACGTTCGTCCATAATCTGGTCAAGTGTCACATCTTCCAGTTCAGGCATTCCTGCACGCTTACGAACCAAATTGAATGAAATATCACCATCTTTATTCTGACGAACTTTAGCTTCCGCATTCATCAAAAGGACTTCTGCATAGCGGAATACACGAATATTATTATTTGTTCCATACTCTGTGCGACCTTCAGTCATCTGGTTAGACGGAGTATATGCCTTGCCATTAAAGCAATCTGGAGCAACATCACTAGCTGGTGCTTTAATGAAATCACCTTCCTGAGTAGTTTCACCTGCCATTAAGAAAGTAGTAGTAGCACGAATAGTCTCACCACGTTCTGCAGCCCACTGACGGAAAGCTTTGGTCGGACTGATAAAGCCCCATCCAGATATATTACCATCATTCAAAGGTCCCTGGAATGTGAACCAGCTATCCGAAACAACAACTTCTCCCGAACCATTTCCAAAATCAGTAAACTGCATTTCGAACAAAGATTCATCGCAAAGCTTACCTGGAATCTTGAACAGATTGTTGAAATCACTGTACAAAGAGAATTTCTTACTACCAATAATATCATCTGTCAGTCTTTCAACTTCCGACCAGTTTCCCTGCTCCATATAAACTTTAGCAGCCAGCATTTCAGCTGTAAAAGCAGAAACAGCTCCGATACGGTCTGTATATTCATTAGGACGGATACGTGGCAAATATGTCATAGAGTATTCCAGATCACTCAGCATATAACGATAAACAGCATTGACTGTAGAGCGAGTCATATCTGTCTGCTTATTGTCACGCAAGATAGTAACCGGACCAAATAACTCTGTCAGACGATAATAGCAGTATGCACGAATAAATTTTACTTCACCTGTATATTCTTCATAACGTTTTCCATCTGCCTCCGAAACAATATTTACGGCATAATTATCAAGGGCTTCCAATGCTGCATTTGCAACTTTGATGATATCATAGTAAACCATCCATGCTTCATTGGTTCCCCAAAAACCTGCATTATAATTATAACTCTGATCTATAGCCACCAAATCAGCCTGATCATCAATTCGTCCGGTAGAAACATCATCATCACGTACTACTGTAGCTCCCCATACAATCCAGTGAGAACCTCTCTGACGCAATTTGGCATAAACACCAGACACCGGCTGGTACATATTATTCAGGTTCGTATAGTCAACTTTCTCTTCGTCTACCTTATTTTCCGGCAATTTATCCAAAAAATCGGAGCAGGAAGACAATAATGTTGTGGCAGCAAATGCACACAATAATATATTTTTTATCTTAAGACTTTTCATAACTTAACGTGTTTAGCAATTTATTAGAAATCAATAGTCAAGCCAAAAGTATAAGTGGCTGCCAAAGGATAAACTCCCTCATCCCAACCAAAGTTTTGACTAATTTCCGGAGTGAATCCGTTAGAGGTAAAGTAAGTAAACGGACGATCAGCAGTCAAGCTAAGTTTAACTCCTGGCAATGTATAGCCTCCCATACGGATATTACGGAAATTATATGCCAACATAATATTCTGTATGCGGAAGAAGTTTCCTTTTTCAACAAAGAAAGAATTTGTATGGCTATTGTTCCATGCTTTTAGCATACCTTTTGCTGACGGATAAGTATTGGTAGAACCTTCACCTGTCCAACGGTTATCATAAAAGTCTTTATCGAAGTTGAAGTTTGCCTGAGTGTAACGTACAGCACGTTTACGGTTATAAATTTCATTTCCAGCCTGTCCGAATGTTGACAGAGAGAATTCCAGATTCTTATATTGGAAACCTAAATTGAAACTATAAGTCAATCTCGGAATATTCGATCCTAAAATCTGACGGTCCTTATCATCTATAACCTGGTCATTATTTATGTCTTCGTAAATAAAGTCACCTGGTTCCAGTCCATTCGCCTTAGCTATCGGGTCTGCATCAATCTGAGCTTGATTCTGATATACACCCAATACCTTATATCCATAATACGACTGCATTTCTTCTCCTACCAGATTTATGGTACGGCTCTCAGCGCTACCGCCATAAATATAAGGAGCACCATTCAAACTCTTTACACGGTTACGGAGAGTAGACAAGTTTACTCCAGCATAATAGCTGAAATCTTTGCCAATTTTATCACTCCAGTTTAATTGAATATCAACACCACTGTTTTCAATTTCACCATTGTTTCCAGCTAAAGTTTGAGTACTGAAAGGCAAGGTTGTACTGATAACAGCATTCTTTGTCATACGATTATAATAATCTACATCAACATTCAGGCGGCTATCAAGTACAGCGAAGTTTACACCAACATTGAATTCTTCTACTTTTTCCCAACCTAACCAGCTAAAGTAGCTTGTATTCTGGAAACCAGGCAATGTAGTATTTCCAAATACACCTGAAGCAGATGTGCCAGTTACAATTGAAGCAAATCCATCACTGGCAGAAACATGGTCATTACCGAGCTGTCCCCAGCTGGCACGTACCTTCATGTAGTCAATTACTTCTTGCTTCTTAAAGAAATCTTCATCACTCATTACCCATGCAGCACCCACAGAAGGGAAATATCCCCATTTGTTCTGATATTTGGAACTACCATCTGCACGCATTGTCAAAGACAATAAATATTTTCCTGCATAATCATAACTAGCACGAGCAAAATAAGACAATCCACGATAGCAAGAACCGTCATCACTTACCTCACGTCCTGTTGCATTACCTTGAGTAAGATATAAATATTCATCATAGTCACCGGGAACATTGGTTGCTTTTCCTTCCAGCTTGCGCATCTGTTCCTGACGAGCAGACTGTCCTAACAAGACATTCAGATTATGACTACCCCAAGAATCCGTATAAGTCAATGTATTATCCCATATATAATTATAATAATTTGTGTCTGTCTTGGTCAATCTTGATTCTGAATTCTGTTGCAACGAACTTACCAGATAAGGCTGAACATATACACGTCCTCTTATCAATGAGAAGTCCTGGCTGTAACTTGTCTTGAATTTCAGTTTATTAGGAATTAAATTCAATTCTGCAAAGAAATTTGCCATAACCTGGAAGTTCTCATTCAGACTATTGTTATTGTATTTTGCAATAGCTACCGGATTCGAGAAGTTATTAGTAAGACCAATCTGCTGAGGAGAAGCAAATTTTTCAGGGAAAGCCTCATCATCCGAACGGCTATAATCGTATACCGGAATTAAAGAAGGCATATTGTATGCAGCCAGCCAAGCTGAATTTTCTGCATTGTACTGTTCTGAGTTACTGATAACAATGTTGCTTCCTACTTTCAACCAGTCTGTTGCTTCAAAATCAAAATTTGCACGGAAATTCAGACGGTTATAACTGTTTCGGGTATCCATGATACCATTCTGATACAGATAATTTACACCCACTGCATATGTTGCCTTCTCACTACCTCCGGCAATATCTACTCCATGATTAGTCATCAATGCAGGACGCAGCAACTCATCATACCAGTCAGTATCAGCTCCAAAAGTCAACGAATCATAATTACCGCCGAATTTTTCGATAGAAGCTTTAACCAGCGGTTCATATGCCTGACGGTTAGCTTCAAGCACTAACGTAGCATATTCATGCGAATTAGCCATATCAAGCACATTGGTAGCAGTCTGTACACCTACATAACCGTTATACGTAATCCGCGCTTTTGTATTACGCTTACCTTTCTTTGTTGTAATAATCACAACTCCATTGGCAGCACGTACACCATAGATAGCTGCAGCCGAAGCATCTTTCAATACAGAAATTTCCTGAATATCAGAATTGTTCAAGAAGTTAATGTTATCGTAGAACATACCGTCTACAACATAAAGAGGAGAAGTGTCACCAAATGACCCCAAACCACGGATAGTTACTTTCGGACCACTACCTGGAGCACCCGATGAAACGACATTCATGCCAGGAACTTTACCTTGCAAAGCCGACATCGGTGAAGTTGTAGCCTGAGAAGCAATCTGATCACTTTTTACAACCGAAATAGGAGCAGTCAAATCTTTAGCTTTACTGGTTCCATAACCAATAACGACTACATCTTCCAACTTTTGAACATCATCAGAAAGCTCAACATTAACTGTAGTCTTACCATCGACTTTTACTTCGACGGTTTTCATACCAATAAAACTGAAAACCAACGTTCCGTCTGCTGGAACGTTTTCAAGAACATACTTACCATCTACATCACAGATGGTTCCGAGCGTTGTGCCTTTCACTACAATATTAGCACCAATTACAGGTTCCTTGAATGTTGCATCTGTAACAACACCTTGAACCGTTACCATTCGCTGTGCATAAGCGCCAACAACGAACAATAATGACATCAGAATGAATACTAATTTTTTTTTCATGAATTGATTAAAGTTATGATTCAAAACGATGGCAAAGGTGAACATAAACTTAACGATTCACAAAAAAAGTAATACGACGTTACTACTTCGAGCCCTTTTCACACTACTTTTTTACTACTTTTTTCAGCTAATCAACATTAATAATCAGGTAATTAAAGTATCACTTCAGTTCTATCAAAAAGTCAACCAAACTCATGCCATCGGGTACTTCCATACGCTTTCTGATACGATAACGAGCTGCCTCTACACCTCGTATTGTCAGATTTGTCATTTGAGCAATATCTTTAGTGGAAAGGTTCAGGCGCAAAAAGGCACAGAACCGTAAATCGGTTGCCGTCAAGCTC
>OIXS01001377.1_pt1 | contig 12297 bp, 10 predicted proteins | sample 1587841 | NCBI WGS metagenome assembly OIXS01 (sample SAMN03283254) | human gut metagenome | biome: human-associated habitat; material: feces | host: Homo sapiens | place: USA | collected 2013
CATCTCCCCAAAATTGGGGATGTCTGTTTTCTGGGACAGCCCAATTTTGGACTGTCCTTTTCGTGGCGGAATTTTCCGCTGCCAGTTGGTGGCGGAATTTTTCGCTCTCCTTTACCTCAAAAGGTTTTTCGCAAAAATCCGAAAAACCACCGGGGCTGTCAAAGCAGAATTTTCAGTGCTGACCCAAGATGTGCGTAGTTTTGCGCATATCTACCCGCACAACCTTTTTCACAATTTTGCGTGATAGCTTTTTTCGTTCCGTCGCAAATTCCCCACAAGTGGGGAAAAGGTCACGTTCTCTCGCTTCCCGAATTTGAGAAGCAAAACCTATCTTCACAAAATGGAAGATAGTGCTTTCGCTCACTTTTGAGCAAAAGGGCCGGTATCAGGCACCGGCCCCCGCCGGGGTGTCCACCTCAACCGACCCCCTTTACCAACCCGGTCACCAAAACAGTGACCGAAACCAGATATGCACCGCCGAGGTATGATTTCAATTCACACCCTTACCCCGTGTCGCGTTTCACGACGTAGGGGCTGCGCAAAACTTCGCAGACCTCACACAGCCGAAAAATCGGCTCAGACCATCACCCTGAATCAGGGTAGTGGTTTTGAACACGGTCATTTTTGACCGCGTTGCACGGTGGACAAAATTGTCTGCCGTTGCTTTCCAGATATGCAAAGCGAGATTGCCCGCTCAAAAATGAGCATCCGACATTGGTTTCACAAAAATGTTTGACCAATAACCGCCGGGGCTGTCCATTTTGGGACACACCCTCTCCAACCCGCTCAAATTTGCGCAGGTTCATTGGTGAGACAAAACTGTCCAGCCAATCCCGGCGGCGCCACTAAAGTCCGATTTATATTCCCATTATACCACATTTTAACGCACGGAAAAAGCGCACAGCGGTTTGTTTTTATGCTGTGTGCAAATGAAAAATGCCGTGATGCTCTGGGTCTCCCCAAAATTGGGGACACCCCGGCGGATGTGCAGCGGCTTGTGAACCAGCGCGCAAAACCGCGCTGTGATCTTTGGTGGACGAATTTTCGGCCACCAGATGAAGGGGGTTCCAAAACGGAACACCCCTATACCATGAAATGCGGAGTAGGGGGTACGTTCTGAAACAGAACGCACCGTTTAGGGCTATCGTGAAACGCAATACCCCTCCGGGCTGGACTGCCATTTGGGCAGAGGGGGGTAACGATTCGTTACCCCCTTGCAAGCAGGCTTTACTTTGGGGCACCCCTACGCCGTGAAATAGGGCAGCGGGGCGGTTGATCTACCCACTGACGGGAAATCACCTGCACAGGGATACGGTGAAACGCCGACCCCTTGCGGATGATTCACTGTCAGCAGTATATTGGTATACCCCGTTTCAAGGAGTACCAGCAGCATACTGTCAAGCCCGGCGATTTGCCGACCTTGAGGAGTATAATGTTTCGTCATGCACTGCCGGGAAGCAGCAGGGTATAACCGGCGGCTGAAAATTCAGCTGCCAGAAGATATTGTTTAGTGGCTGAAAAATCAGCTACTAGACAGGAGGGCTTAAATTTCAGCCGTCAAAGGGAGTCGTGAAACGCGAGGCCCTTTAATCGATGGGGTAAGTCTGGCATACCTCACCCGAATTTAGGCCGTTGCGGGGGTGCCCATTTTTAGGCATACCCACTCGTGGGGACGGAGATCAAAAATGTTCGCCGTGAGTTTTTCGGATTTTCCGAAAAAGATCGCAACATGCTGCGACGTTGCCACTTCTGGCAATGTTTTTTCGCCCATAAGTGGGCGAATGGTACAAAAGTGTACCACGTTGCAGGAAGATGCAACGGCTTTCGCAACTCACTGCGAAAGACTTTCCCCAACAAGCTGGGGAACATGCACAGATGTGTGCATGCTTTCGCCACTTGTGGCGAATAATCAGCAGCACCGAAAGATGCGTTAAAAATCGAGCATATCTTCCCCCACTCGTGGAGGAGAGTGTGCTGCCCGATGGGGTAACGTTTTGCTACCCCATCCCGGCAGCCCCCTCATGTTTCACGACCCCGGCACAGAAAAAGCCGCTGCCACACAGAGTGACAACGGCCTTATGTACCCCGCCGGGCTGGAATTTAATGACACGATACACGCGCGTGATTGTGTTTACAAATTCATGTCAGGCTCTTATTTTGCGCCTTCCGGCAGTTTTACACACCCCTCGCTTTCCGTGTCACCGTCACGCCGATGCGTGCATCGACGTTGGTCGCCATGCGGGGCGACAGCACGCCCACCAGCTCGCCGGAGTCCATGACCACCTGACCCTTGCCGATGTCAGGCAGATGCTCGTCCAGCATCCCTTCAATGCGTTCCAGAATGCTGGTCTGCCGGTCAACGATGGACTGCTGGCCGGTGACGCGGTACTGCAGGGCCGCACGGGTGGAGAAGGTGCCCAGACTGTCATACACGCCGGTCTTGTCAAAGGGACTCTGGTAGTGGCTGACGGCGGTGTCGTCCTTCTTCTTGTTCATCCACATGGCAAGGCCAATGCCGCCAGCGACCGCGCCCACGCCCAGGATCAGGGCAAGAACGGGGTTCGCTGCCACAAAGGATACGATGCTGCCCAGTGCAGAGGTGATGCCGCCTGCCATGCCGGAAAAGCCTTGCACGATGCTGCCCAGAGTGCCGCCCACGCCGCCGGAGCCTGCAAGGCCCTGCACGATCTCAGAGAAAGCCTTTACAGACGTGGTAGCGCCATCCACTCCGGCAGTAATGCCGTTCGTGAAAACGCTCTGGATAGTCCCCAGCGCCTTGCCGATGCCGCCGCTGAAGTAGCCCTCATTGACTGCAGTCGCCGCGTCCGCAAGCCACTTAGAGATCACGTCACGCTGTCCCTGCGACACTTCGCCCCAGATCAGATTGACAAAATCCAGCCCAAGACTTGCCCAGTCGCCGTTTTTGGCGTCTTTGAAGGTGTTCTTTACCAGCCCGAAAATGCCCTTATCCAGCTGACCGGAAGCCTCGCTCAGCTGCTGGTCAATGCGGCTCTGGGTACCCTTTACACTCTTGTCGATGAGAGTAGAGGTCTCCGTCACCTTGTCTTGAACGCCGTCGATGTAGGTGATGATTTTCTCGTAGGTCTCCGCGCCGTTCTCGCCGACGCGCTGTCCGGTCTCTGTGACGGTCTTCTTGATATGCTCGCTGCCGTCCGCGTACTTCTCCACCGCCTGCTGCACCTTTGTGATGATGCCGTCAAAGGTGGTTTCCGAGACGTTGGTAAAGGTGCCCAGCAGCGTTTTTGACATGTCGTCATACGTCTTTGTGACCTTTGTGAACGTGCCGTTGACTTTGGTCTCGACCTGCTTAAAGGTCGTGGCGACACCGTTCACCATCTCCTTGCCGGTCGTGGTGGTGGTCTCGGTGATGCGGTCTTTGATTTTGCCCGCGCTGTCCTTGACCTTTTCGGTGAGAGTCTGGATGCTGGTGGTCACAGTGCCCAGCGCATTCTGTGCGGTGGTTGTAGCCGTGCTGGAAATGGACGAAATGACCGTTTCGGTGGTGGAGCCGGTCTTTGTAACTTTAGTGGTATCTTCTCCGGACGGTGTGTCCGTTCCATTGCTTCCGGTATCAAGCCCTGTTTCATTCAGGCCGTATTGCCGGGCAAGCCTGTCTCCGTATCGCTTCCAATAAGCAACATCTTTCGGGCTGCCTTGCTGGTATCTGGTTTCGGACGTTTTACCGTTGGCAGCGGCCCACGCCTCAAATGTGTTTTCTTCATAGCCGTTTTTACCTAGAGCATGGTTCAGCTTGTACGACAGCCGATCAAGCGGGCCAGACATTGCTGAAACTCCATTAAGGATGCCTTGACCGATAGACGAAACAATATCTTTGCCGATCTGCACCCAATCCGTCGAAAAAATCTTTGTGACAATCGCCGCAGTGATGTTCCCGATAGCTTCAATTACATTGCCGGTCAAACTTAAAAAGCCCTCAACCAGTTTCCCCAGCAAATCCGCACCAGCTGTAAAAATTTCGTCCGCATTGTTCCAAAGCTCCACAGCAAACGAAGAAACTGTCTGTACAGCAGCATTCGCAACTATGGGGGCCGTGCTCAGGATCCCGTTTGCCAAACTGGTCAGCAGTTGTCCGCCCGTATCCACGATCTGGCCTGTGTTGTCCTGCAGATACAGGGCAAAATTCTGCACAGCACCTGCTGCCTGTGTGGCAAGAGAGGGAATACCGTCGGAAATTCCGGTTGCGATGTCGTCCACAATATGACCACCCGCCTGCATCAGACCGTTTGCACCGGACGTCTCAAAGGCCTCCTGCAGCCGTTGCACCCACCCAGAAGCAGCTGTTACGAGTTTTCCTTCCGTCTCCGTCAGGCCTTCTGTAAGCGTTCCAAGCAGCTGCGACCAATTGTCTTTCAGGGTTTCAATGCGGCCGCTCATTGTCTGGCTCTGGGTTTCCATTGCGTTATAATAACGCCCGCCCTCTTCGGATGCCTTTTGCAGGGCCGCCGTCAGCAGATCATAACTGATGGTCATGTTCTGCACTTCGGCGGTGCTTTTTCCCGTGTAGTCGGCCAGAATGCCATAAATATCAATGCCAGCCATTGCGAATTGCTTGATGTCCGCAGCGCTGGCTTTGCCCACGTTTTTGATCTGCTGCAGGTTCGCAGCCATACGGGACAAAGCATCATTGCCTCCACTTGTAGCCGATACTGCATCGCCCAGTGCCAGAATCGTGCTGCGGGCCTTGCCCGCGTCTACGCCTGCGCTGATAAGCAGCTGGTTTGCCTGAACCAGCGAATCAACATTCAGCGGCGTGTGTGCTGCATCCTGCTTGATCTGGTTCAAAACGGCCTGCGCCTGTTCTGCGGATCCAAGCATGTTGGTATACGCAACGCGGTATTTTTCCATTGCCTGGTTGAAATCCGCGCCTTGCTTCACCACGCCTTCTCCAAAAGACGCAAATTTTCCTGCAAGGCTGGTGATTGCCGTTGCGATCAGTTGTGATTTTGTAAAAGCAACTGTCAGCGTCTTACTCAACCCGGAAAAAGGCACGGAAAGGCTCTCTGTTTTATCGGAGGCACGTTCCATTTTCCGGCCAACATCTTTCACTGAAACGCCTACAGCTTCCAGCGATTTCCGACATTCGTCCAGTTTCTGCCTCTGTTCGGCTATCTTTGCGCTGTATTTCTGCGCGCTTTGGGACGATGTGCCGTATTGTGCAACAGCCTTGTTAAAAGCGCTCTGATAGCCGCCCAGTGAAGCTGCCAACGATTTGTATTGCGACTTCATTTCAGTAACTGAGGCTGCCGTCTTGGTTTTGGCTTGTGAAATGCCACGCTCAAATTCCGAGGTATCCATTCCAAGCTCAACCGAAAGAGTAAAAAGATTCAAAAGCAAGATCTCCTTTCTAAAATTTTATATTGTAAATTTATAAAAAACAGACAACTTTACGGCTCTATTATACCATATTTCTGCCATTTCTCCAACGAAAAAGCACTATTCCGCCGGGCAAAAATCAACGATATTTCATGTGAAAAATGCCCCCTCCCGGCGGTGTGTCGAGAGGGGGCGAAGTTACGGATTATTTCGGGCAGCAATGCTGCTCTTGGGGTTTCGTGGATCGTCCAATGGTGCCCAGACCTTTGGCAATGTTTCCACGTCACGCGGATCCAGCGCCGCCAGCAGTCCGCCCGCCTTGCTGATTGCGGTGCAAACTGTCACATTGTAATCCTTCAACGCTGCTTCCACCTCTGCCTGATCTTCTGGCGGCAGTTTTGCAACAATGTGCCCAATACGCAGATCCAGAGCGACAACAGCATTGCGGGCAGTGCACATTTCGACCTCGATTCTGTGATAGACTTCCTCCACGTAGGCCGGTGTGCGGGGTTTGGATTTCATATGTTTCAGTAAGTTCAGTTTCACGGTAAGTACCTCATACATTGGGGACGCCTTTGCATCCGGTTCTAAAAATTCAGATTTTGCCCAGCGGTTCAAGCTGCGTCTGACCGTCACACTGCTTCAAAATAGCGTCAGCAGCGCGCACTTTTTCAGTGATCGCCCGCGCTCTGGCTGCTTCACGCTCCCGAAAACGCTTGATTTCTGCACGCCCCTTCTCGCCGTCAGACGGCCTAAAATAGCCGCCGGGCGGCTCCGAAGTGTACAGCACCATCAGACCCTGCGCCAGCTCCCGGGAAGCCTGTGCGCGGCGCTCTCGCGGTGTGATGCCAAGCAGGCGGTCAATCTCGCCGCCAGATAATGCGTGTTCTTCGCCTTGCGGCAGAATGTCAAAAATTTTCACAGTTTGCCCTCCATTCGGATTTCCGTTGTGATATAATGGAGGCGGGGAGACATTAAAATTGCAATGCGTCGACCCGCTCATGCCGCCTTGTGTGTTCGCAGCACACAGGGCGGTTTTCCATTTTTACGGTTCATTTTTTCAAGCTTCCACCCGGCCCATACGGCAGCAACAAACGGTAAACCATCTGCAACACACGCACGGGAATGCTTTGGCCGTGCTGCAGAATGGACAAAATGCCGGCAATGTATGTTTCGCCCTCCGCGGTGTAGTGGTACGGTTCCCGGCGGCGGGCACGATTGATATTTTTCATGATACACCTCCTGTGATTTCCAAAAAGCGCTGGCGCTCTTTGTCAAAAGTGATTGGAATTTTGCCGGTACGGCCCTCCTTGTTTTTTGCCAAAATCGCCAAATATCGCGAATCATCGTTTGATAACAGCAGCACCGCGTCGGCGTCCTGTTCCAACTGGCCGCTTTCTTTCAAATCTGCGGTGGACGGTGCAGCGTGCGCCGCGTTGCGGTTCAGCTGCGCCAGCGCAACCACAAGGATGCCGGTGGTCTGTGCCAGTTCGTGCAGACCCATGCTGATACTCGTCACCGCTTGGTAACGGTCCTTCGCCCGGCCATCCGCCAACAGCTGCAAATAGTCCACAAAAACAATGTCCGCCCTCATTCGCTGGGCCTGCGCTTTAATCCACGCGGTGCCTTTGCCCGCCGCCGACTTGATAAACAATGGCCACTTGTGCAGCTCTGCCAGAAAATCCAGCTCGTCCACCGGCACGGTCTTGCGCTTCACATCGGCCAGAGACGCACCCAGACGGTTGGCAATCACACGTGTGGTTAAGGTTGCCGCGTCCGTCTCCAATGAAAAAAAGCAAGTTCGGTACCCGCTTTTCGCCATGTTACAGGCAAGTTGGAGTGCAAAAGCCGTTTTGCCTGCGCTCGGTCTACCACCAACCACGAAAAAGTTTCCGAGTGACAGACTGAGATTTCTGTCAAGAACAGAAAGGCCGGTGCGTATGTAGCGGGGCTGCTCGTCTAGATGACACACATAATCGTCCACCAACTGACCGATAGGCTGAAAATCTGACTCGCCGCGGTCAAGAGTCAGTGCCTCGCCCATTTTTGAGTAGAGGTCTGGCAGATCAGAAAAGACAGTCAAGCCGCTTGCGATCTGTACCGCGATACCTTGAACCCGGGCAAGTACCGCCTGCTCTTTGATGAGCTGCACCCAGTTTTCTACGTTTTCTCGCGTGATGCGGACACATTCGGCCTCGCACTCAGACGCACACACCAGAACCGCATCTTTCAGGTTCGGGTATTTCGCGCAGACCTGAACTGTGTCCAGTGTTCCCTCTAACTCGCAGAAACCGGATAGCGCCGCAAAAACGGGCTGCAAATCCGCAGGAAAATCATCAATGTTCAGAGAGGACAGAGCTTCCGGGGCAAATTCTGGCCGAATCATCAAGGCACCCAAAAACACTCTCGCAGTGTTCATTCCAACACCTCCCAGCGCTGTTCCTGCTGGCCTTTAGGCTTGTTCCGGGCCTCCCGGCGGGCTGCCACATCGCCCAGCGTCCGCACACCGTCTGCCTGCCAGCCCTTCAGGATGCCGTCAACATAGCGCCACTTCCGCACACCGTTCTCGGCGGCTTCGTCAATGGCCTTGCAAATCAGCTCGGTTGAAAACGCTTCCCGGTAGCGTTGTAGCTTGTCCAGCGCAGAGCGGGGAAACTCGCCTATCTCGGCCTGAAAATGCTGCACGATCTGGGCAAGGTCTGAATCTGTCCGGGCGGCTGTTGTGGCGGCTTTCTTATCACTTCTTTCTAAGTTATGCTCTGCTATGCTATGCTGGGTTGTCACTTGGTTGACGGCTGGTATACCATTGGTTGCCATCTGGTTGCCACTTGGTATACCAGCACAAGCCATAATATAACGCTTATTCGTTGTTTCTTTTAACTGTGCAAGTTCGTTTTGAAACGCAGTCGGTTTGTATCTGTCATTGCGTAAATTGTTGTTGGCTTTCCAATCGGTGATTACAAGCACTTTTGAAGGAAAAGAAATGACGTATCCGGCAGCTTCCAGAGGCTTCAAATCGCGGGCAGTGCAGCCGATAGAACGGATGATCGCTCTTGGATTTGCCACAAAGCCGTCATCATCGCCCTGCATCCCCAAATGAAAATACAGGGCTTGAGACTTTAGCGGCAGTTCCAGAAAATTGTCTGTTTCGGTAACGGAACTGGAGAACATTCGTTTTACTGCCATTAACTCACCTCGCTACCCGGCGGATGGCCGGAGCGGTCTGGTTGCCGTCTACCGGATCACCCTGTTCAAAGTACCGGGCCAGACTGTCCAGATTCACCAGCCAGCGGTGCCCGGCGTTCACATAGCGGATTTTCCTCTGCTTGCACAGTCGCCTGATATAGGCCGGGGAAAGCCCGTAAATTTCGGCGGCTTTTGCCACCGTGCCCATGTTTGGGTATCGGATAGAATCACCCATTCTTCCACCTCCAAAGTTGCTTTTTGTGTCGTTTTGTTCGTCGTGGCTGCATAGTATCACGACTTGAAAAGAATTGCAATACCGCCAAATTTTAACCCGGAATCAAGGCAATGCAGCATTGTTGAAGATGAATCTTTTGCGTCAAAATCCATCTGTTGTCATCTGGTGATATCCAGTGTCTTGCTTTGCAATGGATTACCTTGTTTTGCAACAGATTTACAGGGGAACACCCGCCTGATTTATGGATTTTTGCTGCTGATTTTACATATCAAAAAGCCGTGATGAAATGTACTGCTCTTTTTGGTGAATTTTTCTCACCATGTTCCAGGGTAAAGATGGATTGTGCGGCAGGGGCCTTACTTAGACGGTTCTTTCTCTTGCTCGGCGTTCTGCTGCATTTGCTCGGCTTTGCGCTTCCAGTAACGCTGATTATATTCGCGAACTCGGTCTCGATTGGCTGCTCTCCATGCGTTGGCGTACGCTCTGCGTGCTTTTTTTGCGTTTTCATCCATGAAAAATGCTCCTCTCTACGAAAAATCAAGTAAATTTACTTTTTCTTATTGAATGTCTTGTTTACTTGTGTTATGCTTAGTATAAGCGAAAGAAAAAATAAAATCAACATATTTTCCGAAATGTTATATTTATTTACGGTTGAGGTATAGCAATGGCAAAAACAAAGAAATCATTTGACTATGGAGATCCATTTCCAAGCCGTTTCCGTAATCTAATCGAGAAAAAAGGGGCAACACTGGATGCGCTTGCAGCGGAGTTCAACACAACTCGCCAGACTGTGAGCAACTGGCAAAATGGTGTTACGGTTCCGGATGCTGTCAGTATTTGTGATATTGCACGATACTTCGGGGTTACGACCGATTATCTGTTGGGACTGACCGATGTGAAGACCATCGAAACGAATGTGCGTGCAGTAGCGGAGTATACAGGGCTGTCAGAAGATGCAATCAAAGCACTATCTGATCCGTACAATCCGCATCTTCAGTGTGAAATAAATGACATCGGAGGAACATTTTCTGCCCCACCTTCTGCGAAAGATATAGTATCCGACTTTATAAAAAGTAAAGAATTTTCGACATTTTCATTTGAAATGACAAAGTTCTTTTCACAATATTTAAGGTTTGCCGAGACCTATAAGGAAAAAAGAGAATGGATTCGCTTCGCTCCGAGAGATGAAGAATTCTATAAAAAATTTCTCGGAATGTGGGATAGTTGGGTAGAAGATCTCGGAGTTTCAGATTTTTTTAGTGGCTACTTTTCTTCAGAAATAGAAGATAAAGATAAAAAAGATATAGAAAAAAGAATAGATGAATTGTGTTCTGATAAAAAAGATTTTCAAGGCGATGTATTATGGGATAAAATGGCATGGGGCGTTGCACGTTCAGAGGCTAAAGAAGAAACGAATGGTTCAGATTTGAGCCGCTTTAGGATACAACAAGCCATTCAGAGTTATCTTGATGATGTAGAAGGCAGTATTATGAACCTTGTGCTAGGGGATGAATCAGATGGCGAAAATCATTAAGCGCACAAAGAAGGACGGCACTTGCTCCTACTGCATTCGGGTTTCCAACGGCTACGACAGGCAGGGCCGTCAGGTGCTGGTAAACCGCACCTTCACTCCCCCGCCGGGCTTGACCGGGAAGAAGCTGGAAAAGGAGCTGCAACGTCAGGCGGATACCTTTGAACAGGAAGTGCACAGCGGCATTTCTCTGGAAGCGTCCATGAAGTTGGATGATCTGATAGAACGGTGGTTCACCGAGTACGCCGAAAAGAAGCTCAAACCCAAGACCGTGTACGACTATCGGCGACTTGTGCCGCGTATCTCTGCCGGGCTGGGGCAACTTAAGGTGTGCCAGATCAAGCCCTCGCACCTGATGGCCTTTTATTCCAACCTCGAAGAGCAGGGTGTGCGGGAAGATAGCACCTATACCGCTGTTCCTGCCTTGCTGGATCAGCTGCCAAAGGGCAAACGCGGCCAGATCGCGGCGGCAGCGGGCGTTTCAGAGCGGACAATGGCGACACTGTACAGGGGCGGGAACGTCAGCCGGTCAACCGCCGAAAAGGTAGCCAGCGCCGCCGGGCTGCCCCTTTCCAGGGCGTTTATAGAACATAGCAAGGCAGGGGGCAGACTCAACGGAAACACAGTGCAGCACTATCACCGGATGCTGTCCAGCGTGTTCACCAAAGCCGTGCAGTGGGGGCTTGTGGCAGAGAATCCGTGCAAGCGTGCAGAAGCCCCAAAAGCGCAGGAAGTGGACGTGCAGGCATTGGAAGAAAAAGACGTTGTGCGCCTGCTGGAAGCCCTGCAGGACGCGCCCACACAGTACAGCGTTATCACACAGCTTGCTTTGCTCACAGGTGCCCGCCGGGGCGAGATATGCGCCCTGCGGTGGTCTGATATCGACATGGACGCGGGAACGATTTCAATAGAACGCACATTGCAGCACATCCCGGGCAAAGGTACGGTGTTCAACCCACCTAAAACAAAGCGCTCTCGGCGGTGTGTGAAAGTCGGGTCGGACTGCGTGCAGCTCCTGCAGGAATACCGCCAGCACCAAAAGGCAGAACGGTTCAAAATCGGCTCTGAATGGGTGCGCCGGGTGGAGATCGAGGGAAAGCGCGTAGAAAACGACCTGCTTTTTACCAAGTGGAACGGCGCACCAATGGATCCAGACGATGTGACAACATGGTTCGGGCGTTTTCTGGCCGCTCATGACCTCCCGGCGGTGCACTTCCACAGCCTGCGTCACACCAACGCTAGCTTGTTGATAGCCGCCCATGTGCCGGTTACAACGGTTTCAGGCCGTCTGGGTCATGCAAAGACCAGCACCACCACGGACTTTTACGGCGCGTTCATCCGTTCGGCAGATGCAGCGGCAGCAGACGCGCTGACCGGTGTGTTTGACCGTATCCGGGAAAAGAGCCACGCATAACACGTCCAAAGACTCAATACAGCCCACAGGAAGCGCGGAAGAACCCCGCCGGGCCTGTGGGCTGTTTTCTTTCTGTCTGCGGGTCTGAGCCGCTATCGTGTCCACAGTGGACACCGTAAGGCACAATCGCCAGAAAGTGCCTTATTTGTGCCTTATTGAACGAAAAAGCGCCGATACAAAGATGAACGACTAAGAACAAAAAGTACGGTGATTCTATACAAAATAGAACATTCAAAAACGGTCAAGCTCGTAATAAGACTATTTTGTAATCAGTGGGTTGCAGGTTCAACTCCTGTCACCAGCTCCAAGAAAAACCGCTCGGGAACATTGATTTCCGGGCGGTTTTTCCATGGGGCGAGTTTGTTGGAGAGATTGGTGCAGAAATTGCGATAAAATCTGTTGCAGATGGTTGACAAACTGCTTTGCGCGTGGTAATATATACAGGCAGTCCGCGCGGCGGACACAAAAGAATATGGGCGTGTTCCCGAGTGGCCAATGGGGACAGACTGTAAATCTGCTGCTTTCAGCTTCGGTGGTTCGAATCCACCCGCGCCCACCAAACAAGAAAAATCCGAA
>OIXS01001389.1_pt1 | contig 12196 bp, 10 predicted proteins | sample 1587841 | NCBI WGS metagenome assembly OIXS01 (sample SAMN03283254) | human gut metagenome | biome: human-associated habitat; material: feces | host: Homo sapiens | place: USA | collected 2013
CACCACGATCACGTCCCGCCGCTCCATCAGGGAGGCGGTGGCCGCCAGCCGCAGCCGGTCGATCTCCTCGTTCACCGCCGAGTCCTTCTCAATGAAGGTGTCGGTGTGGGGGATATAGGCCTCGGGCTGGTAGTAGTCGTAGTAGGACACAAAATACTCTACCGCGTTGTTGGGGAAAAATTCCTTAAACTCGGCGCAGAGCTGGGCCGCCAGGGTCTTGTTGTGGGCCAGCACCAGGGTGGGCCGCTGCACCGCCTCGATGACCTTGGCCATAGTGAAGGTCTTGCCCGAACCGGTGACGCCAAGAAGGGTCTGCTCATCCAGACCGTTCTCAATGCCCGCCGCCAGGGCGGCGATGGCCTCCGGCTGGTCGCCGGCGGGCTGATATTCGCTGACAACTTGAAATTTCGACATAGCGCTGTCTCACCTCACAGGTCGGGAAATCGGAACGGCGGCCAGCCGCGCGCAGAAGCGCGCCGCCGCCCTACGGCGTCCAAGCGTTTTGCGAAGCAAAACCTTGTCCAGACGGAATTCAGTTCCGTCTGGAGGGATAGAAAAACAGGGCTCCCGGCGGATTCATCCGCCGGGATACGCCGGCGGGCTGATATTCGCTGGCTACTTGGAATTTGGGCATACCGTCACCTCACAGGGTAATTATAGCAAAACAAATGTTCGATTTCAACCGAGAATTTTAGAACCTGCCTTTTTACGGCTGGTAAAAGCCGCTGTCCCGGAGAGACACCATGTCGTCGTCCACAAAGATCAGGTGGTCTACCAGCTCAACGCCGAGTTTGGCCAGAAAAGGGGCCAGGCTGCGGGTGGTGGCGATGTCATCCTCCGAGGGAAAGGCGATGCCGGAGACGTGGTTGTGGGCCAGCACCACAGCAGCGGCGTTGAGGGCGAGGGCGGCCTCGGTGATGAGACGGGTGGTAATAGCCACGGCGTTGACGTTCCCCTCACCCAGCCGTCGGATGCCCAGCACCTTGTGCTTGCCGTCCATGCACAGCAGGCAGAGCAGCTCGTTCCGGGCCCCGAAGAAATAGGGCCGCAGGAGCTGGTAGTAGTCCCGGCTGTTCCGGGCGATGTCGTCTACCCGGGTGCGGGCAGTGAGGTAGCGACCGGACAGCTCTTTCACTGTCTTGAGCAGCACCGCCCCATGCTTCCCCATGCCCTTGACCTTGCACAGCTCCTCCGGCGGGGCGTCCAACACCCCGGCCAGGGAGCCGAAACGGTCGATCAGTTCGTGGGCCAGGGGATTGGTGTCGCTGCGGGGATTGGCGTAGAAGAACAGCAGCTCCAGCAGCTTGTGGTCCGGGAAGGAGTCCGGCCGGGCCAGAAATTCGGTTTTCAGACGCTGGCGGTGTCCGTCGTGGGGGCCCATGGCTGAAGATCTCCTTTCCTGTGGATTCAAGCAGGCGGATGAGGGCATCCGCCTCCCTCCTGTCCTCGGAGCCACGTCTCTTACCGGGCGCCGTACTGCTCCAGATAGGCCGCCATCCTGCCCTTCATCTCGTCGTCAATATACACCCTGCCGTCGAGCTCCCGGTTGTGGAGAAAGGCGATGATCTCCCGGACGGTGACGATGGGGTAGACGGCGATGCCGTAGTCCTCCCGCAGCTCGTCCAGGGTGGAGCAGGCCCGGGTGCCCCGCTCCATCCGGTCCACGGAGACGATAAGGGCGCGCATCTTTACGTCGGCCACATGCTGGAACAGCTCGATGGACTCCCGTACGGCGGTGCCGGCGGTGACCACGTCCTCTACGATCACCACCCGGTCGCCGTCCTGGGGCTTGCAGCCCACCATGACGCCGCCCTCGCCGTGGTCCTTGGCCTCCTTGCGGTTGAAGCAGTAGGGGAGATCCCGCCCATAATTGCGGTACAGGGAGGCGGCGGCGGAGACGGCCAGGGGGATGCCCTTGTAGGCGGGGCCGAAGAGGCAGTCCACCCCGTCGGGGAGGTTCTGCTGGATGCAGGCGGCGTAGTAGTCGCCCAGCTTGGCGGCCTGGGCGCCGGTCTTGTAGTTGCCGGTATTGATGAAGTAGGGAGTCCTGCGGCCGGACTTGGTGGTAAAGTCTCCGAAGGTGAGTACGCCGGCGCGCACCATAAAGGTGATGAATTCTTCCTGATAGGTCATGTTCCCAAACCTCGCTTCTCCAAAAATAGTCGAATTATTATACCACTATTCGGGGGCGCGGACAAGGCCGTGTCTGCGGAAAGAAATTTGGAATTTCACTCTTTTTTAATGTTATTTTACCCGGGCGTATGGTACAATACCAAAGACTTCACAGATGAGGTGTTGCAGTTGGAACTCTTTGAATGGATGACCTCCACCACCTGGGGCGAGAGCCTGCTTACCCTGCTGGTGTCCATGGTGCCGGTGATCGAGCTGCGGGGCGGAGTCCCCTTCGGCACCGCCTTGGGGCTGGCCCCCCTCCACGCACTGGTGGTATGCATCATCGGCAATATGCTCCCCATCCCCTTTATTATCGTATATATCCGCCGGATCTTTCACTGGATGCGCCGCAGGTCCCCCAGGCTCAACGCTCTGGTGGACAAGCTGGAGAAGAAGGCCCACCTGAAGGGGCAAAAGGTAACGAAGTACAAATACATCGGCTTGTGGCTCTTTGTGGCCATCCCCCTGCCCGGCACGGGGGCGTGGACGGGGGCGCTGATCGCGGCCCTGCTGGATATGCCCCTGCGCAAGTCCATTCCCTCCATCTTCCTAGGGGTGGTCACCGCGGGGCTGATTATGACCTTTGTCACAGGGGGCGTGGTGGCGATTTTCGCCTCCTGAGCGCCTTTTTCTCAGCTCCGGCATAGAATGGCCCGGAGGTGAGCGAAAATGAACGCGATTTGGCAAGTGCTCCTGGCCCTGCTGGCGGCGGTGGGCCTGTTGGCCCTGGGCTGGCTGACCTTCGGCCGCCTGCTGACCCCGGTGGGGGGCAGCGGGGGCGGTCCGGTGTACGCGGTGGTGCCCGCGTCTGGGGATGGAGCCCACCTGGAACAGGATGTGAAGGGGCTTCTCTGGCTGCGGGGCGGCGAGCTGGCCCGCTTCACCATCGTCATCGCCGACGGCGGGCTGGATGGTACGGGGCGGGCGGTGGCCGCGGCCCTGCTGACCCGTGCCCAGGGAATCGTCCTCTGCCCGGCGGAGCGGCTGGGGGAGTATATCAGGGCGTGAAGCTCCAAACACCGCCGGAGCACTGTGGTCCAAGGCAAAATAGCCGCCCCTGCGGGGGCGGCGTATGTTTGCCCGTCGACAAATCAGAACGCAGATGGTATGATATCCCGAGAGAAAGAGGAGGGAGCAGCATCCATGCAGGAGACGGAGCAGACATACATTGAGGGCACTGTGGACACCGTCATTTATCAGAACCGGGAGAACGGCTACACGGTGCTCCGCCTGGACGCGGGGGAGGGGCGGGGGCTCACCGTTGTGGGGTGCCTGCCCGGCGTGGCGCCGGGGGAGAGCATCTCAGTCCAGGGGACATGGATGCACCACGCCTCCTACGGGGAGCAGTTCAAGGCCGAGGCGGTGGAGCGGCGGATGCCCGCGGGCACCAAGGCCATCTTTGACTACCTGGCCTCCGGCGCGGTGCGGGGCATCGGCGCCGCCACCGCCCGGCGGATGGTGGAGGAGTTCGGGGAGGAGGCCCTGACGGTGCTGGAGGAGCACCCCGAGCGGCTTACCCAGATCAAGGGCATCACCCGCAAGCGGGCCCTGGCCATGGGGGAGCACTTCCGGCAGCAGATGGGCATGCGCCGCCTGCTGGAGTTTCTGGGGGAGCATGAGGTGCCCCTCCAGTTGGCCATGCCCCTCTACCGCAAGTACGGCGACCGGGCGCTGGAGATCATCCGGGGCAACCCCTATCTGCTGGTGGACCGGGAGCTGGGGGTGGACTTTTCCAACGCCGACGCGCTGGCCCTGTCCATGGGCATGGAGGGGGACGACCCCCAGCGGCTGGAGGCGGGGCTGCTCTTCGAGCTGACCCACAACCTGGACAACGGCCACACCTTTCTCCCCCGGCGCAAGCTGCTGCCCGCCACGGCCCAGCTCATCGGTGTGGGGGAGTTGGCCCTGGAGGAGGCGCTGGAGGCCCTGCTGGAGCGGGGCGAGGTGGTGGAGGAGCCGGTGGCCGGGGAGCAGGCCGTCTACCTCCATGATCTGTGCGAGGCGGAGCAGTATGTGGCCTTCCGGCTGTGGGAGCTGGCGGCGGGGGAGATCGTGGCCCCCCATGGGCTGGAGGAACTCATCGACCGCATCCAGGCCGAGCAGGGCATCACCTATGCCCCACAGCAGCGCCAGGCAGTGGAGCTGGCCGCCACCAGCCAGGTGATGCTCCTCACCGGTGGGCCGGGCACCGGCAAGACCACCTCCCTGCGGGGAGTGCTGGCCCTGTTCGATGCCCTGGGGCTGGAGACCGCCCTGGCGGCCCCCACTGGCCGGGCGGCCAAGCGGCTGGGGGAGCTGTGCGGCGCGGAGGGGACCACGATCCACCGCCTTCTGGAGACCCAGTATGACCCCCACTCCGGCCGGCTGGTGTTTGCCCACGATGAAAGCGACCCGCTGAAGGCCGACGCGGTGATCGTGGACGAGACCTCCATGGTGGATATCACCCTCATGCACGGCCTGCTGTCCGCCCTGCGGCCGGAGTGCCGGCTGATCCTGGTGGGCGACCCCGACCAGCTGCCCAGCGTGGGGCCGGGCAACCTGTTCTCCGACCTTATCCGCAGCGGGGTGATCCCCATGGTGCGCCTGACCGAGATCTTCCGGCAGGCCGCCGAGAGCGCCATCGTCCGCAGCGCCCACGGGGTCAACCGGGGGGAGCTGCCCGACCTGCGGGACAATAAGCACGACTTCTTCTTCCTCCGCCGCAAGGAGCCGGCCCGGGCGGCGGAGACCATCGTGGAGCTGGTGAAGACCCGGCTGCCCAACAACATGGGCATCCCGCCGGAGCAGATCCAGGTACTCTCCCCCACCCGCAAGCGGACGGCGGGCACCGCGTCGCTGAACCGGGCCATCCAGGAGGCGGTGAACCCGCCCGGCCCCGACCGGCCGGAGCGCCGCTTCGGCGAGTACATATTCCGCCAGGGCGACCGGGTCATGCAGGTGCGCAACAACTACGACGTGGTCTGGAAGGACGGCCTCACCTCCGGCATGGGGGTGTTCAACGGGGATATCGGCCAGGTGGTGGAGGTGGACAACCGGGCCGAGCTCCTCACGGTGGACTTTGACGGCCGCCGGGTTGAATATACCCCTGATATGCTGGGGGAGCTGGAGCCCGCCTACGCCATCACAGTTCACAAGGCCCAGGGCAGCGAGTACCGGGCGGTGATCCTGGCGGTGTGCGAGGGGGCGCCCATGCTCCTGACCCGGGGGGTGCTCTACACCGCCATCACCCGGGCCAGGGAGCTCCTGATCCTGGTGGGGGACGAGGACGTGGTGGCCCACATGACCGCCAACGACCGTCAGCAGCGGCGCTACTCCGGCCTGCGCTGGCGGCTGGCCCAGCTGGCCAACGGGTGAGGCTCCGCCCACCCCGTGTGGGCTGCGAAAAAGAAGAACTTAATGTGCACGCATAAGTGCAAAGTGCGTGCACAAACCGATACCATCACCCTGAAAGGTGGTGTCAATATGAAGCGAGACAAGCACCTCGGCATCCGCATGGACAGCCAGCTCCACAAGAAGCTGGTCTACATTGCGGAGTATGAGGGACGCTCCCTCAACTGGCAGGTCATCCACCTCATCCAAGAGTGCGTCCGCGCCTTCGAGCGGGAGCACGGTCCGATTCCGGACGAGGAGCTGTCATGAGCGGGCCGGTGGGGGTCCTGCTGGATCTGCTCTTCCCGCCCAAATGCGTGTTCTGCGGGCGGCTGCTCACCTCGGGGGAGCGGGACTTCTGTGCCCGCTGCCAGCGGGAGCTGCCCTGGCTGGAGGGGCCGGAGGCGGAGCAGACGGGGGAGTTTTTCACCCTGTGCGCCTCTCCGCTGGCCTACCGGGACCAGGTACGGGATTCCATCCGGCGCTACAAATTCAAAGGGCGGCAGGGCTACCACAAGGCCTACGGCCGCTTAGTGGCCCAGTGCGTCCACGACCATCTGGACGGGCGGTGGGATCTCATCACCTGGGTGCCCCTCTCCGACCAGAGGAGGAGGGAGCGGGGCTACGACCAGGCGTTCCTGCTGGCCAGCGCCGCGGCGTTGGAGCTGGGGGAGGTGGCGGTGGAGACGCTGCGCAAGGGGCGCAACACCGAGGCCCAGTCCGGCCTGGACGGCGACGCGGCCCGCCGGGCCAATGTGCTGGGGGCCTACACCGCCGTGGACGCAGAGCTGGTGGAGGGCAAACGGGTGCTCCTCATCGACGACGTGATCACCACCGGCGCGACCATTTCAGAATGTGCAAGGATTCTGCGCACCGTGGGGGCCAGAGAGGTGGTATGCGCCACCTTGGCCCGGGCGAGAGACCAGAAATAGAGAAAGTTTGTGGAAATTAGCGTTGAAATAGGTCGGATACTTCGGTATAATATAGGGGATTATTCATGAAATTCTGGGATAAACTAAAACAAAAGCTTTCAAGACTTCGAGGTGCGGGTATGTTCAGTAAGGATATCGGAATCGACCTGGGTACGGCGTCTATCCTGGTCTACGTCAAAGGCAAGGGCGTGGTGCTGCGGGAGCCCTCCGTGGTGGCCATCGACAAGAACACGGGCAAGCTGCTCAAGGTGGGCACCGAGGCGCAGCAGATGCTGGGCCGTACCCCCGGCAACATCGTCGCCATCCGCCCTCTGCGGGAGGGCGTCATCTCCGACTACGACATGACCGAGCGGATGCTCAAGGAGTTCATCCGCAAGGTGACTTCCTTCCGGCTGTTCAAACCCCGCATCGTCATCTGCGTCCCCTCCGGCATCACCGAGGTGGAGGAGCGCGCCGTCATCGACGCGGGCATCCAGGCGGGCGCCCGGCGGGTCTATCTGATTGAGGAGCCCGTGGCCGCCGCCATCGGCGCGGGCATCGACATCGCCAAGCCCGACGGCCACATGATCGTGGACATCGGCGGCGGTACCACCGACATCGCGGTCATCTCCCTGTCCGGCATCGTGGAGTCCACCTCCATCAAGATCGCCGGCGACCAGTTCGACGAGGCCATCGTGAAGTACATACGGCGCAAGCACAATGTACTCATCGGTGAGCGGACGGCGGAGGAGCTGAAGATGCAGATCGGCTGCGTCTTCCCCCGCCCGGAGGAGCAGACGGTGGAGATCAAGGGCCGCTGCCTCATGACCGGCCTGCCCCGGGTGTTCTCCGTGTCCTCCAGCGAGATGATCGAGGCCTTTGAGGAGGTCTCCACCCGCATCCTGGAGGCCATCCACGGCGTGCTGGAGCGCACGCCTCCCGAGCTGGTGGCCGATATCTCCACCAACGGCATCTGCATGACCGGCGGCGGCTCCCTGGTCTGGGGCTTCGACAAGCTCATTGAGTCCCACACCGGCATCGAGACCCACGTGGCCGACGACGCCATCTCCTGCGTGGCCTACGGCACCGGCAAGAGCCTGGACGACGTGGACTCCATGCAGGACGGCACCATCAACCTCTCCCGCAGAAAGCAGATGAACTGAAGAATAAAACAGCACGCCCGGCCAAGCGGCCGGGCGTGCTGTTTTACGCTGTGTTGCGGCTCAGCCCTCCCGCAGCAGGGCCTCGCCCACGGTGAAAATGTCGCCGGCGCCTACGGTGAGGATCAGATCGCCGGGCCGGGCCAGCGCCCGCAGCCGCTCCGTCACCTCGGGCAGCGTGGCATAGTACTCACTGCCGGGGATGCGCGCCGCCAGATCCTTGGAGGAGATGCCGATGTCGTTGACCTCGCGGGCGGCGTAGATCTCCGCCAGAAGGGTGATGTCGGGCGCGCGGAGCGCCTCCACAAAGTCGTTGAACAGGGCGTGGGTGCGGGTATAGGTGTGGGGCTGGAAGGCGCAGATGACCCGCTCATAGCCCAGGGTGCGGGCGGCGGAGAGCAGGGCGTGGAGCTCACCGGGGTGGTGGGCGTAGTCGTCGTACACCTCCGCCCCGTGGTAGGTGCCCTTGTGCTCGAAGCGGCGGCCCGCCCCCCGGAAGGCGGCCAGGCCCTCGGAGACGGCCTTGGGCTCCACCGCCAGGGCGATGGCGGCGGCAGCGGCGGCCAGGGCGTTCTTTACGTTGTGCTCGCCGGGCACCCGCAGGGCCACGTGGGTGAACACATCCCCCCGGTACACCACGTCGAAGGAGGGCAGGCCCCGGTTCCAGGCGAGGTTGGCGGCGCGGACATCGCCCTGCTCCAGGCCGAAGGTGAGGACGGGCCGCTCCTCCCCCTCCAGGGTGTGCATGGTGTTGGCGTCGTCGGCATTGGCCACAATGATGCCGCTCTCCGGCACCCGGTCGGCGAAGGCGCGGAAGGAGTGCTCCACGTCGTCCAGATCCTTGAAGAAGTCCAGGTGATCGGCCTCGATGTTGAGGATCACCGCCACGGTGGGGAAGAAGGAGAGGAAGGAGTTGCAGTACTCGCAGCTCTCCAGGATGATGGTGTCCCCGTGGCCCACCCGGTAGCCGGAGCCCAACAGGGGCAGGGTGCCGCCGATCATCACCGTGGGGTCCATCCGGGCGGCCATGATGATGTGGGTGCACATGGAGGTGGTGGTGGTCTTGCCGTGGGTGCCCGCGATGCACAGGGCGTTCTTGTAGCCCCTCATGATGGCTCCCCAGGCCTGGGCCCGCTCAAAGACGGGGATGCCCGCGGCGCGGGCGGCGGCGATTTCGGGGTTTTCGTCGTGGACGGCGGCGGTGCGGATCACCAGCTCCGCGCCCTGGACGTTCTCCCCCCGGTGGCCGATGGCCACGGGGATGCCCAGGGCGCGCAGGTGCTCCACCGTGGCGCTGTTGCGCATGTCCGAGCCGGTGATCACCATGCCCGCCTTGTGAAGCACCTCGGCCAGGGGGGACATGGACACCCCGCCGATGCCCACTAGGTGGGCCCTGCGGCCGGGGGCGATGTAGTCGTGAATATTGGCGCTTGCCATGGGGTTTACACACCCTTTGCTCTAGTTTATAATAAGTTCCGAACACAATATTATAAACCATTATAGGCAAATAGCAAGAAAAAGATACCAGAGGGAGGCGGAAAAATGAAGGGATGGCCCATCCCCGGCGGCGTGCGGGCCTGCCTGGACACGCTGCGGCGGACAGGACACGCGGCCTACCCGGTGGGGGGCTGCGTGCGGGATCTCCTGCTGGGCCGGACGCCGGGGGATTTCGATGTGTGCACCGACGCCCGGCCGGAGCGGGTGATGGAGCTCTTTCCCCACACGGTCCCCACCGGCCTGCGCCACGGCACGGTCACGGTGCGGACGGAGGACGGGCCGGTGGAGGTGACCACCTTCCGCCGGGAGGGAGGCTATGCCGACGGCCGCCACCCGGACGCGGTGGACTTCGACGCCACTCTGGCGGAGGATCTGGCCCGGCGGGATTTCACCGTCAACGCCATGGCCCTGGATGAAAACGGCATGGTGATCGACCGGTACGGCGGGCAGACGGATCTGTTCCGAAGCGTGATCCGCTGCGTGGGCGACCCGGACCGGCGGTTTGCCGAGGACGCCCTGCGGATGCTGCGGGCGGTGCGCTTCGCCGCCCAACTGGGCTTCTCCATCGAGAAGGGCACCCTGGACGCCATCCGGCGCAGTGCCCGCCGGGCGGAAAACCTGTCGGGGGAGCGGATCAAGGCGGAGCTGGAGAAGATCCTGCTCTCCCCCCGGCCGGAGCTGGCGGGGGAGCTGCTCCGGCTGGGCCTGCTGGCCCACCTGGGGGGGAGTCCAGACTGTCCCGGCCTGCTGGCGCTCCGGGAGGAGCCGCCGGAGCCGGTGCCCCGGTGGCGGGCCTTCTGCCGCCTGACCGGCTTTCCCATTGCGGCCCTGCCGGTGGAGCGGGCCCTCCGCCGTGGGGTGCTCCACCCGGAGGCCGAGGCGGTGCGCGCCCTGGCCCTCTCCGGCGGGGAGCTGGCCGCCCTGGGGCTGGAGGGCCCGGCCATCGGCGCAGCCCAGCGCCGCCTGGCCGCCCACATCCTGTCCCACCCGGAGGACAATACCCCGGCGCGGCTGCTGGCCCTGGCCCGGGCGGAGCTGAGCGGGCCGTAGGGGCGGCCATTTTCGCTTGGACAGGCAAGAACGCCGTCCTCCCGGCATAAGCATTAGGGACGAGGAGGGACGGCCATGGAACGGAGCGGAAAGCGGGAGGGCCTGCTGGAAAAGACGGCGGAGGTATTTGATCTGCCGGGGGACGTGGTGGCGGGCCTGCCCCGCATTGAGCTGACAGGCAGCCGGGAGCTGCGGATGGAAAATCACAAGGGAATTCTCTCCTACGGCGGCGAGGAGATCCACATCTCCGGGGGCAAGCTGGTGGTGAAGGTGCGGGGCTCCGGCCTGGAGCTGCGGAGCATGAACGCCAGCCAGCTCCTGATCACCGGCGTCATTACGGCCGTGGAGCTGGAATAGGGGGGCGGAGGCATGCTGAAGCGGATGGTCAACGCCCTGCGGGGGAGCGTCCGGCTGGAGGTGTCCGGGGCCTTTCCGGAGCGGTTTCTCAACCTCTGCGCCCAGCGGGGCATTGTGTTCTGGAACGTGGAGTGGCTGGAGGCCACCCGCCTGCGCCTCACCGTCACCCGGCAGGGAAGCGGCCCGGCCCGGGCGCTGGGGGACAAGGTGCTGTGTACCGTGGTGCCGGCGGAACAGTCCGGCGTGCCCTTTTTTCTGGGCCGGTTCCGGCGGCGCTATGCCCTGCTGGTGGGGCTGGTCCTTTCCCTGACGGCGGTATGCGTCCTCTCTCAGTTTGTGCTCACCATCGAAGTGGAGGGCAACGAGGCGGTCTCCACAGCGGAGATCCTCACCGAGCTGCGGCGGCAGGGGCTGCGGCCGGGGGTATACGGCCCCGGACTGGACGAGGGGACCATCAGCAGCGCGGCCCTGCTGGGCCTGCCCGAGCTGGCCTGGATGTCGGTCAACCTCCACGGCACCCGGGCGGAGGTGCTGGTGCGGGAGGCGGTGCCTGCGCCCGAAGTGGATGATGAGGAGCAGGTGGGCAGCATTGTGGCCCGGTCCTCCGGCATTGTGACCCATATCGAGCCCCTCAGCGGGGAAGCGCTGGTGGCCCAGGGGGACACGGTGCTGGCCGGGGAGGTGCTCATCTCCGGCGCGGTGACCCTGGATGCCCCCCAGTACAGCGAGCTGGAGAACCTGGGCCAAATACTGGTGCGGGCCCAGGGACAGGTCTTTGCCCGGACGTGGCACACCATGACGGCCTCCATCCCCCTGGAGGCCCAGGTGAAATCGTATACCGGCGAGAAGGCCAGCCGCTGGACCTTGAGCATCCTGGGACATCGCATCGATTTTTTCGGAAAGAGTGGAATTTCCTTCCCTGAGTATGATAAAATAACAGATACCTGGGCGCTCACCCTGCCCGGCGGCCGGGAGATGCCCCTGGCCCTGAGCCGGGAGACCTGCCGGGCCTATACCCTCGCCGCCGCGCCGGTGGACGCGGACGCAGCGGAGCGGCTGCTGGAGGAGCGGCTGCTGGAGGCCCTTCGGGCGCGGCTGGGAGACGGCGAGGTGGTGCATACCAGCTTCTCCTCCGCACAGCGGGATGGACGGCTGGAGGTCACCCTCCAGGCCGAGTGCACGGAGGAGATCGGGCGCTTTGTGCCGCTGGAGTCTATTACAGAAGAAAATGAGGCCGAACCATGATCGAACAGACCATCAGCATCGAGCGCATTGAAGATGTCATCGACATCTTCGGCTCGTTTGACGAAAACATCAAGCTCATTGAGCACGAGCTGGACGTCTCGGTGGTGAGCCGGGACGACCAGCTCAAGATCTCCGGGGAGGCGGAGAACGTCCTTTACGCCGTCAAGGCGGTCCAGGGCCTGCTGGGCCTGGCCGGGCGGAAGGAGACCATCACCGAGCAGAACGTCCGCTACATCATCAATCTGGTGAAGGCGGGCAACGAGGAGCACATCAACGACATCGCCCGGGATGTGCTCTGCGTCACCGCCAAGGGCAAGCCCATCAAGCCCAAGACCCTGGGCCAGAAGCGGTATGTGGACGCCATCAAGAAGAACACCATCACCCTGGGCATCGGCCCGGCGGGCACCGGCAAGACCTACCTGGCGGTGGCCGCCG
>OIXS01001398.1_pt1 | contig 12118 bp, 3 predicted proteins | sample 1587841 | NCBI WGS metagenome assembly OIXS01 (sample SAMN03283254) | human gut metagenome | biome: human-associated habitat; material: feces | host: Homo sapiens | place: USA | collected 2013
GGCAGGCGACCCCACCAACGAGCAGGGTATCCCTACCACTCAGAGCGCTACCGCCGATGCGTTCCGTGACGCCATCGAGCTGATCGACTCGCTGTCTCTCGACCGCGCCCAGATCATCGTCCGCGCCTTCACCACGTTCTTCCATCTGGCGAACCTCTCCGAGGAAAACTATCGCGTCGAGACCCTGCGCAAGCGCGAGAGCCGCGTGTCCATCGATTCCGCGGTCGACCCGGTCAACGAGCTCACCGTTGCCTACCGCCAGATGATCGATGAGGTGGGCGAGGATAAGGCCAACGAGCTGTTGGCCCGCCTCGAGTTCCATCCCGTCTTCACGGCGCATCCCACCGAGGCCCGTCGCAAGGCGGTCGAGGGCAAGATCCGCCGCATCTCCCGTTTGCTGGCGGAGCGCCCGCGCCTGGGCGGCTCCGACCTTATGGAGAACGAGCGCCATCTTCTGCAGGAGATCGACGCGCTGCTTCGTACCTCGCCCGTGGCGCCCAAGAAGCCCACGCCGGTAGAGGAAGCCGACACGATCATCGACATCTTCGACAACACGCTGTTCGACACCATCCCCATGGTCTATCGTCGCTTCGATGACTGGATCTTGGGCGACAAGGCGGGCACGGTGCCGCCCGTTTGCCCCGCATTCTTCCATCCGGGTAGCTGGATTGGCACCGACCGCGACGGCAACCCCAACGTCACCGCCAAGGTGAGCCGTCAGGTTGCCGCCAAGTTCGCTACGCACATGGTGTCCACCCTTGCCAACAAGTGCCGTCGCGTGGGCCGCAACCTCACCCTCGAGGCCAAGTACACCAAGCCCACCGACGAGCTGCTCAACCTGTGGAACCATCAGGTGGAGATGAGCGAGGTCCTCACCGATCGCGCCATGACCATCTCCGCGTCAGAGCCCCATCGCGCCGTCATGCTGGTCATGGCCGCGCGCCTGGATGCCACCGTTGCCCGCAACGCGGACACCATGTACAACAGCGCCGAGGAGTTCTTGGGCGACCTGCGCGTGGTCCAGCGCTCTCTCGCCGCGTCCGGTGCGGTCCGCGCGGCATACGGGCCGGTGCAGACCATCATCTGGCAGACGGAGACCTTTGGCTTCCATATGGTCGAGACCGAGTTCCGCCAGCATTCCGTGGTTCACACCCGAGCCCTGGACGATATCCGCGAGCACGGAATCCATGGCGAGCTCGCTCCTATGACCCGCGAGGTGCTCGATACCTTCCGCGCGCTGGGCAGCATCCAGAAGCGCTTTGGCATCAAGGCCGCCCGCCGCTACATCATCTCGTTCACCAAGAGCGCGCAGAACGTCGCCGACGTCTACGAGCTGGCGCAGCTGGCATTCGCCCACCCGGAGGACGTGCCCGTGGTGGACGTTATTCCGCTGTTCGAGCAGCTTGAAGACCTTGAGAACTGCGTCGATGTTCTGGACGACATGCTCGCGATCCCCGCGGTCCAGCGCCGTCTGGAGCAGAGCGGCCGCCGCCTCGAGGTCATGCTGGGCTACTCCGACTCGTCCAAAGACGCCGGCCCCACCACGGCTACGCTGGCCCTGCATTCCGCGCAGGCCCGCATCGCCGCATGGGCGGAGCGCAATGACATCGACCTGGTGCTGATGCACGGCCGCGGCGGTGCCGTGGGTCGTGGTGGCGGTCCTGCCAACCGCGCCGTCCTGGCTCAGCCCGCGGGTTCGGTCAACTGCTTCTTCAAGCCAACCGAGCAGGGCGAGGTCATCTTCGCTCGCTACGGCAACCCGGCGCTGGCACAGCGCCACGTGGAGAGCGTCGCGGCGGCAACGCTGCTCAACTCCGCGCCGTCCGTTGAGCGCACCAACACCCAGACCACCGAGCGCTTCGCCGATATGGCGGCGCGTCTGAACGATGTGGCGCACAACACCTATCTGGATCTGCTGAACACCCCGGACTTCACCCCGTGGTTCTCCACCGTGACCCCGCTGACCGAGGTTGGCCTGCTACCCATTGGTAGCCGTCCGGCCAAGCGCGGCCTGGGCGCTAAATCGCTGGATGACCTGCGCACCATTCCCTGGGTCTTCTCTTGGAGCCAGGCGCGCATCAACTTGGCCGCGTGGTACGGTCTGGGCAGTGCATGCGAGGCCCTGGGCGACCTGGAGCTGCTGCAGCAGGCATATGCCGAGTGGCCCCTTTTCAGCACGTTCATCGATAACATCGAGATGTCCATCGCAAAGACCGATTTCCGCATCGCCAAGATGTACCTGGCCCTGGGCGACCGCGACGACTTGGCGACCAAGGTGTTCGAGGAGATGCAGCTCACTCGCAAGTGGACGCTCGCCATCACCGGTAGCACCTGGCCGCTTGAGAAGCGCCGCGTGCTGGGTCGCGCCGTCCGCGTGCGCAATCCGTTTGTCGATGCCCTGTCGCTGGCGCAGGTCCGCGCCCTGCGCGAGGTCCGTATGAATCAGGACGAGTTGTCCGAGGAGGCCAAGGCCGAGTACATGAGCCTGATCCTCGCCACCGTGACCGGCGTCTCCGCGGGCCTGCAGAACACGGGGTAATCGCACTCTCCCCATTGTTTGGTTGCGATGCCACCCCGCTGGCATGGCGTGCCGGTTCATTCATTCCGGACGAGAAGGTGCCTGCGGGAAGAAGCCCGGTTAAGGTACCGCGCGTTTGCCATATTCCATAAGAAAGGGGCCCGAGCACTTTATGCGTTCGGGCCCCCATTGCGTTGATGCCGGGTTATGTCTGGCGAAGCTGCCTAATGCTCGCGCTTGCGCCTGTTGCGGACAATGCCCGCAAGGGTCGCGATCGCGCCGCCGATTCCAGTTGCCATGGTTGCGGCAAGGGCGGGGTCTCCCGTGGCGGGAAGCTTGTTGGCAGATCCGTTATCCTGCGGTTTGCCGTGCTGTCCGGGTCCGGGCTGCGGCTGGGGGTCGGGCTCGGGGTCCGGCTGCGGGTTAGGATTCGGTTCGGGCTCGGGTTGCGGGTCTGGGTTGGGGCCGGGCTCAGGATCCGGGTTGGGACTAGGATCCGGGTTGGGGCCGGGACCAGGATTGGGATTCGGATTCGGGTTCGGGCTGGGCTGCGCTGCGGTTTCAACCAGGAGCGCTTCGCTCACGGCGTCGCCATGGGTGGCGCCGTTGCGTACGCGCGCATAGGCATCGTAAGAAGTCTGCGGTTGCAGGTTCTCAAAGACCGGCGAGGTCTGCCAATCTTTCTCGGCAGGAGCGCCCATGCCATGCTCAACCAGGGCATATTCAATCGATCCGTCGTCGCTGCCTGCAGAAACCGTTGCCGCAAGCTCAACGCGGGCGCTTTCAATCTCTTTCGCTTCAACCTGGATGCTGCGGGCGACGCGGGTGACGCGGACCTTTAGGTCGAGCGAAATGGTTTCCGTTTTGCCGGCAAACTCGCAAGCAAGCTGCAGGGTCGCCGCATGCTCGCCAACGGCGAGGCCCGCTTTGGGAGCAATCGTGATGCTCTTGTCGGTATTGCCCGGGGCAATCACAAGGGGCTTGTCGGCTCCGGTAAGGTCAAACGCGCTATCACCTTGCTGATCGGTCAGCTTGACGGTTACGGTCGAGCTAACCTCACCCTTGTTTGCAATGGTCAGCGTCGCGGGGGCGATGTCGCTGTTGGTGTAGCCAACGACAAGATCCCTAAACGCATCTACGCTCGCTTCGATGCCGTTTTGGACGGCGGGCGTCGAAACCGCGAGCTTCTCACTTTGGGCGGCAGCGAAAGAGCTGGTACCGGAGATGCGCGCGTGAGCGTAATACGTGGTGCCCGGCGTAAGGTTGCTAAATTCGCCGGATGCCTTCCAATCGGTGTCCTTGGGCTCGCGATCGGTATCCAGCAGGGCGTACTCTAGCGTTCCCTCGTTTTCGCCTGCAGAGGGCGTTGCCTTCAAGGTGATGCTGGTGGGCGCCACGGCGGTGGTGCTAAGCGTAAGGGTGCGGTGCTGGGGCTGCGGCGCCGGAGGGGTCGCTTTGGGGTCTTCGTAGAAGATGAACTCGCGTGCAGAGGCGGTGGATCCCTTGCTACTGAGAGATTTGATGCGCAGGTAACGTGCCGTAACAGGCTTTTGGAACGAGATGCGATGCCTCATGATGTCAGCTTTGTCCCAATTAATGTCGAAATCGCCAACCTCATCAAATGCGCTAGGGTCGACCTTGGGGTCGCCCTTATCGCCCTCCGCCGGCGGAATGGTTGCAGCGCCCTCCTGCGCGGTGGATATTTCGATCTTGTAGAGGTTGCCGCCGACACCAAAACCTCGGGCGATGATGTCCATATGCTTGAGCGCACGGGTCTTGCCTAGGTCGATGACGAGGTAGTGCTCGCCGCTGGTGGAGCTTTCCCAAATTTCGCCGCTATCGCGGTAGCAGCCGTTAATCGCCCTGTGCGCGCCGCTGCTGCCGTATATGGGCGAGGCATCGTTGATCTTGAGCTCCGCCGCGTGGACCACCTTTGCGTCTTCTGGGTCCCAAGCTTTGGAGAAGCGGGGGAGCGTGACGGTCTTATCGCCGACGGAGGCCAGCGAGGTGCCTTGGGCGGCGGAGCGAAGGACGAGGTCCTGGTTTTCGGGCAACGGCTGACCTTTTACCAGCTTGTGCCAAGATCCATCATACTTTACCTCTACGGAATCAAAGCTCTTGCCATCCCTAAGGTAGACGCAGCGCTCGGGGTCGTTGACGCAATAGCCCTCGGGCATCTTGCCCTCGGTGATATCGATGGTGTTGACGGAGCTTACGCCGCGAAGCTTGACCTTGATGTCATTTTCCGCCGTGATGGATTTGATTTCCTCCTCGCTCAGCGCGACTTCATGGACGTTGCCAGTTACGGCCTTATAGTTTTCGCCGCCATCGAGGCTGTATTCCCATTCGAGGGAGCTGTTGTTGAATTGGGGGCCCAGCTTGAGGACGCCGGCATCTTCGCCATCGAAGGAGAAGAGGACAACCTTGCTGTCGCTTTTCTGGAGCAGTCCGTTTGCCACGGTGCGGCATACATCCGCTTGGTCAACGTTATCTTCGGTTGCGCTTGTTGCTTTATTTAGGGCGTCGATGCGAATGGTTTCAACCGTGGCGATTACATCATTGCCGCCCTTTTGCTCGATAAGTTTCATCAGACTGTGCATGGGGAGCGGATAGTACGCGTAGCGCTCGGTGACCTGCTTGGCGAGGTCGATCCACTGCTGGGTGGTAGCCTGTCCTTTGGCGAGAAGGTCGATTTTCGCGACGGTTGCGTCAAGATTGATAGGCTGCTGCTGTATGGCGGCGTCGATCGCCGTCATCTTGTTTTCGCTCGTACTTGCATCGGCAAGGGTGCGAAGCAGAAAGCTCGTTACGTAGCGATCCCAATCGTCAAGCGCATCCTGGGCAAGGAGCACAAAGGATCCGCCACCGTAGCGCTTGGTGGTCTCATCGTTGTTCTTTTGCTGGTGAACCTCTTCCCAACCGCAGAGCTTATGGTTAACTTCGGGCGTATTGGTGACCAGCCAGCCAAATACATCGTTTTGGACGGTGTAGCCCATTTTCGTCTCGGTTTTGCCATCGGACGTCTTGACGTTGACCGGTTCGTAGCGAAGGCAGGCGGCGTGACCCGGTTGGCCGCAAACGGTTGCGGGCAGGCCGGAAACGCCGCTTACGTTCTCGGCGGTCTTCGCGATGGCTCCGCAGACGCCGCCCTTTTCGAACGCCATCCAAAGCTGGGAGTTATCTTTCGAGATCTCGCTCGATGGGATCAGCTCTTGGCCGGGGAAGTTTTTATCCTCGTATTTAAAGCGGTACTTCTGCTGCCATCCACCGCTGATCTTTTGGCCCTTCTTGTAGACCTGGCGATCGTACCCGCCCTCATCGCCGTGTTGCTCAATTCCTATGGCTTCATTGGTGAGTTGGTTTTTGTCATAGAAAGCCGGGTCGTTGTAGTTGCCCACAAACCAGCTGTATTCGGTGAAGGTATAGGCGTTGAGGCGCTCGTTCTCCTTCTCCTGCTCGGTCATGGGACGAACCGTACCGTTGCTTTTGACGGTGCGCGTATCGTCATCATGGCCAACGAACCAGTTGGAGTAGTTGGCAAGCCAGGGAATCTCCTGGTCTGCCAAGCGGTTTTCAAAGATCCAGCGCATCTGGTCTACAGGCAGCTTGTCAAAGATCTCCTTTTTAAAGTGGTACTGCGTATGGTTGGCGCGCAGCGTCTTTATCATGCCGTAGCGCGTCGCGGGATCGGCCTTTGGGTTGGTGCCGGTCCACAGGCGCGTGGAGTCGTTCATGCCAAGCGCTGCGGAGACCATCATCTTGCGATAGACGTCGCGGTCCTCTATGTTCGGGGCGGTGATGTCATCCTTGTACTTTCGGGCGATGTCCATAAGCTGGCTTATGGAGCGCACGTGGCTTGCGTTGCCGCCGCCGTTGAGGCCGCCGGGTTTGCCGCCGGTTACGTAGAGCTCGAGCATCTGGGGTTCGGTGAGGAGCCACTGCAGGAACGTCGCGTTGTCTTCCGATGCGTTCGCCCATGCGGCGAGTTCGGAATACTTCGCGCTGTTGACCAGGTAACGCTGCATAAGCAGAAGCTTGCCGTTTTGGTCCAGGGTTCCGTTTCCGATTTTATCGGAGACTTCCCGCGTGTCGCCGAGCTTGCGAATCAGCGTATCGTATTCCTCGACGGTTTTCAGCGAGGGGACGGTTGCGGGGGCGGTCTGGTTCTGCTCTTCGTTCTGCGCCGCAAGCGCGGTCGCGGGCAGGACCGCAGGTGCCGCCATGCCAAGGGCGAGGCCGGCGACGATCCAGGCGCGCCTATAATGACGCTGGGATGCGGGTTTCTTTGGGTAGGGGGGGCGATTGCGCCTGTATTCGTCGGAATCTTTCAAGCTGCCTCCAAACAGACGGTGCCGCTGTGACCGCGATTCGGTTGTCATGGGTTGCCGGCGGAGCTGTCGGCGACCTTGTCGAAAGCGGTAAAGCTGGCAACAGATGGTCAGATAAGACACTACTGTAGTTGAATAGACGGGGTGCGAATCGTACTTTTTTCTCACAGTTTCAAATGACGCGCGCATCGCCATGAACGGTGTTCGCTGGTATTTGGTTGTGCAGTCAAGCTATATGCATATGGCTGACGAGTTCCCAGCTGGTGGACGGCGCGGTTTCTCGCCGCCGGTATTGTCCATATCGTTTCTTTGGATATGGTGTCGATTTGTTAAGAGTGAGGGCGCGGGCCTTTTCTTAACATGCTGGCGGTTTTAATTCGCTATCCTAGAAAACTATCGCATGCGGCCGGTAGGCGGTTCCGCCTGCGAGCAGCCCCGTTGCGCGGTCTACGCAGGCGGGGCCATCTGTACAGCAAGCCGCCCGTAACGACACGGGGTGGCACGGATGAGGAGGTTTTTATGACCCAAATCCACTCCATGCACACGCATACGTGCAACGAGCTTCGCCTCGAGCACATTGGCCAGGAGGTGACCCTCACCGGTTGGGTGTGGCGTCGCCGCGACCATGGTGGCCTGATCTTTGTCGACCTACGCGACCGCGAGGGCGTTACGCAGATTTCCTTTGACCCCGAGCATTCCGGCGGCACCGCGTTCCACACCGCCGAGACCATCCGTTCCGAGTGGCCCATCAAGGTTACCGGTGTGGTGCGCGAGCGCCCCGAGGGCCAGTCCAACGCCAAGCTCGCTACGGGCGAGATCGAGGTGCTGGTCTCTCATATCGAGGTGCTTAACACTTCCAAGACGCCGCCCTTCCAGATCGAGGACCACATCGAGGCCGGTGAAGACATCCGCCTGCGCTACCGCTATCTGGATATCCGTCGTCCCAAGATGATGGCCAACCTCCAGATGCGCTCCGACTTCACCTTCGCCATCCGCGAGGCCCTGCACAAGCGCGCCTTCATGGAGGTCGAGACCCCGTCGCTGTTCAAGTCCACGCCCGAGGGCGCTCGCGACTTCCTGGTTCCCTGCCGCATCCAGCCCGGTCACTTCTACGCGCTGCCCCAGAGCCCGCAGCTGCTCAAACAGCTTCTTATGATCGGCGGCGTGGAGCGCTACTACCAGGTTGCCAAGTGCTTCCGTGACGAGGACCTGCGTGCCGACCGCCAGCCCGAGTTCACCCAGGTGGACATCGAGATGAGCTTTGTCGAGCAGGACGATGTCATGAGCGCTCTTGAGGACGTGCTCCGCGACGCTTTCGCCAAGATGGGCGTCGAGTTGCCCTGCCCGCTGCGCCGCATGCAGTACTGGGACGCCATGGATACCTATGGCACCGACAAGCCCGATACCCGCTACGGCATGGAGCTCCATGACGTGACGGACATCTTTACCAACTCGTCCTTCAAGCTCTTTGCCGGCGCTGCCAACACCGAGGGCCAGTACGTCAAGGCGCTCAACGCCAAGGGTGCCGGCACCTGGCCGCGCGCCAAGATCGACAAGCTCGCCGGCGTTGCCGCCGAGTTTGGCGTCAAGGGCCTGGCATGGATTGCCTTCCGCGAGGACGGCTCCATCAACAGCCCCATCGTGAAGTTCTTCACGGACGAGGAAATGGCCGCCCTGCGCGCCGAGATGGACGCTCAGCCCGGCGACCTGGTCATGTTCGCCGTCGCCGATCGCCTTGGCGCCGACGAGATCCTGGGCGGCATGCGCTGCCACATGGCCGACGCCCTGGAGGTTCCCCGCGAGGGCCACGACTTTTTGTGGGTGGTTAACTTCCCGCTGTTCCATTGGGACGAGGACCGCAAGGCGTACGCCGCCGAGCATCAGCCCTTCACCCTGCCTGATACGGACGACCTCGAGGCCATCAAGGCCAACCCGCTGGCCGCGGGGTCTTGCACCTACGACTTTGTCATGGACGGCTACGAGGCCGGTGGCGGCGGCATGCGCATCCACAACGCGCAGATGCAGCTCGCCATGCTCGAGATGCTCGGCTTCACCGAGGAGGGCGCTCGCGAGCAGTTTGGCTTCCTGATGGACGCCCTCGAGTTCGGTGCGCCCCCCATGGGCGGCTTCGCGCTCGGCCTCGACCGCGTCTGCATGCTGCTTGCCGGCTGCGATTCCATCCGCGAGGTCATGGCGTTCCCCAAGACCAGCTCCGGCTCCGACCTTATGTCCGACGCCCCCAGCGCCGTCTCCGCGCGTCAGCTTAAGGAAGTCGGCCTCCGCATGGAGTAGTCGGCTTTTCGAGGCTCCTGCATTCCTTGCTTTGAGCTTGGAATTGATGAGACCTAATAAAAGGCCCAGAATGGTTTGCAAGATGGCAGCCATTCTGGGCCTTTTTGTTGCTTTCATCGAATGAGGGGCGGACGCCCGCTAACGACTTCGCCTGCTGACGACTTAGGGGGTGCGATGCAAATCCTGCAGCCCGGGGCAGGGAGGCAATCGGGTAGGGAGGCAACCAGTTCTGGGAGGCAGCCCGCGCCGGGAGTCAACTGGCTCCGGGAAGCGAGTGACAAATAATGGCTTAGTGCGGGACTTAGGTCAAATAGTCGCTTAGTGCGGGCCTTGGAGTGTCAAATAGTGCGTTAGTGCGGAAAGAGGGAGATATAGTAAGGGTACCTTATGAATAGGCCTCTCCAATTATCCGAGCTAGAAGGCTCGGGCGATGATGATCGATGTATACAGAAGCCGCGCCGGGCCGCCTCCAGTCCGCACTAACGCACTATTTGACCAAACCTCCGCACTAAGTCCTTTTTTGACACACCGTCCTTCTCTCGAACGATGATGGATTTGCATGTTCCGCCTTCCGTCTACACGTTTTGGCGCACCGCGGTGCTGCGGAAGCAGAAGTGGTCCAGGCGATGGCGCGACTGCGTGTACTCGATCATGGTGCCCTGTGCATCGAAGGTCTGGCTCTTGACCACGGCGAGGTAGTCGACATCGTCCAAATCAAGGAGTTCGCGGTCGCGATCGGTCGCGCGCTCGCCGGTGATTTCGCGCTTGCTCATGGCGATGGTGATGCCCAGCGTGTTCTCTAGATAGTTGTAGATAGAGGCTTCCGCTATTTGCGGCGTGAGGCCATCCGCTGCGCTGGCGAGGAAGAAGTTGCGGTCCAAAATGAGCGCCTCGCCATCGATGGTGCGGACGCGTTCGATGGCGAAGAGTTCGTCGCCGGGGGCAAAGCCCGTTTGGTCCGCTATGGCTTGGGTGGCTTGCATGCGCTCGAAAGCCACCACGCGCGTGGTGCTTGAAAAACCGCTGCGACGACGGACCTCGTCAAAAGACTCGATGCCGACCACGGAGAACGACTCGCGCTCAGGTTCGCGATAGGTTACGCGCACGCCCTTGCCGTGGACCGGCTGGACGTAGCCGTTGTCGCGCAGCACGGCGATAGCGCGGCGCACGGTGGAATGGGAGCAGGCGTACATGCCGGTGAGGACCGCTTCGGAGGGGAGGAAGGACTGGTAGGCGTAGGTCCCCGCCTCTATGTTGCGTCGCATGTCATGGTAGATCTCGTCATAGCGCGCTTTCACGGTGCCTCCGCCTCTGGTCGCTGGTCGTTTTATCCATCTTATACGAATAAGATTTGCGCGCACTACCGTTTGCGGGCGTTTTCCTGCCGTATACCGTCTCATCTAACTTATTCGTATGAGTTGTGCAAAACTAAAATCAACTTATTCGAATAAGATAACGCTTCGAGAGAATAAGGGGAGGACGACGGTATGGGCAAGTACATGCAAGATGCTCAGGCGCTGCTGCCGCTGGTGGGAGGCAAGGAGAACATCTCGGCCGTGACGCACTGCGTGACTAGGATGAGATTTGTGCTGGTTGACCCCGCACGGGCGCAGGTGGATAAGATCGAGGAGATCGCATGCGTCAAGGGGACGTTTACGCAAGCGGGGCAGTTCCAGGTCATCATCGGCAACGACGTTGCCGAGTTCTACAACGATTTCACAGGCGTTTCCGGGATCGAGGGCGTTTCCAAGGAGGCTGCGAAACAGGCGGCGGGTAGCAACCAGAATCCGCTGCAGCGCGCCATGGGCGTCTTGGGCGAGATCTTCGCCCCGCTTATCCCCGCGCTGGTTTCCGGCGGTCTTATCCTGGGTTTCCGCAACATCATTGGCGAGGTCAACTTCTTTGATGCGACGGGCGCCTTCAACCTTGAGGGCGGCGTGATGTCCATCGCGGATATCTCGACGTTTTGGATGGGTGTCTACAACTTCTTGTGGCTCATCGGCGAGGCGGTGTTCCACATGCTGCCGGTGGGCATCTGCTGGTCGGTGACCAAGAAGATGGGAACCACGCAGATCCTGGGCATCGTTCTTGGACTTACGCTGGTGTCCGGCCAGCTTCTCAACGGCTTCGCGGTAGCGGGCACGCCCGTGGCGGAAATTCCCGTGTGGGACTTCGGGTTCGCCCAGGTTCAGATGATTGGCTACCAGGGCCAGGTCATCGCGGCGTTGCTGGCGGCTTTTGTGCTGGTGGGGCTTGAGAAGTTCTTCACCAAGGTCACGCCCGAGGTTGTAAGCATGATCGTGGTGCCGTTCTGCTCGCTGGTGCCCGCGGTCATCATCGCCCACACGCTGGTGGGACCCATTGGCTGGACCGTTGGCAACGCCATCGCCGAGGCTGTGAACTGGGGCCTTACCTCTGACGTCCGCATTCTGTTCGCCGCGGTCTTTGGCGCCCTGTATGCACCCGTTGTCATGACCGGTCTGCATCACATGACCAACGCCATCGACACCCAGATGGTGAACGTGATGGGTTATACCATCTTGTGGCCCATGATCGCCTTGTCCAACATCGCCCAGGGTTCCGCCGTGCTCGCCATGTCCGTGTTGCAGAAGAAAAACGAACGCGCCCAGCAGGTCAACGTGCCCGCATGCATCTCTTGCTATCTGGGCGTCACCGAGCCCGCGCTCTTTGGCGTCAACCTTAAGTACCGGTTCCCGCTGGTTTGCGGAATGATCGGTTCCGCGTGCGCCGCCGTGCTCTGCACCGGCCTGGGCGTTCAGGCGCTGTCCATTGGCGTCGGCGGCCTGCCCGGCATCCTGTCCATCAAGTTCGAGTACTGGATCGCGTTCGCGCTCTGCATGGCCGTCGCCATCGTGGTGCCCTTTGTCTTGACCTTTGTTGCAGGCAAAAAGAAACTCACCAAGGTCGAGTTGGTTGGCCGCGACGCCGCTGCCGCCGCACCCGCCGACGCTGCGGCCGT
>OIXS01001400.1_pt1 | contig 12113 bp, 10 predicted proteins | sample 1587841 | NCBI WGS metagenome assembly OIXS01 (sample SAMN03283254) | human gut metagenome | biome: human-associated habitat; material: feces | host: Homo sapiens | place: USA | collected 2013
CATGCAGACGTTCCTCAACGCCATGACCTACCCGGACAAGACCGTCTACCCGGTCGCCTCCACTAACGAGCAGGACCTCATGAACCTGGCGAGCGTCTACATGGACGCCGTGCTCAACCCCGCCATCTACGCCAAGCCCGCCATCTTCGAGCAAGAGGGATGGCACTACGAGCTGGACGTCCCCCAGGGCGGCCAGCTTGAAGACGGCACCCTGCGCTACAACGGCGTGGTCTTCAACGAGATGAAGGGCGCCCTTTCCGACCCCATGGACGTGCTGGACAACGCCGTCACCGCGACGCTGTTCCCCGACACCGCCTACGCGCACGAGTCCGGCGGCAACCCGCGCGCCATCCCGCAGCTCACCTACCAGGACTTCCTGGACAACCACGCGCGCCATTACAACCTGGCCAACAGCTACATCACCCTCTACGGCGACCTCGATGCCGACCGCATGCTCGCGTTTTTGGACGATGAGTTCTTGTCGCGCGACAACGCCGCCTCGCGCGCATGCGCCGGCGACCCCAACCCGCTCGAGCGCCAGGAGCCCGTGGTCTGCGACTATGCTTCCGTCCAGATGGATACCACGCCGGAGAACGCCCTGGTAGGCATGGCCTACGTGCTGGGCGACGCCCTGGATCGCAAGCGCATCGTCGCCGCAGACCTGTTGATGGACTCCCTCATGGGCTCCAACGAGGCCCCCGTCAAGAAAGCCATCATGGCGGCCGGCTTGGGTGGCAACGTCACCTACTACACCGCCGGCGACATGCTGCAACCCTACGGCCTCATCATGCTGCAAAACGCTAAGCCGCAGGTGGCGCGCCGGCTTCGCCAGATCATCCAGGACGAGTGCCGCCGCCTGGTAGAACAAGGCGTGCCGCGCGACCGCCTGGAGGCGGCCATCTCCAACGACGAGTACGACCTGCGCCAGCGCGACTACGGCATCGCCGACGGCGTCGCCATCTCCTGCGACGTCCTGAGCACCTGGCTCTACGACGATGACGCCGCCACCCTGGCCCTTAGCTACACCCCTATCTATGCAGAGCTGCGCCGCGAGCTTGACGGCACCTACTTTGAGGACCTGCTGCGCGACCTGGTGCTCGAGAGCGACCACAACGCGCTGGTGGAGCTTATCCCCACGGGCGCCGCACCCGCCGCGCTCGACGTTGACGCCGCAGATGCCGCGGATGAGGACGAGCTAGAGAACGCCGACCTCGAAACCGGCGCCTCCTCAGCCGACGCCGGCGAGGCAGCAGAGCTCGCAGCCATCAAGGCATCCCTTACCCTTGAGCAGCTGCAGCAAATCGTGGACGATGTCGAGCGCCTGCGCGCCCAGCAAGAGGCGGAGGACTCGCCCGAGGCCAAGGCAACGCTGCCGCGCCTGCATGTTTCGGACATCGGCCCGGCCCGTCCGGAGCCCAAGCCCGTGCTGGACGCCAACGCACCGCTGCCCTGCCTCAAGCACAACATCCCCACGCATCGTTTGGCCTACGCGCTCACCTACTTCGACATCTCGCACCTCAGCTACGCCGAGCTGCCCTACGTCACCATCCTCTCCCGCCTGATGCAGCAGCTGGCTACCAAGCGCCGCAGCGCCGCGGAACTGGATAGCTATATCGATTCCAACCTTGGCTTCCTCTCCTTCCGCGCAGAGGTCATCAGCCAGCCCGACTGGAAGCTCGCCGCGCCCAAGCTCACCGTCGCCGCCGGCGCCCTCTCCGAGAAAATCGATGCCCTGGCGCAGATTCCCGCCGAAGTCTGGAGCGAGACGCTCTTCGAGGATATCGACCGCATCCACGATGTACTGGTCCAGATGCGCATCGGCGCGGAGCAGAGCTTCCTCAACGCCGGCCACGCCGCCGCGCTGGCACGCGCCATGAGCTACGTATCGCCCGCCGCCGTGGTCGCCCAGCAGCTTTCCGGCGTAGACTTCTACCGCTTCCTGCGCGACCTGCTCGACAACTTCGATGAGCGCAAGGAAGATCTTGTCGCCAAGCTGCAGGAGCTCCAGGCGCGCATCTTCACCTCCACCAACACCGTGACCAGCTTCACCGGTTCGGACGAGGACTACCGGCGCTACTGGGAGGTCGGCGGCAACCTGGGCCTTACGCCCCGTACCGCCCCCGCCAAGGAGCTCTACGTTCCCATGCCGGAGCCGCGTCGCGAGGCCTTCATCATCCCCTCGGACGTGTGCTACGTTGCCCGCAGCACCGACCCCCGCGTGCTCGACATCCAGATGGACGGCACCTGGGCCGTTGCCGCGCAGGCGGTCACGTACGAATACCTATGGAACGAGATCCGCGTCAAGGGCGGTGCCTACGGCTGCGGCTTCCGCGCCATGATGGACCGCCAGCTGGCCTTCTACACCTACCGCGACCCGGCGATCGACCCCTCTCTGGAGCGCATCGCGCGCACCGGCGAGTGGCTCAGCACCTTCGAGCCCACGCAGGATGCCTTCGAGGGCATGGTGGTCAGCTGCGCTTCCGGCTTTGACGCGCCCATCAAGCCCTACGCGCTCACCAAGCGCCAGGACAACGAGTACTTTGCCAAGCGCCCAGCCAACTGGCGCCTTGAACTGCGCGAGCAGCTGCTCAAGGCAACGCCCGAGGATCTGCGCCAGCTTGGCAAAACCGTCACGCGCGTAGCGGAGGCCGCTCCGGCATGCGTCTTTGGCGGGCGCGACATCATCGAGGCATCGCACGCGGACCTGGTGCCCGTGGACCTGCTCGCCTAGCCGTTGCACATGGAAGCCAGGCGCGTCATCCATACCATAGAGCCCGTTTTCGACAAGTCCTCGCGGGTGCTGGTGCTGGGCACCATGCCCTCGCCCGCATCCCGCGAGATGGGCTTTTACTATGGCCATCCCCAAAACCGCTTTTGGCGCGTAATGGAGAGCCTCTACGGCTTGGCAGACCATGCGTTGGACGAGAACGGGCCGCGGCGCGCCTTCCTGCTGCAGCGACACATCGCGCTGTGGGATGTTCTGCGCTCCTGCACCATCGCGGGCGCCAGCGACGCCAGCATCACGGAGCCAGAGCCCAACGACCTCACCCGCATTCTGGACGCCGCACCCATCCAGCACGTCTTTTGCACCGGCGGCAAGGCGGCGGCGCTCGCCAAGCGCTTTGACGGCTCGCTGCTGCGCGAGCGCGGCATTCCGCTAACCGCCCTACCCTCTACCAGCGCCGCCAACGCCCGCATGCGCCTGCCGCAGCTGGTTGAGGCATACGAAGTCATCCGGGCCGGCTCCATATAGACGCGGCATTGAGATTGCTGCGCAGCATGTACAATGCAGACAATAGGCAAGCTCGGACAACGTATCCTGCCAGACAGCGCAACGAACTCGATCAGCGCAGCCAAGCAAGCAACACCAGCGAAAGGTTTAGCGATATGGATATCCTCGATTTGCGCGAATGTGCAAAATCCGGCATGTTCTATGGCGGACGCGCCGGAAAAAAAGAGGGCATAGTCTATAAGGGCGCGCATTGGATCGCAAAGTATCCGCGCTCATCGCGCGACCTTGCCGGCAAGCACCTCCCCTCGTACACCTCCTCACCCGTAGCCGAATACCTTGGCTCGCACCTGTACCAGATGTTGGGAATCCCTGCGCATGAAACCGCGCTCGCTTACCGCGGCGGCAGAATCGTGTGCGCTTGCAAGGATTTCACCTATCCTGGCAAGCGTCTGTTCATGTTCTCAGAGCTCAAAACCGAAATGGACGATGATGACGACGGCTTTCACGATTCCCCCTCGGACGGGGCGTCCGTTTATCTAACCGACGTGCTCCTCAGCATCGAAAAGTCAGAAACGCTATCCAACATCCCAGGAACTCTCGACAGGTTCTGGGACATGTTCGTCGTCGACGCGCTCATCAAGAACCCCGATCGCAACAATGGCAACTGGGGAGTTCTCATGGATGAGGACGGGCGCTACTCACTAGCACCTGTCTATGACAACGGCTCATCGTTCTTCAGCAAACGCAACGACTCCACCTTTGAGCGCCGGCTCGGTGACTCCGATGCCATCTTGCAGGACGCATTTGGCACCAACATATCCGTCTACCTCACCATTGGGGACGACGGAAAGCCGCGACACATTCATCCATTCGACTACATGCGCACAACCATTAACGCCGACCTCGATAGAGCGATAGAAAGAATTGCCGCAGCGTTCGATTTGACTGCGTTTGAGAATCTCGTTGATAGCGTCCCCCGCGAAGCGTACGGATGGCGCGTTCTGTCTGAACCGGCACGGGAATCCCATATCGAGCTAGTGAAAACGCGATACGAGAAAGGGCTTTTGCCCCTAGCCGATGCAATCGCCCGCAGGCGAACCTCCGGCCAATAGGTCCTACTCGCCCACGCGCTCGATGTCGTAGGGCGTGGTCTGGTACACATAGTAGTTGAGCCAGTTGGTGTAGAGCAGCTGCGCCTGGCTGTTCCAGATATTGAGCGGCTCGCGCGAGAAGCGGCTGCCCGGAAAAAGCGCCAATACATACGAAGCGATCGCCCACCTGGAACGGCAATGGAGACAACCCCTCGCCGAAGGTAGCGCAGAAACACATCCATGCGCCGCTATACTTGCGACAATGCCCCAGGCACCCAATTCAAGGAGCAGCCATGGCGAAACGTGATTCCAACATCGACCCCTTCAACGCTGGCGAACCGGTCTCGCCCTGGCAGGACCCAGAATCGGAGACCCGCGATGACGAGGGGCAAGAAGCATACGGGGCGCCTCATCACGGCGATAGCACGCCGAAACCTCCGATTGGTCAAATGACCGGCTTCGCTTCCAACAACGCCAACGGGCCCAAGGAACCCCGCACCCGCCGGCGCAGCGCCGACTCCCTTAAGCGCGAGATTGCCCGCCAAGCCCGCGCTCAGAGGACACGCAACAAAACGCCCGGGTCCATTGCACGCCGCATCTTCAAGCTGATCTTGGGCATATTGATACTCTTTCTCCTCCTGTCCACTGGCAGCTCCATCGCGAGCTGTGCGGCAAGCCTATTCACACCCAGCGCGCCCAACGAACCCTACGACATTCCCGCATTCGAAGAGGACGAGGACTCTCCTGAAGCCCAGTGCCTCCTGCTCGCTAACACCCGCATGGAGCACCTCTTGCTCGCGGGTACCCCCGAGCACGCCGCCGTCGCCGACCGCATTGCAGCAGCTTTCACGCAGCGCATCGAGAACGACTTCGACCTCACTCCCGATGAACTGGGGGTTAACCCCGCCATCGTCGCCGAATGGGTCATCGGTTCCCTCATCTACAAGGGGGTCGACACCCACGCATTCCCCGAGGCCGATGACCCATACGCCTCTGTCTACTTCGATGTCGAGGCGTGCTCGATGATGACCATGTACTACGAATTCCAAAGCGACCTATACGATTACCTGAGCGAACAAGGTCTCTACCTCCTCGACATCAAGCAGGGCAAAGAACTCGCCGATGCGCAGAAAACCGATATCGCCGACATCTTGCAGGCGGCGATGGCAGAGACGGGATCACGCGAATCCTCGATGCGAGTAAGGCTCACTCTCCAGGACGACACCTGGAAGATCGACGAGGCAGACTTTGAGCGCTACTGCGACTATATCTTCGGCATGCCTGCGTAGTGCACACTCCGCAATGCGCCCGCCGATACTGAAACGCCTTGCATTACCGTCACCACATCCCTTGGAGCAACTATGGCGCGACACGAATCAGACTTCGGCCCCTTCAATGCAAGCGAACCCGTCCTACCCTGGCAGGACCCCGATTCCGAAGTTTATGACGACCTGAACGAGCTCCATGAAGCTCCGCGCGCGTCAAGCGTAGACAATGTCACCGCTACAGAGAATGAAGAAGATGCCGAAATTGCCGCCCTGCTCGAGATGCTCGAACTCGAGCGCCAGCGTCTAATCGAAAAATCAAACGAGTATGATTCGCAAGGTTCCACCACTTCCCAAGAATCTGAAAGCCCTCGCGTGGAACTACCCTCAGATCACTTCGACAACACTCGCGCCGCCTCCCCTAAAGCCCATAATGAAGAGGCTCCCGCAAAGGAGCGTGCCTCGCGGAGCGTTCGAGCGAGCAACCGCCCCACGTCAACGTCCCCAAGCGCGCGCCCATATCGAAAAAGCAGCCGATTGTGGAGAGCCCTTCCTATCTTCATGTTCATGCTCGTCGCCTCTAGGGTCGGAAGCTGCGTTTACCAAGCACTCACCATTTCTAAACTCGATGAGCGCCCAGGCGATGATCATTCATTTACCAATCCGTACCGCAGCGAAGATGCCGCGATATGCCGCGCCCTTGTTGAGGATCGTCTCTCCGGCATCACAACGCCCGATTCGCCGCAGCACGCCGATGCCGCCCAGCGCATCACGAGCTGGATGGAAAAGCGCGTCTACGATGACTTCGCCAGAACGCCCGAGGAGCTCGGCATCGATGTGAGGCCGCTCGCGGAGCTCGCGCTTGGAGCCCTTTCCATCGACATCTCGACCGTATCCGCCTTCCCTGATTCCGATGAACCGCACGCATCGGCATATACCAGCGCGCAGGCACTCAGTATCTACGAAATGTACTTTGATTTCCAAGATAATGCTCGACGCTACCTGCGCGATAACGGACTCTCGGTCTATACCAACGACGGCGCCCTGAACGATGAGCAAAAAACGCAGCTTTGCTCATACTTCGACAGGGCGTTCTCGTCTAGCAAGACGAAATCGTCGTTCGTCACCTTCGAACTCACGATGGAAGACGGCGACTGGATTCTCGAAGAAAACGAATTCAGCGACGGCTTCCGCCATCTCCTGCTCCTCCCCGGGCCGCTGTAGGCATCGAGTTGCAGGGCGCTCTCACCGTACGGGTTACCGAACTCCTTATCGCCGCCCCCGCCCGCAAGAGGACCCCATTATCGCCCTCGCCGCGCCCGCGCTCCATAGACCAAGCCGGCGCGCATCCGCGCAATCGACCCTACTCGCCCACGCGCTCGATGTCGTAGGGCGTGGTCTGGTACACGTAGTAGTTGAGCCAGTTGGTGTAGAGCAGCTGCGCCTGGCTGTTCCAGATATTGAGCGGCTCGCGCGAAGGGTCGTCGTTGGGGAAATAGTTCACCGGCACGTCGGCTAACACATAAACACACACGATTATGAATATATTAGTTACTGAGAATTACAATCGTAAAGATATTTTCGAGATTGTAGATGAATATCCTCATGGTTATATAGTTTGGCCAATCGGCAGACGAAATTTTCCGTTTACAGGCTACGTGCCTCTCGCAAAGCCAACCGACGAACCTTATCATATTGATATTAATACGCTAAAGGCAATCAAGGTTAATGATAATGTCGCTGATCACATTCTTAATGAAGCCTCATTTAGAGGGGTGGATAAAGCAAAGTTTCACCACATTGTATCAAGTTTTAACCGGTAGTCTTTGGACTACTTTAATATACACACGATTATGAAAACTTCAAATTTTAGACACAAAGTATTTTGCATGGCTTACGAACTTATGAAAGCAACAGGTAAAGCGTTCGCGGTATGTCTTTCACGCGCATGGGCATTGTACCGTTTGACAAAACAAATGCACAAAGGTATCGTATCATTCGCCTATGAAAAGTCTGATGGTTCACTTCGCAAAGCCAAAGGTACGCTTAAAGACATTCAGAATCTTATCAAAGGTACTGGTTCTGAAAACTACAAGACGGTTCGCTATTTCGATATTGAGGCGAACGGATTCAGATCGTTCAAAGTAGAAAACTTCATAACGATTTACTAATGCAAAGGGCATGAGCCGAAAGTGTTCGGCTGGTGAAGAAAGGCGTTTCTGACCGGGTTCGATTCCCGGATGCCCACAGTAAGTTCTTTGTCTTATTTCAACCTTAGCACTCGCAGAAATGGAGTTTAAGCGAAAGGATTACAAAGTATAATGTATAAACGTGGTGAGCTTTGAGCCATGACCCACAGGGATACATTATAGATAAAAGAATTGTCAAAGGGGCAAGTTCCTTGCGGTGTTATGTGTCAGACATTGGTTAACCGTTGCCTCTTTTCAAAATACAACCTGGTTCTGAAAGCGCGACGCTGCCTATCGGATGGGCTGCCGGGTACAAATAAAATAAATGATATGGAAGTTTTAGGTGTATTTATATTCGCAGGTGGTGCTTTTGGAGCACTTTTTTTTCATCAATATGTCGATGGTTACAAACCTTATCTTATTATAAGAAACTTTTTAATAGCTGTCGCTATATCAGGTCTTATAGTTTTTGCTATAGGCCTTTATAGGTACTCCAAAATGCCTATTTATGAATATAAAGTAAGTGCGCATTATATTGATGGTAGCACAAAGACGCTATTATTTGATAGTAAATATGATCCTAAAATAAACGCGGCTCGTGGGACATATTGGATTGAATACGGCGCATATACAGAACTTGGCGTTGTGAGGTTTGAAATAATAAGCAAGAAGAAAAGATAATTAAAATATCATAGCACATGAATTACAACATTGAACTAAAACATCAAGAAAAAGACAATCAATTGACAATATCCATACATGTTGAAGATTTGCCAATCAATTGTCTGAAAAATTTGGAGTACATAAAAGAAGATGCCGAGAAAGCGGTTACTTCTTACTTGGACCTTTTACGCGGAGAGAAAGTTAGTCATGAAAAGTCTCCAGATAATCAGTGAAGCATTTCAAAAGGAACAAGAAATTTTTAAAGACATCGTTTTCTTGCGGAAACGTTTTAATTATACACCCTTTGCATTTATTTGGCAGATCTACCAACTCTCTATTTAAAGGCAGATTTGGATCAAATGAATAAACCAAGTGGGTAAATTTTATAGCTTGTTCATATAACGGTTGTCCATCAAGAAACATCTTGCTTATTGATGGTTCAAAGGTGTTATACTCGTCAAGTAAATCTTCGACTTTAGAACGAATGTCTTTAGCCATGCTCAGGTACTTTTCTGATTTCATACTTCTTAATTTTTAAAGTTTGCACCACAAAGTTAAGAAAACCCTCTGAAGAGGCGCGAAGCTACTGATCGAATCAGCCGGAGGGCACAAATCAAATCAAACAGTCATGAAGGTAATTTTTTATTCAAGAGTGCAGCTAATTTTATTCATCTGCGCAGTACTGATGTCGGCTACCTGTTTTGTTGGCATGTTCTTTAATCCGTTTCACGTATTAACATTCGTGATGTCGGTTATTCTAACGATCGCCATTTATAAAGAAAAAAGTTGGTAACTATTAATAATAATGTATATGGAAACAAAAGGTATTGAAGAAATGACAAGAGAGGAACTGATTGAATTGGTGTCGTCTCTTAATAAAGACCTCGAAAGTACAAAAAAGGACCTCGAACTTTATAAAGATTGGAAAAATCGAGAAGAAGCAGCCAAAGTGTTAGCTGAAAAGAAAATGTTGGCTATTAAGGCTTTTCTTGAAGTTGTTTAATTCGTTTTGTGTTTAGATTAGCAAAAGCAGCCGGGTGAAAACCCCGGCAAACGGGCGGGCGTATGGAATGCTCTGCACACAGCCGGAAGTGTGTATGCCGGATCGTTACCGGTTCCGTCCACATTCAATTAAATATAATCAGTTTATGGAGAAAAAAGTGGAAATTATGCCTCGTATGAGAGACTTAAAGAAAGGGAAGAAAGTAGAATTTCCTATCGATAAAGTCTGCACAGTGCGCAACAATGTTTCATTGCTTAATGCACAAGGGTACAAAAATGGACATAAGTGGAGATCGGAAACTAATGTTCCGAAAGGGATAGTTACAGTATTTAGAGATTCCTGATTCAAACTTTAAATACACACGATTATGAAAGTATTTACCGAGTTAACGCCCGAATGTGACATTACAGCACAAATGTACGCAGCCGGGTATGAAAAAAAGGAGATTGCCGTATTGAAGCATCGTGCAGTAAGTACGATAAATAACCAGCTTCAGACAGCATTTTTAATTTTGGGTGTTCGGAATGGGAGGGAGTTGGCATTAAAGTTAGCCGAGAGGATATCAGGTATCCGGTTGACGCTGGACTTTTCGCCGGCCATGAGATCATTTGTTGCTTGTGTACTTTTGATTATTCTTTGTGTTGATAGTCATTTAGACATGAAACGGCAAAGAGTCCGAATCCGTTCTAACACGAATGTAGAACTTATCGCCCGTGTCCGTGTAAGAGCGAGAGGGCGAGATATACCATTTCTTTATGGAAATTGATGTTTGGCAATTACAGAATATAATAAAAGCAGCTGCGAAGGAAGCGGTTAGCGAATATGCGATCTCCAAGGATCCGGTCATTGATGAGATTACGGAAACGCAAGCTATACGACTTGGATTTGGTAGAAGGTGGTTGGCTCATCAGTGCGCTACGGGAGCATTGACTTGGAAAAGGGCTGGTGTACATAGGAATAGTCCTAAAGTTTATTCGCTGAAGAAACTTAAAGAATTGAAGGATGGTATAGATCCTTTATTGAAGTCTCTAATATAATTACTAACTAAAAATATAACAATCATGAGTTTAATCAGAAAATCAACGGAATTGAATATTCCAACAAACGTAAAGATGATGATTTACGGTCAAGCAGGTATGGGTAAGAGCACAGTAGCTTTGAGTGCACCAAAGCCTCTGTTGTTGGATTTTGACAATGGTGTTAAGCGTATGAATATGGCTCATTTGGAGAATATTGACACTGTACAGGTCACTTCTTGGAATGATGTTCAGCTGGTTTTGCAAGAAGATTTGTCTGTTTATCAGACTATTGTGGTTGATACCATTGGTAAGATGATGGATTTTATCATCACTTATAAATGTGGAACCAGGCAGCCATCTATTCGAGATTGGGGCGGTATCAATGCTGAATTTTCTTGGATGACAAGAACGCTATCAAGTCTGAAGAAACATATCATTTTTGTTGCCCATCGTGACACAAGAAAAGAGGGTGATGATACGGTGTTTATTCCTGCCTTACGTGAGAAGTCCTACAACTCCATCGTCACCGAACTTGATTTGTTAGGTTACTTGGAAATGAAGAGTGAGAGAGGAGTGCAGAGACGTACTATTACTTTCGATCCGACATCAAGGAATGACGGAAAGAATACTTGTAACTTGCCTTCAGTGATGGAAGTACCTACCATCCTTGACAAAAACGGCAATCCGACGACCAAGAATGATTTTATCTCTACTCGGATTATTGCTCCATATCTTACTATGTTGCAATCAAAAAAGGCTGAACAAGAAGCATATAACAAAGTGCTATCTGATATAACAGGTTGTTTAGAATTAGTTGCCGACGCAGCTTCAGCGAATGACTTTATCGCCCATATTGATGATTTCAACCATGTGGGAAGTTCAAAGATGAAAGCCTCAATGATGTTGGCAGCTAAGGCGAAAGAATTAGGACTGATTTTTAACAAAGAGACTAAAACTTATTCAGATGCAGCCTAAGTATAAGATATATGCAACATTATTGGATTCTTACTTCAATTACCTTAATAGCGATGTCATATATGAGCGTTATTATGGGTGGAGTGAGAATCCACCATGTACGGAAGAAGAGTTTCGGCAGAAGCAGTTTCAAGAACTGATAGACCGTATTAACCGCAAACCGTTTGATAGTGAAGCGGCAGACAAGGGAACAGCCTTTAATGAGGTTATTGACTGTATGATTGAAAATCGGAAATCCGAAACTGTGCAGGTTGAAAAGGTATATAAGGTAATACGCGAAGGAGCTTGTGATGAAACAGGTAAACCTTTGTATTACGATGAGGTTCAGACCAACGAGGTTATAGGTTTGAAAGCTACCTATAATAATCGTGTTTTTACTTTCCCAATCTCACTTTGCCGAGAGTTTTCCGGTTACTTCAAAGGAGCATTAACCCAACAAAGAGTAGAAGCGATTCTTCCAACCGCATACGGCAATGTTTTGGTTTATGGGGTAATTGACGAGCTGATGCCGGCCAGCGTCCACGACATCAAAGCAACCGGAAGCTATACCGTAGGGAAGTTCAAAGACCACCACCAACATTTGGTTTATCCATACGCTTTGATGAAGAATGGTTCGGATGTGCGGACATTTGAGTACAACATTGTAGAGTTCAACAAAGGCGGTTATGTGGTAGAT
>OIXS01001415.1_pt1 | contig 12034 bp, 8 predicted proteins | sample 1587841 | NCBI WGS metagenome assembly OIXS01 (sample SAMN03283254) | human gut metagenome | biome: human-associated habitat; material: feces | host: Homo sapiens | place: USA | collected 2013
GGCGGCGCTACGCCCGCCGCAACGCCTGGGCTCCCAGCGCGATGGCGCCAAGCACGCCTTGGTTGCCGTCGCAGGCGGGCGGAACAATGCAGGAGTCGATATTGTCCAACTCCGGCGTGGAGATGTAGCCGTTGTTGAGCTGGAGCACCTTGGAGCGCACGCGATCCATCAGCTTGGGAGCGTGATCCGGCACGCCGCCGCCCAGAATGATGCGCTGGGGCGACGCCACGTACAGGTAGTTGAGAATACCCTGGGCAATGTAGGTGCCTTCAAGCTCAAGAAAGCCCTCATCGTCCGCCATATCAGACGCGCGCTCAACGCCGTAGCGCTTCACCACGGCCGGACCGGCGGCAAGGCCCTCAAAGCAGCTGTCATGCGTGGGGCAGACGCACTCAAAGTCCTGGTCGCCGGGCACGCGCGGCAAGGTGATGTGGCCGGCCTCCGGGTGCAGCATGCCGTGGATCAGCTGGCCGCCCGCGTAGATGCCGGCGCCAATGCCGGTGCCCACGGTGATGTACATGGCCGAATCCAGCCCCTTGGCGGCGCCGTACATGACCTCGCCCAAACATGCTCCGTTGACGTCCGTATCGTATCCGCAGGGCACGTTGAGACCGCGGCTCATGGCACCCAAGAAGTCGTAATTACGCCAGGCCATCTTGGGCGTTTGCAGAATATGGCCGTATGTGGACGAAGACGGGTTGACGCCCGTGGGGCCAAACGCGGCGATGCCCAGGGCGGCGATGCCCTTGCTGGCGAACCACTCGATCATGGCCGGCACGGTCTGCGCCGGATCCTGCGTGGGGATGCTCGCGCGCTCCGTTATGGTTCCATCGGCGTGACCGCAGGCCAGCACCATCTTGGTGCCTCCGGCCTCGATCGCGCCTATGAGCGGGCGGTCGGCAGCGGGTGCGGCCGTGGCCAGGTTGGCAGCGGGCTCGGAGCCCTGTCGGGTGGTTGGCTGGTTCATGGTTGACCCCTTTCGCAAAGCGCAGCATCTAATTCTCGGATGGATACTCGTCCAAAAATACTCCATCAGCACGCAATTGAGCTCGCAGGGCGCTCGTATCCAAACTGTTTGCAGGCTCCTTATTTAGGGCAGCTTGCGCCGCAGCCGTACCCGCCGCTTGCCCCATCGCCATAACAATTGGCGTAACGCGAATCGCAGCACACGCCTCATGCGTAGCGCTTACGCATCGGCCGGCAACGATCAGATTTGAGACTTCGCGGGTCACCAGGCAGCGATACGGAACGGAATACCAGCTCCCGCTCTTGAGGAATCGATGATTCGTCTCCTCACCATCAGGCGAATGAACATCGATTGGATAGCCGCCCATGGCAATTGCATCTTCAAACATCGTGTTACTCAAAAGATCGTCAGCGGTCAACTTATACACACCGTCTATTTTTCTGCTCTCGCGGACGCCGATGTTGGGACCAGTCGACACAATATGACTCTCGGAAAAACCTGGGATGTGTTTCTTTAAGAAGGCGTATATCTCCCACGCCTGCCGCCTGCCCTCGACCTCCGCATAGGTAAGATCAATCGGGTCGACCGCAGAGCGATGTATGATTCGAGACATATTGACGATGTACTCGCCCAAGGTGTTGGTCTCGAAGCATAGAACCATATCGCGATCAATGCTCAGCTCTCCAGCACCGCGCGCTGCCTTGACTATGGAGTAGGCACCTTGGATACCGGAGCGTGGGATAATCCGCAGATCATCAAACGGAATAGACGGAAGCATGTCGCTACGATTGCTCTTAACGAAATCCATCAGCCTGTCTCGATCGACATTCCCCACTCGAAGGTTCATGGTCATTGGCTGTGCGAGATGGTCAGACTCCCTTCCATAGCATGAAGGCACGCCTGCACTGGTTGCGACGTCGGCATCTGCGCTACAGTCAACCACCACTTTTGCCTGAACACGCATAAAACCTTTTTTGCTCAACAAGCGTAGCGACGCAATCTCTCCGCCTTCGTATGAATCTGCTTCGCAATCAACGAACACGGTATGGTAAAGCAAGGTAACGCCAGCATCTAAAGCCATAGATTCAAGCACATACTTCATCCCTTCAGGATTGAATGGAGTAACGCTGCTTGCATATCCCACAAAATCTGCCATATGACCCGGCGAGGCACCCAGGGCACATAAACGTTGGACTATTTCCTCTGGAATGCCACGCACCACCTGCGTGTCTCCAGCATGATAAGTCATCTGAGGCCCAACGCCGGCCGCCGTAAGGGCTCCTCCCAAATAGCCGTTTTGCTCAACCAACAGCACGGTTGCCCCGCTGCGCGCCGCGGCTATTGCCGCCACAGAGCCTGCAGGCCCACCGCCCACTACAACGACATCGTATTCGTTAACGACACTCACGGGCAGATCCCTCCTTGCAAGAAGATCTATTGTTCACCAAATCAAAATACGTACGTGCAAAAGCATGCGCACCAATTTCTGACAAAGCATGAATTCCCGTGCGCCCCAGAGACAAACTCCCGATACGCAACATCGGAACTTGATAGATACGGCTTGTTAGGCCCAATCCATTACATTCGAGGTAGTGAAAGTACTCGTGGCTAAGAATGAGATTGCAGGCGTTCTCATATTCAAGAGAGTTCTCCTCCGCCCAAAGACGAATAGACTTCTCATATAGAGTCACCCGGTTTTTCCCTGACAAATAATCACTGAAATACCGCTGCTTTCCCACCACGTAATCAACGTTCCGAGTCTCAACGCTCACACCACGGTCTTCAAAGATGCTTCGAAAATCATTAGATCCCATTGTTTTTTGATACTCGTCGCACGCCGCAAGCTCGCCTATGCTCCAAGCCTGCTCAACAACGCCCCTTCTCTCCTTTGGAGGAATTTTTACATAACATGGATCGGCCTTGAGCTCGCGCAATGCCAAGCTCTTGCCCGGAAATGGGAACTTTGATTTGGACATCTTATGCCTATTCGACTCGTTTTGTACCTACAAGAATCACTCGTTCATCCGCCCCGCAGCTTGATAGCTCTACCGAGCCCAAGCCCTCAATCTGCTCTGGTGTAGGCAACCCGGAGAGATCGATGATGCGCGTTCCGAGAACGATGTACACATTCGGCAGGTTTGTGCCACCGTCGTTGTAAATAGTCAGCTCATCGAGCAACCAAGAGAGCGACTTTTTCCATGTGGCTACCGTCTCCTCGCAAACAAGCGCGTTTGTCTTTTGGAGTCGAATAACCCCTTCAGAATCAACAAGTCTAACTTGGGACGTACTCTTTTTGATCAAGCCGAACAACCGCTTCTCCACGCGCTCGTGTCGCACGGCCATCATCTGCTCGGTTCTGGCAACAATGGACAGCTCGCTCACCGGAACATTTAGGTTATCGGCAACGATTGAAAGCCTCTCGTCTTCCGTCAGGCGCTTCTGAAGTCGGTCCTTGCTGCGCATCTCCGTAGTACCGACAGCAATTGCCCTAACAACGTTCCTTTGCGTGTCAACTTCAACGCTAACCTCGATGGAATCCGGAGCGGCGCCAGAAGCAATTGCCTTCAACTCTACTTCACGTCGCACGGCGATAATGTCGTCCTGAGTCGGATCAGAAACGCTACGCTCGACCATATCTCGAACCATAGCCAGCGCAACACCGATAGTGGAAATAACGGCACCGTTCTTGGCGATATGCTGAGAATGTCCCATGAATTCCGCCAGATGGGGAACTACACTTGCAGCTCCTCCGCCACCGCCGACAAATACCGTCGTACGCGTGTCCATTTTATAATCTTTCATAAGCTGAGAGGCCACACGCGCGTTCTTCTCGGCAGCGAAATCCATCACCTTTCGCGCCGCCTCTTCCACCGTGCAGCCCATATTGTCTGCCAAGGGCTTCCACGCCAACTTAGCAGCTTCTACATTTCCGTAAGCATAGTCTTCAGGACGAACGTAACCAGCGATATTTGCCGCGCCCGCCATAGTCAACGATACTCGGAGCCCCCCATCGCACTCGATGCAAGCGTATTCGGGGTCTCCCTCCATCGGCCTCACAGCTACCAAACGGGGATTCACTATCTTGCTCGGATCCGTATACACTTCGTAATCCAGATTGGCAATATGCGCGCTACGCGGACCAGTGCTCACCGCCTTTCCGTTCTCGATTTGGACCATCGAACCGCCGCCGATTCCCACCGTGCGCACATCGAGACTGTTGAGGTACGTCTTATGGCCTCCCACCTCAGCGTATTGAATCATCACCTTGCCGTCTTTAACGCATGAGATATCCGTAGAGGTTCCACCAACCTCAAAAAACAGGCCGTCTGTCAGCTTCTCATACATAAGGGCCCCTGCAACACCCGCCGCAGGTCCACTAAGAATTGTCAAAATAGGTCGGCTGCGCACCTCGTCAACAGTCATAACGCCGCCATCACAACGCATGACCATCAAGGGGGTCTCGATATGGGCCCCCTTAATACTCTCCTCGGTCATGTTTGCCGCTTCAAGCATCTTCGGCATGATGGAAGCGTTGACAACCGCCGTCCGCGTCCTGATTTTTAAGCCATACAGCTTTGAAATATCGTTGGTTGCGGTCCCCGGCACCCCACGACGGCGACAGGCTTCAACAACCTCGTTCTCATTTGCAGGGTCATCAACCGAAAATGCCTCAGCGGCAACAAAACTTGTGCAGCCATCTTTCTGCAAGGCATCGAGCGCGCAATCAATTTGCGTGCTCAAATCAGAGCCGCTTGTGTCGATATACTCGTTGCCGGTAGGCAAGAACTTACCCTGAGCAAGCTCGATCTTGCCCATGTCCGTATCGCTCTTGCTCTTCGCCCCCTGAAGGCCGCTGCCCAAAGTGACGATTCCAACTTTGGCGACGTCGCCCTCAAGCAAAGCATTGGTCGCCTGGGTGGTACCGTGGGCAATAAACACAACATCCTCGGGCTTGATGCTGCACTCATCCATAACACGATGAAGGGCCTGCACGATACCAGCGGCGACCCCCTCCGCTGCCTTATGCGTGGTCGGCACCTTTACCGAACCCACCAGCTCGAATGTCTCGTTATCAATTGCAACCGCGTCTGTAAATGTACCGCCCACATCGATGCCAATGCGAACCTTCATAGCTCCTCCTAATTCACATTCCTCTGACGAAGATGATTTTCTTGCGCCGGCGACGGACATTATTCTCAAAGCAATGCCCCTCGCCGGCGGCAGAAAGCAATCCTGCCGCGCCTGCGAACCTACTTTGACGAAACGTCTTTACGACTAGTAATACACAACAGCGGAAACGATAACGCCGATGATGGAAATGGCCCACAGATACGGGAGGAGGCGCTTCGTGATCGAATTGACATCGACCTCGACAAAGTTGGCCGTCCAAACATTCTGGGTGTTTGTGGGGTCGCCGCATCCCTGGATACGCTCAGCCGACAGGAATGCACCCATAACAGCAAGCGGATTAATGGTTCCAAGGCCGCTAATCAACGCAGCGATGCCGCTACCAAGTCCAAACAAATTCATGGGACCGCGGTAAAGCGAAAGAGGAGCAAGCAGCGAGAAGAAAATGATGAAGCCAATCTTGCCGGACGGAATAATGGCTTCAAGGAACGGATTGAGCACCGCCGTCACCATCGGATGGCTAACCGCAAGGAACAGAATGCCGATTCCGACCATCAGGATAATTGCGGGGCCGCTGTCGGTAATTCCATCGTAGCAAGTCTTGACAAGCAGGTTCATAGATTTCTGGAAGCCCGTGGACGTCCAAACGAGAATCCAAATGATGCCCGCCATAAAAGCCGGGCAAACCGGACACTTGAAAACTGCAACCAAGATGATAGAGATCAACGGGGAGCACATCGCCATAGCGCCACGTACGCCACCGATCTGAGTGCCGCTCTTTGCAGACTCAACCGGAGCAGAGAATGCGAACTTCACACCATTGCGCTTGAACTCAACAAAGATCAGGACAAGCGTGGCCACTGCCGTCGCCACAAGCATATAGGTCTCAAATCCCTTGATGACCTCAACATCAACCGAGAAAATCGATGCAAAAGTATTCCAGTTAGCAATATTAAACGTAAGACCCGTTGTAAATGCCATAAGGAAGATGCATGCAGCGCTCATTGCGGGAACGCCAACGGACACCAAAATCGGCAGCACGATAGAGCCAACCATGATGATGGAGCCGAGACCGGAAAGAGTTGTAAACAGAACAGCGCATGCAACAGCCATGACAAGAGTGATGACCAAAGGGCGGTCGCCGCCAAGCTCAGCGCTCTTCTTAATAATCGTTTCAGTAACGCCAGTCTTATTCATCAGCTGGCGCAACCATGCACCGAAGATAACGGCCATAATTGCGCTGCCCATTCGAACTGTGCCCGCTTCAAGCACAGACGCGAGCCAACCTATCGCCACTCCATCCTCGTCTACCCCCACCGCGGGAACACCCGCAATGATGCAGATTGCCACCGCCATAAGCGGAAGCGCCACCAAAGTCGGTAGCTTTTTGGTCATCATCAACGCGGCGATGATGACGAATGTCACGATAATCAGGGACCCCTGTACCATGCCATCCTCCTTTCTCTGCCTCGCAAGAGGCAGGTTGACCCTTACGTTCCCACGAACACCGGCATGCTTGCGGAATGCAGCTGGTGAGCGTTGCTACGTTTAGAGGGCAAGCCCAACGGCCTGCTTAGATATTTATTTGAATCTTGGTTAATAATCTGAGCAGATAATCTGAACAAGCATCATTCTAGAAGAAGCGTTGCTCGTCGTATGTCGGCAGCGCACGTTTTGGATACATCGGAAGAAGCAAGCTGTCGTCCTCGCAACCACTCTAGCCACGGAGATTCCGGGCCAAAAACGGCTGTCAGTACGTGTTCGATTCCTTGGATAAACTTGTCCGTCACAATTTCATCGGGGCCAAAAATCAACATGCGATCCAAGGAAAAAAGGGAGCATAGGGACACAACCGCGCGCGATACGCAAGCAATTCGGTCTTCTTCGCCAAGCGATAGCAAGAACTCGATGCATCCGCCCTCATACTCATCCGATTTGTCGCAATATGCCTCGCCGCACACCATCGGCGTAATATCAGCCGTAGCACCACCCTTTAGCGATACAAGCGCATCGTCTACCTTGACGCTAACGACAACTTCAGAGCCAATAGAAATAACGGCGGCATTCGACACGTCCTGATCAGCCTCATCCAGGACCTGACTAATGGTATAGCCTTGCGAGTGCTCTTCCCTGATTGGAATCTTATACTGCGTGAACAGGGCATCTTTCAGAGAAATCGTTGCATCCTGAATACCGGTGGAATACATTACCGTGCAATCTTCGGCACGAATGCCCTCTTGGTATAGCAGCCCCATGCCGAGTAAGTCACCCACCATGGAGGAGTTTTCAAGCGCACGGTCCACGGCATTGCACACCGCCACAAGCAGCGCATTGCCCTCGAGTGAATCGCGCGAAATAGTCTCAGAATGCACGGGCTCAAGCATGAGGTCGAAAAACGTCAGAAGAACGCTGCGACGGCCAACCTCCAAAGTTGCAATCACTCCAAGATTGCGATTAACCGACAATTCAGTCCTGCTACGCCCTGCCGTAAGAGCCTTGTTACCCGTCTCAATAAGCAGGCCATCCTCTAGCAAACTTGATACAAGCCCAGTCACTGTGCTCGGAGACAAGCCAGCAGCTTTAGATATCTCGATTCGAGACAAGGGGCCGTGATTGAAAACGACGTCGACGACCTTTCGCCGATTCGCTGTTTTGAGGTCCTTAAGGCGCATTCCCAATCACCCCTTACTACCTTTTTACGGAGTTCGAAATAAGCAGGTTAAGTATATCTCCGCCAAGTTGAATTATAGGATCCCCCTCCTACCAATCGGCTCAGCGGTTGTTTTACTTTCGCGAACGTTAACCAGTCGTTAATCCACCTGCACCACTTTGCTTGGACGATATTCCGCCAAATCAACCTTCTCTCCCAAAGCGACAGCGCAAGAGCGACCTGCCGCATCGCCCAAATCGATAAGCGTGGGCTGAATGCGTATGCTGGCTTGCACCAAAAACGTAGTCGAGATACAACGACCAATGGTCATCAGGTTTAATACGTAATCATTAACAAGGCATCGATATGGTATTTCGTAATACTCCCCCTTGTTGAACTTATCCATGTGGACGAGGCCGTCGGTAGCCGAATGGACATCGATGTACCAGTCTGCCCTTGCAACGGCGTCATCGAACCTCGCTCGACCGATATAGTCGTTTTCCGTAAGCGTGTATTTGCCCTTTATACGATAGGACTCTCTAACACCAAGAGCCGATGCAGACCGAATCAAATACGAATCCTCGAATCCCGGCATATACCGCTTTAAGAATCTTACGAGCCGATCAATCATCCTATGCGCTTCAGTCACTTCCACGGACCGCATCTTTGGATCGGTATTGTCCTTGAGCTCTGCAAGGTGCGGACAATTGAAGGACATGCAACCGGGTTGACCGGGAATCGAGAAGCACTGATAGTAAACGAGGTCCCGCTCTTTCAATACGCCGTCCTCTACGCCTTTTCGAAAAAGAGGCTCGAGCTTAAAAGACTTCCCTGCAACCATAGCCGATTCCCAAAAAGGACCTTCGACCAAAGGAGAAAAATGGTCATCGATGCTCAGACAGTAATCACGATACTTCTCGACATCAATGCCGCCCATTTCGAATCTGAGGGAGGACATCTGGTCGTTTCCTTGATCATCACCGTGGGCAACGGGAACTCCAGACAGTCTTGAAAGCCATGCATCACCAGAAGCATCGACAAATTGCTCCGCCTCCACCGCCACGAAGCCACCCGATGTAAGAACTATGACAGCAATAATACGATTACGGTCTACGATGCAATTAACAACCGTCGCATCGTAGAGAATCTCACCACCCGATTCCAGATACAGCTCTTCCAAAGCCCTGGATTTACTTTCAGGCGTCGACCAAACATACTCCGACATTTGTTTGCTGCGAGTAGGCACGCCATAAGATATCAAGCGCTTCTCTATTAAATGGAAATTCTCATCATGAGGAACAAACGACTCCATCATAGGGGTCACCAGGGCGCCAACAGCAGCTCCGCCAAGATATAGGCTCTTCTCAATAATTAAAGTGGAGTTACCCCCACGAGCACAGCTAATTCCCGCCGAAGAACCAGCAGTGCCACCACCAACAATGACGGTGTCATAGCGACCGTAGGACGAGACCTCTCGCCCAGCATAATTGTATGTTTGCATCTTAAGACCTTTCCTTTTATAGGATTAAGCCCATAGATGCATTCCGCAAGCCTCTCGATAATACACCAGCGATAGATGCAACCCACTGGGAAAAGCTGCGTCAGAATAAAGCCACCTTTTACTTGATGCCAGCCGTGCCTGTTAACACCCAACCGCCGGCAGATGCCAGACTAAAGCGCGGCCACCGCAACGGTATCATTCAACCTGTATGCGACCCCTGCAATAGGATGGTCGTTACCATGAACTAATTCTCCCGCACCCGGCGCCCCGGCGCCCGGGCAAGCGTTATGGCCGGGGTCGCCTGCGCACCCCTTGCAGCAACGCCGCGACGGCTACGCCTCAATATACACGGTCGCGAACTTGCAGTGTCCCAGCGGCTTGAATGTGATCTCGCAACCGTTGACCCCCACGTCGCCAGATCGCTGCTCGCGCGGGTTGCACAGGTAGACCTGCTTGACGGGCAACACCATCACACCGCTCTGCTGTTTTTGCCCTCCAGTTGGACTTGGCGTTCTGCTGAAATCAGCCTTCGTTTGCATCGCATTGCTATTTTCGAGCTCCAGTTGGACTTGGCGCTGCTACTTTTAGCCTTCAGTTGGACTTTGCCTTTACCGCACGAAGATGCGCCCCGAAGATACAGCTGGTAGATAGCCCGGCGCATCCAAGGGCCTTCTTGCGTAACTTCAACTGAAGCTCATTTTTAGCAATCGAGTCAAACTGGAGGCGTTTTTTAGCAGAGTGCCAAGTCCAACTAGAGGGCGTTTTCAGCGATTGAAGTCCGCGCGGCGGGCCCACGGCAGAGCTGCCTCTGCTAACACCCAACCGCTGGCAGATGCCAGGCAAAAGTGCGGCCACCGCAACGGTATCATTCAACCTGTATGCAACCCCTGCAATAGGATGGTCGATACCATGAACAAACTCTCCCGCACCTGGCGCCCCGGTGCCCGGGCAAGCGTTATGGCCGGACTCGCCTGCGCGTCCCTGGTGTGCTCGCTGGCCATGCCGCCCGCCCTGGTCGCCATGGCGCAAACCACGTCGTCAACGTCTTCGCCGGCGCCTTCGCAGGCAGCAGCCGCGGACGTCGCAGACCAAAGCACCGCAGCGCTCGGCACGCCCAATGCAGACGGCACCGCTGACGGCACCGGCGGTGACGCAACCTCCGACAACTCCACGGGCGGCTCAGACTCCGACAACACTGCAGCCCCCGCGGATCCAACGGACCCCGCCGCCCCAGGCACCGCCACGGACAGCACCGCGGATGACGCAACCACCCCCGCAACCCCGGATAACATCACAACCCAAGACGCCCCCGCAGAAGAAACCCCCGCGCCAGACAACGACCGCGCCGCCCTGGACGCCCTCGCCGCCCAGCACGCCGCAGCCGTGGCCGATGGCACCTACGCCATCGCTTCTTCCGCGTCGCAGGCAGCCAACCAGCGTGGCGTGCTCGACGTTCAGGGAGCATCCGCGGCAGGTGGCGCAACCATCCAGCTCTACGCCAGCAACGGCACAGGGGCCCAGCGCTGGCGCGTCACGCATGATGACGCGGGCTACGTCACGTTCATCAACGTCGCGTCCGGCCTGGCGCTCGACGTGCAGTGGGGCAACTCCGCCGCGGGAACCCCGGTGCAGCAGTACACCCCCAACGGCAGCTGGTCGCAAAAGTGGATCGTGATTTCTTTGGACGAGGAATCCGGTAGCGACGCCACCGCCACCGCGTTCCCAACGCGTTGCATCATTGTCTCCGCCCTGGCGCCCAACATCGCGCTGGACCTGCGCGGAGGCTCAATCGCAAGTACCACCCCAGTGCAGATTTGGGACTCCAACCACAGCGCGGCGCAAACCTTTACCTTTATCGATGCCTCGCCCGCAGCACCCGCCGCGGTGGAAGATGGCACCCTGCCCCAGGGCTGGTTCAGCCTCAAGCCGCAGTGCGCGCCCGCAAGCGGCGTGGACATCTACAACGCGTCGCGCAACAACAACGCCAACGCGCAGCTGTGGAGCGCCAACGGCACCTTTGCCCAGCTGTTCACCTTTAAGTACTGCAACGGTTACTACCTCATAGTCAACGCCGGCAGCGGCAAGGCGCTCGACGTCGAGACGGCAGACGTTGTTCCCGGTACCAACGTGCAGCAGTACCAGGCAAGCGAGGTCAACCCCGCGCAGCTGTGGGCGCCCGTAGCCAATGCGGACGGCAGCTACACCTTTATCAACAAAGCGACAGGCATGGCGCTCAACATCGATGGCGCGGCATCCTACAACGGCGCCAACGTCAACGCCTACACCCCCAACGGCAGCGCGGCCCAGCGATTCACCCTTGCCAAGCAGACCAACCTGCTAGCAGAGGGCATCTACACCCTGGGCGCAAGCGCGGCCACCAACAGCGTGCTCGAGGTCTCGGGCGCAAGCCAGGCCGCCGGAGCCTCCGTGCAGACCTACGCATCCAACGGCACCCTGGCCCAACGCTGGCGCATCGCGCTTGTTCCGGGAGCGGAGAACACCTACACCATCCAGAACCTGGGATCGGCCAAGTTCCTTACCGCGGACTCCGCCGGCACGGTGAGCCAGCGCGCCGCGTCGGGCGCCACTGCGGGCGCAGCAACGGGCACCGGCGCAGCAACGGGCACCAGCGCAGCAACGGGCACCAGCGCCGCAGCAGGCGCGACCGCCGCAAGCCCCGCCCAGCAGTGGACCCCCGTCATCACCGCGCACGGCATCGCGTTCGAGTCCGTCGCCCACCCCGGCCGCGTGCTCGACCTCACTGCAGGCAGCACCGCCAACGGCACCC
>OIXS01001426.1_pt1 | contig 11964 bp, 7 predicted proteins | sample 1587841 | NCBI WGS metagenome assembly OIXS01 (sample SAMN03283254) | human gut metagenome | biome: human-associated habitat; material: feces | host: Homo sapiens | place: USA | collected 2013
CATGGATCTGAAGCACCTGCTCTAACAATTCTATAAGTCTTGGTATGTCTTTTTCCTGTGCTCTTCTAATATTCATTTTTGAGAATCATCCTTCCTGTTGTGGTTTATATGTTGATCTACAATAAATCAATTCAATGTTATATCTGATTACATTTCAGAATAAATCCAGCATATTATCGAGATAAATGTGCTCTCTGACATGTATCTGATACGGTGGCTTCGTCATATAGTAAAGCAGAAATTCAAGTATCATGACACTTCCAAGCCCTCTGCCCTCTATTTTAAAATTGCTAAAGCCCATTGGCAGATAAGTGTTCTTTATATCATCTACTCCTATAAACACCGATTTGTTCAATTCATATCCGAATTATATCATAAAAAATAACGACACTGTATATCACTTTCGCAACATACAATGCCGTTACTTTTATTTTTTTCGATACACCAAACAAAACGTATTCCTGTATACGATAATATCACATACAGAGTTCGACATGTTCAGCCTGAGTGGACCTGGCGGGAATCGAACCCGCGTCCAAAAACCTGTCCCATGTACTTCTACTATCATAGTCAGTTCTTTAACATTCCCTCTGCCGCACGAAAACTAACATCCTTACGGGGTCAGTAGCTTCATGATACGCCTGACGGTTCAAAGCTTTGCCGCCATCGTTTCTCACAGGATCGGTGCCAGATTCCTGAAGTGTGAGTGCTTCAGGGCTGACATGCAGCATTTAGGCTGCAGCTAATTCGAAATTATCGTTAGCGTTTAATTTTAAGTTTGCGATTTGACGCATCTGCCTGCGGATAGCTTCTCCATCTTCGAGATCCCTGTCGAAACCAGTACAAGCCCGAATCACTGGAAATGTACATTCCCATGTACTGTTAATATACGACCGTCCTCAGTCGTATATTATAAAATATTACAATCCTGAAGAAATGTCAAGAAAAAATTAAAAATATTTTAGATATTTTTCAGATATATTCTGATGAGTTTGTTGGTGATATATGTTAAGATAGATTTAACATATATCAGCAGATCCGTTTACGGGATTGCGGAGAAAGGAGTCCGTGATCTTACAGGAAATAAAAAGTAGCAGAAAAGAGGAATCAATATGCCGACGACCTATGCACACTACAGATTTGGAAAAGAAGTGACGGAAGCACTTCCGCGGGGACTACAGAATACCATTGAATATCATAGAGACCTTTATGATATCGGACTGCATGGACCGGATATTCTCTTCTATTATAAAGCATTGAAAAGCCACCCGGTTAATCAGCAGGGGCATACAGTACATGAGAATTTCGCGGATACATTCTTTGAACATGCAGTGAGTGTGATTGAAAAGGCAGAAGATCCGACTGCGGCAAGAGTGTACATTTATGGTGTGATTTGTCACTTTGCACTGGACAGTGAATGCCATCCTTATATAGAAAAGATGATCCGGGAGAGTGGAATTTCACATTGTGAGCTGGAGATGGAATTTGACCGGATGCTGATGAGTGATGATTTTATCAATCCGGTACGTCATCTGAATACAAAGCATATCCATCCGACTATGCGGAATGCAAAGATCATAGCTCCGTTTTTTGAAGATGTGACACCTGAGGAGATGCAGAGATCACTGAAATCCATGATCTTTTATCATAAGCTTTTTCTTGTACCGGAACCGGCAAAAAGAAAGGCACTTTTTATGGCAATGAAGGCGATTGGAAAGTATGATGCCCTGCATGGAATCGTGATGAGTCTGGAGCCGAATCCGGCATGCCGGGAATACTGTATGCTTTTGAAAAGGCTGTATGCAGGGGCAGTACCGCTTGCGGCAAGTCTGATCCTTCAATTTCAAAAAAGACTGTTCAATGGGCAGCAGTTACCGGAAAGATTCCACAGGACTTTTGGGGCGGGAACAGACTGGGAGAAACTGCGTTTATAGTAAAAGGAGGCTTTTATGAGTTTTGTGATATTAGATGAGATCACCAAGACATATAAGATGGGAGAAGTAGAAATCCATGCGGTTGACCATATCAGCTTTTCGATAGAAAAGGGAGAATTTGTAGTTATTGTAGGACCAAGTGGAGCAGGAAAGACGACGGTGCTGAACATTTTGGGAGGAATGGATACAGCAACCAGTGGAAAATTGATCGTAGATGGACAGGATATTACGTCTTATGATTCGAAAAAGTTGACAGGATACAGAAGGGACGATATTGGATTTGTATTCCAGTTTTATAATCTGGTCCCGAATCTGACTGCAGTGGAGAATGTAGAGCTGGCTCTTCAGATCTGTAAGGATCCACTGGATGCGGAGACGGTTCTGGAAGAAGTGGGACTTGGAAAAAGGCTGAAAAATTTTCCGGCACAGCTTTCAGGAGGGGAACAGCAGAGGGTGTCAATCGCGAGGGCACTTGCCAAGAATCCCAAGCTTTTATTATGCGATGAGCCGACAGGAGCATTGGATTATAATACAGGAAAGGCGATTCTGAAACTTCTGCAGAACATGTGCAGGGAGAAAGGGATGACCGTGATCGTGATTACGCATAACCAGGCACTTGCACCGATGGCTGACCGTCTGATCCACATTAAGAACGGTCAGGTTTCAAAAATGCAGGTGAATGATAATCCGGTGTCGATTGATGAGATTGAATGGTAAATCAAAGAAATTGATCGACGAGATCGAATGGCAGATGAGAGAAGTCGCATGATAGATGAATGAAATGAGAACAGAATGGTAAGGTGACCAGATGAAAAAGAAAGCACTGAGAAAAGATTTTTATACGGAGATCCGTAAAAGTATGGGGCGGTTTTTGTCCATCTTTTTTATCGTTGCGATCGGCTGTGCCTTTTTTGCGGGAATCCGTTCATCAGAACCGGATATGAGGTATTCGGGAGATGCTTATTTTGACAGGAAGAATCTGATGGATCTTCAGGTGATCAGTACAATGGGACTGACAGATGAGGATGTTGAGGCAATAGAGAAGCTGGATGGGATCGAAAAAGCGGAAGCAGGATATTCAGTGGACGCACTTTGTACAGAGGGAGACAATCAGATCGTCATGCATGTCATGTCGCTGCTTCCGTCCATGAATCAGGTGCAGGTGGAGAATGGAAGACTGCCTGAGAAGTCAGACGAATGTGTGGTGGATGCAGATTTTCTCTCAAAAAGCACCTTGAAGATCGGAGACCGGGTGACACTATCAAGCGGGACAGACAAACCGGTTACGGATTCTCTGAAGGAGGATACTTTTACGATCGTAGGAAGTGTGAGCAGTCCATGTTATATTGGATTTCAGCGTGGAAGTACGACGATAGGAAGTGGAAATATCAGTGCCTTTTTATGTGTACCGGAGGAAAGCTTCTGCATGGAAGTATATACGGAAATTTATGCACAGGTCAAAGGAGCGGAGAAACTGACTGCTTTTACAGATCAGTACGATCAGCGGATCGACTCTGTCATGAAAGAAGTAGAAGCCATCAAAGAGGAGCGGGAGAAGGCACGGTATGATGAAATCGTGACAGAAGCTTCGGAAAAGCTGGCAGATGCAGAAAAAGAGATTACGGATGCAGAGGCTGAGCTGGAGCAGGGAAAGGCAGAAGCACAGGAGAAGCTTACAGCAGCAAGGGAAAAGCTGGAAAATGCACAGAAAGAGCTGGAACAGGCGAAAAAAGAACTGGCATCGTCTCAGGCGAAGATTGCCTCATCCAAAGAAGAACTGGAGCAGGCACAAAAAGAATTAAATGAGTCTTCCGGGAAGATTGCGGCAGGCGAAAAAGAACTGAATGAAAAGAGCATTGCACTGGCAACTTTAAAGGAACAGAAGGATACATTGCAGGGGCAGCTTGCAGCATTGGAGCAGCAGAAAGAGGAATTATCAGGTCAGAAGACAACGCTTGAAGCACAGAAAAGGACGCTTCAGGAAGGTCAGAAAAATCTGCTTGATACGCAGGCGGTCCTGCAACAGCAGATTTCCCGGTTGAAAGCGGAAAAAGAAGACCTGAATGCAGAAGGAATCCGTCTGTCAGAAGAAAAGGAGACTCTGCAAAAAGAATATGAAGAATTAAAGAGTCAGTATGAAGCATCCGGTGATACGGAGATACTGAAGCAGGTTGAAGCAAAGAAAGCACAACTGGATGAAGTCAATGCCAAAATTGCAGAAAATAGTGCAAAAATAGAGCAGAATAAGACACTTTTGGAGACAGTGGAAAGTCAGATGGATCCGTTGGAAGAAAAGCTGGTTCAGATGAAGAATGGACTGGAGCAGACGGAGACGGCACTGGAAAAGATTTCGGCAGGTCTTTCTGAGATAGAAGCAGGACAGGAGCAGATGCAGACCGGACTTACCCAGATGGAATCTTATATTTCTTCAGGAGAGTTTCAGCTTCAGGCGGCAAGAGAACAACTGGAATCCGGAAAAAATCAGATTCTGTCAGGACAGCGTCAGATTGAAGATGCCAAAAAAAGGATTGCTGATGGAGAAGAACAGATCCAGGCCGGAATAAAGCAGATTCAGGATGGAGAAACCGGGCTGGCTGATGGATGGATAGAATATCAGGACGGGGAGCGTCAGGCAAATGCGGAAATTGCAGATGGAGAAGCACAGATCGCCGATGCAAAAGTCCAGTTGGCGGATGCAAAGAAAGAGATTGAACAGATAGAAAAGCCGACCTGGTATATCTATGACCGGTCGCATTTGCCGGAATATTCAGGCTATGGAGATAATGCGGACAGGATGAAAGCAATCGGGGAAGTTTTTCCATTGATTTTCTTTCTGGTTGCAGCACTGATCAGTCTGACCACGATGACGCGTATGGTAGAAGAAGAGAGAACGCTCATAGGAACGTTGAAAGCGTTAGGATACAGCAAGAAGTCTATCGCAGCGAAGTATCTTGGATATGCAGTGCTTGCGACTCTGACCGGTGGTATTTTTGGTGTGATGATCGGAGAGAAAATCCTTCCCTATATTATTATAACAGCGTACAAGATCATGTACCGGCATTTGCCGGATGTAGAAATCCCGTATAATCTGTATTACGGAGTACTTGCATGTGTAGCGGCATTGCTCTGTACTGTAGCGGCAACGATTTTTTCCTGTATGAAGGAATTGAAAGAGCAGGCAGCAGAATTAATGAGACCGCCGGCACCGAAGCAGGGAAAAAGAGTCTTCCTTGAATATATACCGTTTCTATGGAAACGATTAAATTTTACATGGAAATCGACAGTACGGAATTTAATGAGATATAAGAAACGGTTTTTCATGACGATTTTCGGAATTGGCGGATGCATGGGACTGATGCTGGTTGGATTTGGTCTGAAGGATTCTATTTCATCCATTGTACCACTACAATATGAAGACATTCAGTTATATGATGGAAATGTGATCCTGCAAAGTGATGTTACAATGCAGGAAAAGCAGGAAGTGTATGAAGCACTTGAAAAAAACAGTCAGGTTGTTGCAACGGCGGAAGATCTTTTGCAGAAGATCACGATAGAGCATGACGGAGTTTCAAAAGAGGTTTATCTGAATGTCCCGGAAAATGTAGAGAAGTTTTCGGATTTTGTAGTATTGCAGGACAGAACAACCAAAGAAAAATATCAGCTTACAGACAAGGGCGCTGTACTGACAGAGAAGATGGCAAAGGAGCTTGGAGTGTCAGCAGGTGATACCGTTACGATTAAGGAAGAAAATGAAAAGGAACGAACGGTTAAGATCAGCCAGATCTGTGAAAATTATATGAGCCATTATCTGTATATGACACCGGCTGTCTATAAGGCAGCTTATGGAAAAGAACCAGAGTATAATTCCATTTATTACCGGACAGAAGGGCGAACCACAAAGGAGGCCGAATCGGTTGGTGAGGCGGCGTTGAAACTGGACGGAGCTTTAAGTGTCAGCTATACGACAGAATTGAGACAGCAGGTGGATGATATGCTTCAGAGTCTGGATATCGTTATCGTGGTTCTGATTATTTCTGCGGGAATGCTGGCATTTGTGGTTTTGTATAATCTGAATAATATCAATATTACCGAGCGTAAAAGAGAACTGGCAACGCTGAAAGTGTTGGGCTTTTATGATAAGGAAGTGACAGAATATGTCTACCGGGAAAATATTCTGCTGACCCTGATTGGATCGGTTTTCGGGATGCTTCTTGGAAAGATCCTGCACCGGTTCATTATTGTAACGGTAGAAATTGATTCGGTTATGTTTGGAAGGAATATTAATACGATCAGTTTTGTATACGCATTTCTTCTGACGGTTGTATTTTCGTTATTCGTGAACGGGGTAATGTATTTTAAATTAAAGAAGATCAACATGGTAGAATCACTGAAAAGTGTAGAATAAAATACAGAATTGGTATCATTTTGAATAAGATGTCACCATGTAAAAGGAAAAGAAATTAGGAGGTTTACAAAGAAATGAAAAAATATGATTATCTGATAGTAGGAGCAGGTTTATATGGAGCGGTCATGGCATATGAACTTGGAAAGAAAGGGAAAAAATGTCTGGTGATCGACAGAAGAGATCATATTGCAGGCAATATTTATTGTGAAGAGATCGAAGGAATCCATGTTCATAAATATGGAGCTCATATTTTTCATACATCAGATAAAAAGATATGGGAGTATATGAACCAGTTCACAGAGTTTAACAATTATATTAATTCTCCGGTGGCCGTATACAAAGACGAGCTTTACAATCTTCCGTTTAATATGAATACTTTCAGCAAAATGTGGGGAATCCGGACACCGGGGGAAGCGAAAGCAATCATTGAGAAGCAGAGAAAAGAAACCGGGATCACAGAACCGAAGAATCTGGAAGAGCAGGCATTGTTTCTTGGAGGCCGGGATATTTATGAAAAGCTGATCAAAGGATATACAGAAAAGCAATGGGGAAGAAAGTGTACGGAGCTTCCGGCATTTATCATCAGGCGTCTGCCGTTTCGGTTTATTTATGATAATAATTATTTCAATGACCGTTATCAGGGCATTCCGATTGGCGGTTATACTGCAATCGTAGAAAAGATGCTGGAAGGGGCGGAAGTACGCACCGGAGTTGATTTCTTTGAGTTCAGAAAAGAAAATCCGGACATTGCTGAAAAGATTATTTTTACAGGAATGATTGATGAGTATTTTGGATACAGGCTTGGAGCTTTGGAGTATCGTTCAGTGCGGTTTGAGACGGAAGTGCTTGACTGTGAAAACTATCAGGGAAATGCAGTAGTAAATTATACAGAGCGGGAAGTTCCATATACAAGGATCATTGAGCATAAGCATTTTGAGTTTGGCAGACAGGAAAAGACGGTGATCTCCCGGGAGTATTCTTCAGAATGGAGTGTCGGAATGGAACCATATTATCCGGTGAATGATGAGAAAAATACAGCTCTCTACCAGGCTTACAGAGAACTGGCAGAAAAAGAAGAGAATGTCATCTTCGGAGGAAGGCTTGGAGATTATAAATATTATGATATGGATAAGGTTGTTGCAGCGGCACTGGAACGGCTGGAAGAACTTTAAAGTTTCTTAAAGAATAAAAAAATGACAGTTATTAAAAGAATATAAAGAATGAACAGGATGCCCGGAAAGAACTTGATTTTTTCCGGGCGTTCGATTATTATAAAATAACCATTCAGGATTCTTTACTGAATGCAGGAAAATCAATTCAGAGGATCAGATCAGTTTCTGATAATTTTCAATGGACATGCTATCAAAGATTACGAGGTGGTGATGTGAGGACTCACCGGCAAAGTGATCGCAGAAAAATAGAATATGGAAAAGATGTATGAAGTCCTTCGCTTTCAGGAGTATAAGGATCAGTGTCGGCAAAGTGCAGACTGCCTGGAGGGATGCCTGCTGATTTATTATCTGCAGGAGCATGAATGTATAGGAAAAGGACAGCTTTTTAGCTGGTTTCGGCAGCTTTGGAAAAGCCTGTATGATTATCAGCGGAGTAATGGGATGAATTATGGATGTCTGACACCATACAGTGTGCTTGTCGTGGGAGAAGCCGGGCTTTTTTTGCTGGATCCTGTAGGAGAGGAGAACGGATTTATCATTAAGCGGATGCAGCAGCGTGCAGTGAGAAATCACTTTATAAAAAAAGACGGCAGACAGCAGGGCAGGGAACAAAAGAGTGCGGATCTGTATGGATACGGGAAATTGATGCAGTTTCTTCTTGCCTCAGTAAGGACAGAACCGGAACTGACAAGAAGAGAGGCGGCCAAATGTCAGAAAGTAATCGCAGGATGCACAGGAGAACGTCAGCGTCCCTATGAGAGGATCTGTCAGGTTCAAAAAGATCTGCCGGAGATTTCCGGGCAAATACGGCTTTTTGAAAAAGCAAAGGATCTGTTTCATGGACAAAAGAAAAAGAGGTTCTTAAAAATCAGTGTGGCAGTGCTTGCGGTGCTTGTATTGAAGAACAGTGAAAGAATGAGAACAGATACGGCAGAATTAAGAATGGATGCAGAAAAACTGGAGGCTGCAGATAGAGAGGCAGACGCTGCAGAGGGGGCAGATAATACAGAGAAAATAGAGGCAGAGGATGAGAGTGCAGCAGAAGCGGCAGAGCGGAGGTTCAGAAGCTATCTTCTGTCGAATACAAGAAAAGGCAATGAACTGGTTATGTCAGAAGGAGAAGCGTTGGAACGATGTGCATTGTGGGCATTAGGGACGGCTTATGAGCGGGAAACGCGGGTTGAGAAAGCAATCGATGTATACGGAAGACTGGTTGAGATTGAAGAAAACCGGGAACAGATTGCAACAGCGGGCATCCGTAAGATGAAATTAGAAGCAGGGAAAGAACAGTATTCAATAGCACTCCTTACGGGAAAAAGAGTTTTAGAACGTACGGGAACCGAACCTGAGGTTGAGAAACTAATGCAGGAGTATGAACTTCGTATTCAGGAGCAGGAAAGCGGAGTGCAGAACGGACAGAGTCGGGAAGAGCAGAAGAAAGAAGAACAGAAGCAGGAAGGGGAAATAAATGAGCAGAATGTGGATAAATAAAAAGAATAAAAAGGAAAATGTGAATAAAGTAAGTTGCTGGATCCTTGCAGTAATCTTTGCAGTGGTTGTATTTGGAAGTGCAGGACTGGCGGCTGCAGATGAAGAGGAGAGCAAAGAGATTCCGGTTCTTAGGATAGACGGAAATGTGTATGATGAAAGTGGAGCGAACCGATGGTACACAGAAGATCCAAAAGTGGAAGTATGTCTGGAGGGGGCTGCAAAAATATCGGATAAAGAAATACGGGATGAAGAAATGCAGGGTGAAAAAATACCAGATAAAGAAATGCAGGATGAAGAAATACCAGATAAAGAAATGCAGGATGAAGAAATACCGGATCAAGAAATATACTGTAACATGCAGTATGAGATTACATATACGTCAGGAGAGAAAAAAGCAGAAACTGTGAATTTTACAGAGCAGGAAGAGGAAGGTAACTGGAGATATTCCTTTGAGCCTGCTGTATGGAAGGAGGGAAAGAACCAGCTTCGGTTGTGGCAGGAGTCGGAAACCGGGGAGACAGAGTGGGAGCAGAAAGCGGTGATCTGTATAGATAAGACAGTACCGGCAGCAGTGGTATTTTCCTATCCGGCGGGAAGTGAGGAGAGGGGATATTGTTATCAGACGGAGACAGAGATGCTGGTAAAAAGCCAGGATGAAAGCTCCGGTGTTGAAAAGATCATCGTACAGCAGGATGATGGTACAAAATTGGAAGTAGAAGGAGCAGAGGGAAGCGTGTATCTGCCATTGGGCTATCAGGGACGGCTGGAGGCTTATGCGGTAGATTATGCCGGACTGGAAAGTGTGAGAAGCAGCTCAGAACAGATCATTTGTGAAGATGAGAAACCACTGATCGCTGTTACGGGAGTGGGAAAATCCGGTGAATGGCAGAAAGATTTGCCGAAGATCAGGCTGTGGATCGGAGAAAGATCAGAAAAGTATACCTGCAGTGCCGGTTTGCGGCTGGCGGTATGTTATGTGAACGGTGAGGAAATCAACAGGAAGTATTATGAGAATCCGACAGAATCAGACAGTTTTACTGTAAAGCTTGAGAAAGAATCAGTGGATGGGAGTCCGGTAGAACTGATGGTTCATGCGGTCGATCGTGCCGGGAACAGTACGGTCAGAAAAGAAAAACTTTATATAGACAGAAAATCGCCGACGGCAGAGATGAATGGTGTGACAGATGCAATGATCACAGGGGAGAAATGCAGCGGTGAGATTGTGCTGAAGGATGAAAATCTACTGGGAAAGTATGAGGTGTCTGTTACGAGAACAGATCAGGAGAAAAAGAAGGAGCTGATTTTAAATCAGGCAAAGCAGGAACTTTCAGAAAAGGAAGTCAGCATACCATTTGTATTTGAAGAGGATGGTCATTATGAATGCCGGATTCAGGTTGAAGACCGGGCTGGCTGGAAGACGGAAAAAGAGTATCGGTTTGTTATTGACCGCTGCAGCCCGGTAATCCGATATGTGGATCAGCTCAATGGAACAGATCTTCCCTTTTTTCAGTGGAATTATGAAGTTGAAGAAGCCGTTTCGGATTTGACAGATTATCAGTATCAGATGCTTCTGGATGGACTGGAATATGCAAAAGGAAGGCTTGTAACCGAAGAGGGAGTACACCGGTTGAGAGTCAGGGCAGAGGACGCAGCAGGAAATGATTCGGTTGCAGAAGCAGTATTTACCATAGATCATACACCACCGGTGCTTTATATGGGAAGATTAAAAGATGGGGCGATCTATGAAGAAAAGGTGAAGATAGAAGTCTGGGTTGACGGAGAAAAAGAGTATCTGACCGATCTCACTTTAAACGGAGAGAGACAGAAGCTGAGTACCGAAAGCAGGATGTTTCAGTGTGAAATTATGGAAAGCGGGAATTATATAATGGGAGTCCAGGCAGAGGATGCAGCAGGAAACCAGGTGAAAAAAGTGATACGGTTTGAAATAAGACCGGGAAAAAGTATCGTGCAGAAGATATGGAAGCCTGTTGAAGATCTTTTTTCAGGACATGGAGAAGAAACTGAAAATAAAATGGATCAATGGATATGGGCAGAAATTTTTGGAGCAGCAGGGATTCTGATCCTGCTATGGTATGGATGGAGAATGAAAAGAACGGGAAAAAGAAGAAAATAAAAAAAGCCCCATAAAAGGGAGGATGCCAGGTAACCGGCGACCGGCTCCTGGCAAGTATTATGAAAAAGTTTATCTAAAATAAATCTTGTTGGCTTAATGAATTTGTATTTCTTTGATGGTTATAGTATATGAAAGAGAAATGAAGAAAAAGTGATGAGAAAGTGAAAGAATTTTTAATGATAAATGAACAAATTGTGAACGCAGAAAAAGACTTTGTCAAATGAAGAATGATATGCTATTCTACAGATGAAAGAAGCTTTGAAAAGAAAAAGCTAAGAATCAGGTTCATAAGGAGGACAAGATGACCCGGGAAGAATTTTTGCAGGGATTGAAAGAAGCACTGGATGGAAATATGGATGCCAGTGCGATACAGGAAAACCTCAATTATTATAATGAATATATAAATGAAGAAGTCAGAAAGGGAAAGACGGAACAGCAGGTAGTCGATACTCTGGGAGATTCATGGGCGATTGCACAGACTTTGCTGGAGGCAGATGAAAATGGAGCTGACGGTGGAGCGGCAGCAGGCAGCAGTTATGGTACTTATATGAAAGAGGAGGAAGGCAGAGTATTTGAGATTCCATGGTGGAAAAAAGCACTTTTTATTCTTGCTGTTGTACTGGTGATTGTGGTGATCATTTCATTCGTTGCGGGAGTGATCCGGATCCTTGCTCCGATTCTTATTCCACTGCTGATCGCAATGTTGATTATTCGACTGATCGGAGGAAGTGGATCGCAGCGATAAACGGAATAATTATAATGCATTATATCCTTGATACCAGGGTCAAAAGGTCTGAAACCACGTGTGCTTGCACACTGGTGGTAGAA
>OIXS01001438.1_pt1 | contig 11872 bp, 10 predicted proteins | sample 1587841 | NCBI WGS metagenome assembly OIXS01 (sample SAMN03283254) | human gut metagenome | biome: human-associated habitat; material: feces | host: Homo sapiens | place: USA | collected 2013
AGCGTGTTGCTGGGAACGGAGTGAACAGTAACCTATAGCTCTGCCAGTATTCCCAGCTCCCGCGCAAGGCGAAGCAGTTCCCTGTTTGCGGCATTCACTGTTCCGAAGTCTTTCAGAGGACAGATAACTTTCTGACATTTTTTCATCAATTCCACAGCCTTATCATAAGATTCCTGTGAAATACTTTCGAAAGGTTTCTCTGTAATCACCTGGTCTGCAAGTGCACCGGCTACCTGACAGTCTACATCATTCGTGTGAAGCACTCCTGCCGCAAACGGAATTCCCTGTCTCTGCAGTTTTCGATAATACGGAATTCCGCTTCCATTACCGCCAATTACAAACACCTGAGGTTCACCTCTGGGCGGATCCATCTCCACACATCCAAAAGCAGCATTATAGCTTCCTCTGGTAATTCCATACAACTTCCGAATATACTCAGAAGTAAAGATTTCTTCCGGAGCACCATATTTTTCTATATATTCTCCATGTACACAGATAACTTTATCAGATATTTTCTGTGCAAGATCCAACTCATGCAGCGACATGATCACTGTAAGCTGATGATCCAGCACCATCTGTTTCAAAATGGTAAGAAGTTCCAGCTTATGACGGATATCCAGAAAAGAAGTCGGCTCATCCAGTACAATGATCTCCGGCTCCTGACAGATAGCCCGGGCAAGAAGGATTCGTTGTCTCTGACCATCGCTGATGGCTGTAAAATCCCTGTCTTTTAAATCCCATGCATGGACGGTTTCCATTGATTTCTTTACCTTTGTCTTATCCTCTGCGGAGAGTATTCCCAAAGTTCCTGTATAAGGATAACGCCCTGTGGCTACAATGTCTTCGCAGGTCATCAGTTCCGGACGCATACGCTCTGTGAGCACGACTGCCAGTTTCTGAGAGACCTCTTTATTGGTCATCTTTGCCATTTTTTCTTTATCCAGATAAACAGTACCGCTGATTGTGGCAAGCTGTCTGGTGATGCTTTTAAGAATAGTGGATTTTCCGGCACCGTTAGGACCGATGAGAGTGAGGATTTCTCCCTTTTTCAGCTGAATATTGATTTCTCTGATAAGAGGTTTTCCGTCATATCCCACAGTCAGCTGATCCGTACGGAAAAAATACTGTTCCTGCCGGTCTGCTTTGTTATTTTCTGTTTCCTTTATTACATCTGCTATTTTCTCTGACATATTTTTTCCTGTTTTCCTTTTTTATGCTGCATCTTATAGTAATCTGCCCGGATAACGTATTCTGCTCCTGCTTTTTATATCAATTTCTCTTCTGTCTGTGGATCATGATATAGATTACAACCGGTGCGCCAAACACTGCTGTTACGGAACTGATACTGAGTTCTGTAGGTGCAAATACGGTTCTGGCGATCAGATCACAGAAAAGACAGAATACTGCCCCTCCCAGAAAACAGGCCGGGATCACAAGGAGCGGTCTGGCTGTTTTCAGCAGGCTTTTTACAATGTGAGGCACTGCAATGCCAACAAAAGAAATTGGTCCTGCAAAAGCTGTCACACAGGCAGACAGAATACTGGATAAGAGAATCAGTCCTATGCGGAACAGCTTGATATTCACTCCCATATTCTGGGCATAAACTTCACCCAGCTGATAGGCACCGATAGGCTTAGACATAAAGAACACGATCACCATTGTGAGCAGAACTACTATTGCCATTACTTTCACATTACCCCAGGACATTCCTGAAAAACTTCCCAGTGACCAGTTGTGAAGATTGACGATATTGGAGTCATCCGCAAAGGTAACTACGAAATCTGTAACTGCAGAACAGATGTAACCGATCATGACACCGCTGATAACCAACATGGACATGTTGTGGACTTTTTTTGCAACCAGCAGGACGAATCCCATGGAAATCATAGAACCGATAAATGCTGCAATGATCATGGCTGCAGAACCCATGGAAATAGATCTGCTCAGAAAATAAATCATCAGAAGTGCAACTACCAGCTTGGCTCCTGAAGAAATTCCAAGTACAAAGGGACCTGCAATAGGGTTATTAAAAAATGTCTGAAGAAGAAATCCGGATACAGAAAGTGCTCCTCCAAGAATGATCACTGACAGAATCCTGGGAAGACGGATTTCCCATATTATATTGTAAGCAGTCGCATCTCCTTGATGTCTGAAAATAATATTCAGAATCTCACCCACTGAAAGATGAATGCTTCCGGCATTTACATTCCAGACAAATAAAATCACCAGAAACACCGCCAGTATAAAAAATGCTATCCAGTATCTGGCTGTACGTTTTTTGTCATCCATATTTTTTGTTCCTTTTGTTTTTATATTTCCTGCTTTTGGCAGTTCTGCAGAATCCCGCAAACATATTTCAATGCCATTCGTAAATAACTATACCAATCGCATAGAATGCGAATTCAAGTGTGCCGAGGATTTACAAATATCATTTTAACTTATGCATATATACAAGTTCATCCAGTGAATCATCATCTGTGGTAAGGATTGTATGAATATCTTCGATCATGGTTCCAAGCTCGGTGGTTTCCTGGAAAAGATTTTTACCCGTACACCACACATTTCCATCCTTCACTGCCTTAAAATCTGCCAGAAGATTACTTTTTGCCAGCAGTTCATCAATACTAGAAAGTTCACCGTCGATAGTACTGTTATAGATGATATAGTCCGCATCTTTTGCTTTGGCATAAAATTCTTCCATCTGCATATTCATGGTAGACAAAGCGTTATCACTTTCTCCTGTATCTTCGGGAACATATTTGCCGCCTGCAAGCTCGATCATGTTTGAAACATAATCACCATTCTTTCGCACATTGACAGCACCTGTGGAATTAATATAAAAGAATGCTACTGTTTTACCTGTATCTTTATCATCAGAGGTCAGAACTTTGTCAAGCTTGTCTGTCTGCTCCTTAAATGCCTTCTCAGCTACATCTTCCTTTCCGAGAAGCACAGCATAGAGTTTCATCCATTCAGTTCTTCCCAGAGGATGGCTCTCATAACTGGAACGTTCTACCATTACCGGGATACCAAACTGTTCCAGTTTCTCTTCCACCTCCGGATTATGATGGATCATAGTTGATTCAATGGCAAGACCACAGCCTTCATCCAGGATCAGTTCATAATCCGGTGCATTGTACTTGCCTGCATAAATCATTTTTCCGGATTCCATGGCATCTTTTGCTTCCTGGATATACCATCCATTCTCCTGAGTTCCTGAAAGACGAATGCTGTCAATACCGTCAATTGCGCGGAAAAGATCCATGGCAGAGGTTGCTACCAGATAGATGTTGTTCAGCGGTTGTTGAATAACTGTGATATCTTTTTCAAGCCCCTTTGGAGCCTTTTTTCCCTCTGGAACTACAAGAAACTGTCCTTCCTGATTGATAGTAATCAGAGCATAGCCATCATTGTAATAGTCTACGCTGAATTCTTCTGCGTAGGAAAGTTCCATACTGTGATCATAGGTAAGTCCCGGGATATCCACAGGAGTTTTTGCATTGTCTTTATCTGCTGCGTATGCTGTACAGACAGTGCATATACAGATAATAAATAATGCAACTGACATAAAACCGATAAATATTGTTTTTTGCTGTTTCTTTATTATGTTTTTCATCTTCATAATTGTTTCTTTGTTTGTATGTGATTATTTTGCTGTTTTTTCTGCTTCTTTGGCAGTTGTGGAATCAAAATTTAAGGTGTAGTCAATCTCGTGAGGCTCACTCATTGCTACTGTATCTGCTGTTACCTCCATCTCTGCATCAAATACGCTGACAGGGATTTCAAAAGTGGAGTTTCCGTCTTTATTAACCGGCTCATATTTCTCACCATCCACAAGCATATAATCATAGTTCGGACTGCTCCATACGATAGTTGCTGTAGCTTTATCGCCTTCTACATTAATGGCTGCAGGAGAATCAATGGTTGCTCTTCCTGAACCGCCTGTGAGAGTTACATCCATGGTATAATCGCCGTCTTCAAGATTCAGATCTGCCAGAGTCTTACCTTCACTTGTCTTACTGTCTTTCGCATCTTTGTCTGTGTCATCTGCTTTGGAATCTGCATCTTTATTTTCTTTATCATCTTTTTTTGCATCTGTATCATCGGATTTTACAGGATTTTTGACACTTACCTTATGGTCATACCATTTTCCTTTTGTTCCGATCAAAGCTACATCGAATTCTTCATCAATTGCGGGTACCGGGATATCAAATCCATATACTTCCTCACTCATTCCATCGCTGTATGTAACAGTATCTGTGGTTGGCTCAAGAACCTCTGCCCCGTCTTTCTGTGCATCTTCTGCCTTTCCGACGAAAAGGTTTACAATTTTCTTAGAAGCAAGGCTTACATGGATAGTCATCTTGCCATCCTTTACTGTAAGGGTTCCTTTTCCATCGTTTGCTTCATTTACATGGAACATTCCGCTGTCTGTATCAAATTCTGCTGTGTAGGTGCCATCCTCTAATGTATCACTCTTGGATGCATCTGTTTCTTTATTATCTGTGTTTTCTGAATCAGCATCTTTTGCAGTTGTTTCTTCTTTATCAGTGGTTTCTTCTGTTGCCGTATCAGTATCTGTCTTTGCAGCAACCGGGCTTGTACCGATCAGAGTAGCTGAAATAGTAAGTGCTGACATTAATAATGTAAATGAACGTTTCTTCATGATTATTTCTTCTCCCTTATCTTCATATTTTTTATAGTTTTTTCTATCGTGCTGTTCAACCCATCTGCTGCAGAGCAACAGGCTTTTGAACAGGTGATGGCAAATATATTATAGTAATTCCAGAAAATAATGCAATTAAGACAGTTCCTCTGGATCTTTCTCAGATGTGCGCACGTTACTGTGAACGGAATGAACAGAAACGTGCGAACTGTTTGCAGTATTTTATGGAATTGCTATGACTTCTTTTTTTCTTATCATATAATATATCTGCCCGGAAACTTTTGCAAGTTCTCCGGGCAGTTTATCTTGTTTGAACAATATTTTTTATTCAGCGTCAGCCTCTGCAGTATCAGCTGTTGTCTCAGCTGCGTCATCTGCCTGTGCATCGTCTGCACTGTCATCTGTTGCTTTGGCATCAGTATCTTCTGCTGCTGCATCGTCAGATGCTCCAAGAGAATCAATTGCTGCTTTTGTATGAGCCACATACAGATCTTCTACTGCTGCGATTCTTCCAAGACCTGCAATCTGACAGTCAACACTGTCGAAATCACCGGATGCCTCAAACTGAGATTTCCAGGAATCTGCATCATCACCAGCCATATCATTGTTAGCGTGGTCTCCGGCAACAACCATCAGAGGACGAAGGATTACATTCTTGAATCCTGCTTCTTTTACTTTCTCGATAACCTTGTCACATGCTGTGTCTTCCGGTTCTCCCTCTACAGTTCCGATGAAAGCGTTTGTGAATCCAAGATCATCCATCTGTGTCTGCATCTGGTCATAGGTTACGTTAGCTGTATGGGATGTACCATGTCCCATGAATACAAATGCTGTGCCTGCATCTGCTGCTGCTTTCATATCATCAAATCCAGCTTCCTTGCAGGCTTCATCTGTGATTGCCTGAGCAACTGCTTTCTTGTCATCATTGATCACTGTAGCGTCATCACCAACTTCACCGAGCATTGGCTCTGCAATTGCAACAGATTCAAATTTGTCTTTGTATCCATCAATTGCCTCTGTCATTTCATCATATTCTGCACCATGCATCAGATGTGTCGGCTGTACAACAAGATTCTTAACACCGTTAGCTACTGCACGGTCAAGAGCCTGCTGCATATTATCGATTACTTCATCATCTCTTGCCTGTACATGGTTGATGATGATCTGTGCTGTAAATGCACGTCTTACTGACCAGTCCGGATATGCTTCTGCAAGGGCATCCTCGATTCCTTTGATATCCTCTGCACGGCTGTCGTTGAAGGATGTACCAAAACTTACTACAAGAAGTTCATTCTCACCAATCTCATCCTGGTTACGAGGATCATCTTTGGAAGCATCACCTGTGTCACGTCCAAAGTATTCAGGGCTTGCTTCCTCACCTGTTACCAGTTCTTTCTGAGCATCTGTAAGTTTGTCCCATGCTTCTTTTGCTGCTTTGCAGTCTTCGTCAGTTGTGTCTGTTCTTTCCTGAACATAAATCTTATCGATCAGAGCACCAACTTCGTCTGCGGCTTTCTGATCATCATCAGAAGCTTCTGTTGTATCATCAGATGCTTCCTCTGTATCTGCTGCATCTGCATCGTCTGCAGCTGCTTCTGTGTCATCTGCAGCCTCTTCTGTTGCTGCATCATCAGATGCAAAAGCAACTGTACCTGTTGCTGCTGTCATGGAACAGGTCATGGATACTGCCAGTAATAAGGCTAACATGGATTTTCTTTTCATTTCGTTTTTCCTCTTTTATTTCTCGTATTTCCGGACAATTGTATGCACAAAAAAAGCAACTGCATATTCTGCAGCTACCGCTTTCCCATAAATACATGGTTTATATGTACCAGATATATCTGTAATTTCCGATTCTGTCTGATTCATTTAATAAAAGAGCTATGTATCGTTATGAGAATACAGGTTCTGTATACCGCAGACCTTAAATTCTACGCCAAGGCAGTTCTCCTGACTTCGATCATCGCTGTTTCTCCCTTCCCAGTTTCCCAGTGGTTTCTGAAAAGCAGCTCCCATACACAGTGACGGTATCGCTCCGGATTCTCACCGGATTCTCTTTTGCGCATCAAGTACGATGCAACCTTTGCGTTATAACATTGCACATATTCAATTCGGATATTCTTTTTTTATCACATTTTGCCAAAAATGTCAATACAATTCGTGTATATTTTCCTTTAATGTTTGGCATTAGTGTTACTGTTCACTCCGTTCACAGTAACGTAGCCAAAATTCATTCCAGATTGCCTGCGGCAATGGAATTTTGGCTTGTATGTATATTATCGCGTTATTCATTACACTTCTGTCAGGGCTTTGAAAAAACAGGTTCTGTTTCCGGTATGGCAGGCTGCACCGATCTGCTCTACTTTAGCAAGGATCGTATCATTGTCGCAATCCAGTGTAAGGGATTTTACAAACTGAAGATGTCCGGATGTGAGTCCCTTCGTCCAGAGTTCATTGCGGCTTCTGCTCCAGTAAGTCATTTTACCTGTTTCAAGAGTGGTATTAAATGCTTCTTCATTCATATACGCCAGCATCAGCACTTCGTTTGTCTGATAATCCTGGACTATAACAGGTACCATTCCATCACTGTTTAATTTAAAATCAGACCATGCGATGCTGCTTTTTAAATTCACTGTATTTTCCATTTTCTGTCTCCATCTAATTTATTGATTGCCATAAATCATTTCGTAAATTTTCAAATTTTACAAACTGCCCTTGGTAGACAGAACATCTGTGATCCTTGGATCATAGGATGTGGCTGCGTCCAGTGCTTTGGCAAAACTTTTGAACATTGCTTCTGCTACATGGTGATTATTCCCACCTGCCAGAACCCTGATATGAAGATTCATGCCACAGGCATAGGAAATGGCATAGAAGAACTCTTTTACCATTTCCGTGGACATGTCACCGATCCTATCTGTGGTAAACTCTGCATCCCATACAAAGTAAGGTCTTCCGGACAGATCGATCGCACAGAGCACCAGGGATTCATCCATGGGAAGGATGCAGCTTCCATAGCGCTTAATCCCCTTTTTGTCACCAATTGCTTCTTTTAATGCAGTTCCCAGAACAATTCCTGTATCCTCGATGGTGTGATGGTCATCCACCTGAAGATCACCATGGACTCTGACACTGAGATCAAAGAGCCCATGACGGGTAAATCCATCCAGCATATGGTTAAAAAATCCCACACCTGTCTCAATATCAGAATATCCGGTTCCATCCAGATTTATTTTTAATTTGATTTCTGTTTCTTTTGTATTTCTTTCTGCTGAGGCTTCTCTTGCCATGGTTAAGTCCTCTCTGTCTTACTTATTTTCAAACACTCTGAATCCATTGTTTTAATGCGCAAACTACAGTTTACATTATAGCAGATTTCAGATTCAAAGCCTTACCATTATTCTTCATCTTCATCCTCAAAACGAACTGCAATAGAATTTGCATGTGCAGTAAGCTGCTCAGAAGTTGCAAACTGAATGATATCTTTGTGTATATTACGCAGTGCGGATTTTGAGTAATATACAATACTTGATTTCTTGATGAAATCATCTACGGAAAGGGCTGAGAAAAATTTGGCTGTTCCGTTTGTAGGAAGTACATGGTTCGGACCTGCAAAATAATCTCCCAGTGGCTCGGAACTGTACTCTCCGATAAAGATCGCACCTGCATTCTTCACTTTCATCATATCTTCAAAGGGATTGGCTGTCACGATCTCCATATGTTCCGGAGCGATTTCATTGGCTGCCTCAATCGCCTCGTCCATATCCTCTGCGATCAGAATGTATCCAAAGTTATCAAGAGATTTCTGAATGATTTCTTTTCTGGAAAGAACCTCCACGAAACCTTTTACTTCTTCATCTACTTTCTTCGCAAATTCCTCACTTGTAGTGATCAGGATAGCACATGCCAGTTCATCATGCTCTGCCTGGGAAAGAAGGTCAGCTGCCACAAAATGCGTATTAGCTGTCTCATCTGCAAGAACAAGGATCTCACTCGGTCCTGCAATGGAGTCAATGCTTACATAGCCATATACTGCTTTCTTTGCAAGAGCTACGAAAATGTTTCCGGGACCTACGATCTTGTCTACCTTCGGAATACTCTCTGTTCCGAAAGCAAGGGCACCGATTGCCTGTGCACCACCCACCTTATAAATCTCATCTGCTCCTGCTTCTTTGGCTGCTACCAGTGTGGAAGCGCATACTTTGCCATCCTTTCCGGGCGGTGTTGTCATAACAATATGCGGAACTCCTGCCACTTTCGCAGGTACAATATTCATCAGTACAGAAGACGGATAAACTGCTTTTCCACCGGGTACATAGACACCCACACGATTTAACGGTGTTACTTTCTGTCCAAGCATAGTTCCATCTGTTGTGCTTGTAAACCAGCTGTTCTGGATCTGTTTTTCATGATACTGGCGGATATTGACCAGAGCTTTGCGGATCACTCCAAGAAGTGCAGGATCAATCTGCGCATAAGCCTCTTCAATTTCTGCATCTGTGACGCGGATAGTCTCTTTTGTCACATCAGCTTTGTCAAATTCTTTTGTATAGGCAAAAAGGGCTGCGTCCCCTTCATTTTTTACTTTATCAAGGATCTGAGCTACTGTGGATTCAAATTTTCCATAGTTATTCGGGCTTCTTTTCAGCAGATTCTCAAGAATATCCTTTGTTGATTCTTTTGTTAATTTTACTGTACGCATCTTTACATCTCCTCCTGAAGAACTCTTCTTAAGTCTTCAATAAGTTTACGGATTCTCTCATTTTCCATCTTCATGCTCACCTGATTGACTACCATTCTGGCAGACAGCGGGCAGACCTCTTCCAGCACCTTCAGTCCGTTTTCCTTCAGTGTACTTCCGGTCTCCACAATATCTACGATCACTTCAGACAGACCAACGATGGGTGCCAGTTCAATGGAACCGTTTAATTTGATCAAATCTACTGTCTGGTGTTTTCTGTTAAAGAAGTAATCCTTGGCAATATTTGGATATTTAGTCGCCACACGGATCAGCTGGTTGTTCTCCAGAACTTCTCTGGCACTCTCCGGTCCACAGACACACATCTTACATTTTCCAAATCCAAGATCCATCACTTCATAAAGCTTACGGCCTTCCTCCAGGATCGTATCCTTTCCCACAATTCCGATATCTGCCGCACCATACTCTACATAGGTAGGAACATCCGGCCCTTTTGCAAGGAAGAATTTCATCTTCAGTTCTTCATTGGTAAAGATCAGTTTACGGGAATCTTTATCTTTCATCTCTTCGCAGGTGATTCCTGCTTTCTCAAACATCTCCATTGTTTTGTTGGCAAGTCTGCCTTTTGTCAGGGCAACTGTCAGGTATCTCATGGCTTATCTGGCCTCCTTTTTCAAACGTAATGCCACACATCTGCCCTCTGCACGAAGTTTCTGTGCCTCTTTAATGGCTTCTGTACGGTTCTGTGGCTCGTATTCGATTACTTCCGGCTTCTCCTCTTTCTCAGAGATCAGTTTCTGGCTGGAAAGTGCAAGAAGAAGGTTATCTACTTCAAGGGCAAATCCGATAGATGCCGCAGGTTTGCCAAAGTGTTTCATCAGGCCATTGTAACGGCCTCCCTTGATCATAGGTTCACCGGTTCCGTAAGTATATGCCTGGAAAATGATACCTGTATAGTACTGATATTTACTAAGCATTCCAAAATCGAAAGAGATATACTTTTCATATCCGTAGTTTTTCATAATCTCATAGATTTCTTCCAGTCTGGAAACTGCCTCCAGTGCGCAGGCGTTGTTTGTCAGACTTCTGGCTTTCTTTAAGACTTCTTCTGAACCAAACATCTGTGGGATTTCAGTAAAGGCTTTCTGCATACTGTCTTTGAGTTTCTGTTCTTCTACAAACTCTTCTACTCCGAAAGAATTTTTCTGCGAGATCAAAACACGAAGACGTTCTTCTGCTTCCGGACCGAGTTCGGCTTCTTTTAATAAGGATTTGAAATAATCTACCTGTCCGACACTGACCTGAAATTCTGTAAGACCTGCTGCCAGAAGGCATTCCACTGTCATGGCAAGAAGTTCTGCATCTGCATCTGCGGATTCATCACCGATCCGTTCTACTCCCATCTGTGTGGTTTCTTTGAGATGTCCTCTGTAGCTGGTGTTATTAATAAATGTGTTTCCTGTGTAGCAGAGGCTTACAGGTTCTTTGTCCGGGGAAAAGTAGGTTGCACAGGCTCTGGATACGGACGGGGTGAAGTCAGGTCTGAGTACCAGGGTATTGCCTTCTCTGTCAAAGAATTTGTAAAGTTCTTTGGATGGGATGGTTCCTACTTCGCGGCTGAATACTTCAAAGTATTCGAATGTCGGGGTTTCTATGTCTTCATAGCCATACTGGTGGAAGACGCGATGGATTTTCTCCTGTACCTTTCTTTTCTGGCTGCATTCGCCGTTGTAAATGTCTCTTACACCTTCAGGGGTGTGGAAAATACGCTGCATGGGTGGTCCTCCTCTTGGTTATGTTGTAATTCTTTTTGCTATTATTTTATATTTTGCTTTAGTGTGGTAACGTGCTACCAAAGCAATGTGTAACTAGATAGAATTATAATAGGTTTTCAAATAAATGTCAAGTACAGTTAATGTTATTATATTGTTGTTTTTGTCTATTCGTTATGTGTGTTTAGAGGGACGCTCAGAAACATATTGTATTTGAGGTGCGGTTTCGGTATCTAAGAGCTTCTAAGTCTTCAGAAAATCTGCTAAAACCATGAGAAGAAAAGCCCGGAATTACTCGCTGTCGCTCAGACAAGGGGCTTTTCTTCTCATAACGCAGATTTCCTGAAAACTAAGAATCTCTAAGACACCTGCAAATGCACCTCAAATACAATATGTTTCCGAGCTGGTTCTCACAATATGGAAGATTATGATGGCTATAGCAAGTCTATTAACTAATGCATTTAAGACAGTTCAGCCGAGTGTGAAAGACAAGGAAGATACCTACAGGTGTGCTGACGCACGTCAAGGATATCTGACGCAGGATTTTACGCTCTGATGAACTGAATCAATATACATTATAAGAGGCTTGCTATAGTATGCCAGCAAGTTGATTTCTTCATGGTTACTGCCAATACACAGCGCAGAAATTTATTTTATTTCCGGTGCATTTGCAGGTATCTTAGAGCGTGTCTGAAAAAGGCTTTCTGCAAGATGTGCGTCACAATTTGTGGGATA
>OIXS01001442.1_pt1 | contig 11841 bp, 8 predicted proteins | sample 1587841 | NCBI WGS metagenome assembly OIXS01 (sample SAMN03283254) | human gut metagenome | biome: human-associated habitat; material: feces | host: Homo sapiens | place: USA | collected 2013
TCCCCTCTTATTCATGGAACTGCTTGAGGAACTGCAGGTTGTTCTCGAACATCAGGCCGATGTTGTTGATGCCATACTTCAGCATGGCGATACGCTCGATGCCAATGCCGAAGGCAAAACCGGAATACTCATCCGGGTCAATGTTGCAGTTCTCCAGCACCTTGCGGTTGACAACACCGCCGCCCAGAACTTCGATCCATCCGGTGTGCTTGCACAGAGGGCAGCCCTTGCCGCCGCACTCAAAGCAGCTGACATCGACCTCCACACTGGGCTCGGTGAAGGGGAAGTAAGAGGGACGCAGGCGGGTGCGGGTGTCCTTGCCGAACAGCTTCTGCACAAAGGTGTTCAGCGCGCCCTGCAGGTCGCCCAGGGTGATGCCCTTATCCACGACCAGGCCTTCCATCTGGTGGAACATGGGGCTGTGGGTGGCATCGGAATCGGAACGGAACACACGGCCGGGGATCAGCACTTTGATGGGCGGCTTCTGGCTGTCCATGGTGCGGATCTGGCCGCCGGAGGTCTGGGTGCGGAGCAGGAACTCGTCGGACAGATAGAAGGTATCCTGCATGTCGCGGGCGGGGTGATCCTTGGGCACGTTCAGGCGGGTGAAGTTGTGGTCATCGTCCTCGATCTCAGGTGCGTCGGCCACGGCAAAGCCCATGCCGGAGAACACGTCGATGATCTGGTTGGTGACCAGCGTCAGGGGGTGCAGACCACCCACCGTGCGGGTCTTGGCGGGCAGGGTGATGTCCACAGTCTCAGCGGCGTTGCGGGCGGCCAGCTCGGCCTCCTTCACCTTGGCGGCGGCGGCATCGTAGTCTGCCTGCACCTTCTGCTTGAGCTCGTTGATGATCTTGCCCATGGCGGGGCGCTCTTCGGGCGCGACAGAGCGCAGATTCTTCATCAGCGCGGGGATCTTGCCGTTTTTGCTCAGATATTCCTGCCAGAACGAGGCCAGCGTCTCCTTGGAAGAGACCTGACCGAGGCTCTCTGCGGCCTGTTTGGCCAGCTCGTCGATCATTGCTTGCATGGAAATTCTCTCCTTCTCAGTTCGTGTTTTCAAAGCGGGGCAGCAAAAAAGGCCCCGTCCCCTGCCGGGCCATTTCTGGCCGAACAAAAGGGACGAAGCCTTTGCAAATCCAATGCTCCGCGGTACCACCCGGTTTCCGCCCTGCACAAAGAAGGGCGGCTCTCAAACGCCGTAACGGGGCGCGCCGTCCTGCCCTAATAGAAGCCGTTCGGGCAGGCCGCTCAGGAGCGAACTTCGGCACACACCCACGCGGAAGCCCTTTCAGCCGGTGAAGCTTCTCTCTTTGCTGTGGAACTGCATGCGTACTCTCTCCGTCGCTGCGTTTCAAGATATTCAGGTTTCATAACCGGATATCATCTTACCACACTTTGGGCCTGTTTGCAAGCCGGGGTGGCACTTTTTCCCTGAATTTTACGGTTTTGCTTGTGTTTTGGCCGAAAGTATGGTATTGTAAGCGTAATGTTTTACTGAAAGGAGGGTACACCCAGATGGGTTGGAATGGCTGCATCTTTTTCAAAAAAGGTCAGATTTAATACGTTCCGGCTCGAAGTGTACCCTTTTGTCTCTTTCAGCAAGACGTGGAGCATGATTTTCAGCGCCGCGCAGCTTTGCTGTGGGGCGCTTTTGTTTTGGAAGCGGCCTCACCCTCTCCGTCATTGCTTCGCAATGCCACCTCTCCCAGAGGGAGAGGCAACGCATATCCCAGATTCAGCAGCAGCTAACCGTGGGATAGCAATTGGCTCTCCCTTTGGGAGAGCTGGCGCGCAGCGCCTGAGAGGGCGCGATCCATGGCTTAAGTTCTTGCTTTCGTTAGCAAGGGTACACTTTCTATTTTGATATTTTACAACGACAAATAGAAAGGGTGTTCCCCATGAACCATAAACGTAAGCTCAATTTGAAAAAGCAGCTTGCCTGCATTTACACTGCCGATCTCTTCTCCGGCCTGCGCATCACGGATGCGGTATGGGTGGCGCTGCTGGCGGCCCGGGGCTTCTCCCTGTGGGAGATCGGCCTGGCCGAGAGCGTGTTCCATGTTGTCAGCCTGCTGTGTGAGGTGCCCAGCGGCATGGCGGCAGACCTGCTGGGCCGGAAAAAGACCCTCGTGTCCGGCGGCGTGTGCATGGTCCTGCAAAGCCTGCTGATGGCCTTTGCGGCAGACCTGTTCACCATCTGCTTTGCCATGGGGCTGAACGCGCTGGCCATGACCATGTTCTCCGGCACCTCCACGGCGCTGCTCTACGACAGCCTGAAGCAGGAGGGCCGCGAGGACGAGTACATCCAAGTCTCCGCCAACAGCTCCCAGATCTCCATGCTGGCCAACGCCATAGGTTCGCTGGCCAGCCTTTTGAAGCGCTTCCTCGGCTTTGCGGGCTTTTACCTGCTGAGCGCTGCGTTCGAGGGCGTTTCCACCGCCGCCCTTGCGCTGATGGAGGAGCCCATCGTCACCAAGGCACAGGCCAGCCGGGGAAGGCAGACCCTCCGCGCGCTGCCCGGCCAGTTCACCAAACTGGCGCGCAACAGCCTGAGCATCCTGCGCACCACGCCGCTGGCGGCCAAGCTCATCGTTTCCAGCGCCGTCGTCTCAGTGCCCAGCTACCTGACCAAAATGTTTTTACAGCAGCGGCTCGTTGAGCTGGGCTGGCCCACGGAGCTGCTCTTCCTTCCCCTGCTGCTGGGCGGTCTGGCCTGCGTTGCGGGCACCGAGATCGGCCGCCGGGTGAGATGCCGCTCCATGCGGCGGCTCTACACGGCCTGTGCCCTGCTCTGCGGTGTGGGCACTCTGCTGGTGGGTACTGCACCCGCCTGGGGCGGCATCCTGGGCATGATGCTGGTGCAGGGTGTGCTGGAGGTCTATCTGCTCCACGAGAGCCAGAAGCTGAACGATGCCATCCCCAGTGACCAGCGGGCCACCCTCATCAGCGTGGACGGCATGGCCTACAGCCTGCTGATGATCCCCGCAAGTCCTCTGGTGGGTGCCGTCGGCGATGCCTTCGGGCAGGCCGGTGCGGGCCTTGCCCTGCTGGGCGGGGTCATCGTGCTGAGCGGCGTGGCGCTCTTGGGGAAAAAGCCGCAGGAATCCTGATACAGCAAAAAGCGGATGCGTTCCGGTGGGAGCGCATCCGCTTTGTTATTTTGCTCAGAACCGCCGCCAGGTGTCCGGCATAAAGAACACCAGCATGGGGAAGATCTCCAAACGGCCCGCCAGCATGTCAAAGATCATAACCAGCTTGGCGGGGTTGGAGTAGCTGCCAAAGTTCATCATGGGGCCAACCTGGGCAAGGCCGGGGCCGATGTTGTTCAACGTGGCGGCAATGGCGGTGAAGTTGGTCACCATGTCAAAGCCATCCAGACTGATGAGGAAGAAGGATGCCGCAAAGATGAAGATGTAGGCCGCCACATAGACATTGGTGGCGCGGATGGTCTCATGGTTGACCACCTTGCCGTCCATCCGGACCGGGGCCACCACCTGCGGGTGAAGGGCCTGCTTGAGCTCCTTGCCCACAGTCTTGCCCATCAGCAGGAGGCGGCTGACCTTCATGCCGCCGCCGGTGCTGCCTGCGCAGGCACCCACAAACATCAGCATGACAAGGATCTCCTTGGAGAGGGTGGGCCACAGGTCAAAATCGCAGCTGGAAAAACCTGTGGTGGTAATGATGGAACCCACCTGGAAGGAGGCATGGCGCAGGGCCTCGCCCAAGCCGTTGTACATGCTGTAAATGTTGGCCGTGATGATGACCACAGCCACACCGATGATCACAAAGTAGGCGCGCACCTCCTCGCTGGCGGCAGCGCGGCGGAAGCGGCGCATCAGCAGCAGGAAATAGGCGTTGAAGTTCACGCCAAACAGGATCATAAAGATGGTCACGACCCACTGGACATAGGGCGACATGCTGGCAAAGCTGTCATTGCGGAAGCCGAAGCCGCCGGTGCCCGCCGTGCCAAAGGAGGTCAGCAGAGACTCAAACACCGGCATCCCGCCGAACAACAGGAACACGAACTCGATGACAGTCAGGCCAAAATAAATACCATAGAGGATCTTTGCCGTGGACTGCACCTTGGGCACCAACTTATCCACCTGGGGGCCGGGGCTTTCGGCTTTCATCAGGTTGACATGGGAGCCGCCGGTCAGGGGCAGCAGGGAGAGCAGGAACACCAGAACGCCCATGCCGCCGATCCAGTGGGTGAAGCTGCGCCAGAACAGGATGCCCCTGGGCAGGTCCTCCACGGCGGGCAGGATGCTGGCACCGGTGGTGGTGAAGCCGGAAACGGTCTCAAACATGGCATCCACCGGGTTGGGGATGCTGCCCGTGAGCACAAAGGGCACCGCGCCCACCACACTGATGAGCAGCCAGCAGAGCGCCGTGGTGGCAAAGCCCTCCCGCATATAGAAGATCTGGCTCTTGGGCTTGATGCGGTGGAGCAGAGCGCCCGCCACCGCAGAAAGCGCTGCCGTGAGCAGGAACACGCCCAGCACCATCCACTCACCGTAGATCAGGCTGGCCATGGCGGGCAGCAGGAGCAGCGCGGCTTCGCAATAGAGGATATAGCTCAGCAGCCGCAGAACGATCGCATAATTCATGCCGCGCCTCCGTTAATCTTCCACGATGTCCCGCAGGTCATGCAGGCCGTGCTCCAGCGTGACCACGATGACGTTGTCGCCCACCTGGATCTCATCGCCGCCGCGCGGGATCTTGATCTCGTTGCCGCGGGTGATGCAGCAGAGCAGCAGGTTCTTTTTCAGGTGGAGCTGGCTCAGGGGCACACCGGTGGCGCGGCTCTTCTCATGGACCGTGAATTCCAGTGCCTCCACGCGGTCGTCCAGAATGCGGTACAGGGTCTTGATGTTGCTGCCTGCCTCGTTCTGCAAAGCGCGCACATACTGCACGATGTAATCGCAGGTCATGTACTTGGGGTAGACGATGCTGCCCAGATCAAGCCCGGCCAGGATATCGTCAAATTCCAGGCGGTTGATCTTGGTGACCAGCTTGCCGTTGGAATGCTTCTTGGCAAAGAGGGTCAGCAGAACATTTTCCTCGTCGATGTTGGTCAGGGCCACAAAGGCCTCAGTGGAGGTCAGGCCCTCGGAGAGCAGGAACTCGCGGTTGGAGCCGTCCTCACACAGGATCTGTGCCTCGGGCAGGGCCTGGGCCAGCACATCGCAGCGGGCAGGGTCCCGCTCCACGATCCGCACCCGGACATGGTTTTCCAGCAGCTCCTGGCTCAGGTAGAAGGCAATGGCACCGCCGCCCACGATGAGGGCATTGCGCACCGGGCGCACGGCCAGATGGATGCGCTGGAAGAACTCGTGGGCCTTTTCCTGCGTTGCAAGAAAAGTGACCTGATCGCCGGTCTGGAGCACAAAGTTACCGTTGGGGATGATGACCCCGCCGTCGCGCTCCACAGCGCAGACCAGGATATCGCTCTTGAGCCGGGTGGGGATCTCCCGGATGGCCACGCCGTCCAGTGCCTGTGCCTCGGTCAGGGTGAACTTGATCAGCCGCACCCGGCCTTCCGCAAAGGTATCGATCTTGCTGGCACCGGGGAAGCGCAGCAGGTGGGAGATCTCCCGCGCCGCCGCCATCTCCGGGTTGATGATGGCCGAAATGCCGATCTGCTTTTTGATGAAGTCCAGCTCATGGCTGTAGGAGGGGTTGCGCACACGGGCAATGGCGTGGCAGTGGCCCGCCTTTTTGGCAAACATGCAGCAAAGCAGGTTCAGCTCGTCCGAGCCGGTGACCGCAATGAACACGTCCGCCTCCTCGATCCCCGCCTCGGACAGCGTTGTGATGGAGGAGCCGTTGCCGGTAATGCCCATCACGTCATAGGATTCGCTGATATGCTCCACACGGGCCTTGTTGGTATCGATGACCGTGACATTGTGGCCTTCCTCGCTGAGCTGTCGTGCCAGCGCTGTGCCGACTTTGCCGCAGCCCACCAGAATGATCTTCATAGAAAATGTCCTTTCCGTCCCTCCCGCCTTGCGGGAAGGATGCTTTCTCAGTAGCGCTCCACGCCGTCCTTGGTGACAAGGGCGTAGACCAGCGGGGCCTCCTCGGGCTTTTCCGCACCATAGACCAGACCGCTGCGGTACTCCGCAGCAGCGGCTTCAAACTTATCTGCCGCACCGTAGAAGGTTGCCAGGCTTTCGCCCTTGTGCACATAGTCGCCGCGCTTTTTGTGCAGGGTGATGCCGGCCGCAAAGTCCAGCGGGTCTCCCTTCTTCTGGCGGCCAGCGCCCAGCAGCACACTGGCAGAGCCGATCTTCTCGGCATCGTTGGCCACGATGTAGCCATCCTGCTCGGCCAGCAGCTCAAAGCTGGCTGCGGGCTGCTCAAACAGGCTGTAATCGTCCAGCACACGGGTGTCGCCGCCCTGGGCCGCAAACATCTCCTTGCACTTGGCAAAGGCAGAGCCGTCCGCGATCACAGCCTGTGCCATGGCACGGCACTCCGCCGGGGTACCCTTGCCTGCCAGCACCAGCATATTGGCGGCCAGCTGCAGGCAGACCTCGGTCAGATCGGCAGGGCCCTTGCCCTTGAGCACGTCCATGCTCTCCATGACCTCAAGGCTGTTGCCGATGTTGCGGCCCAGCGGGGTGTCCATATCGGTGATCATGGCGGCCACCCGGCGGCCATGGTGGGTGCCGATGGCGACCATCAGCTCAGCCAGCTCAATGCTCTGGTCCACGGTCTTCATAAAGGCACCGGTGCCGGTGGTCACATCCAGCAGGATGGCATCGGAGCCGGAGGCCAGCTTCTTGGACATGATGGAAGAGGCGATCAGCGGGATGCAGCTGACCGTGGCGGTCACATCCCGCAGGGCGTACATCTTCTTATCCGCCACGGCAATGCCCTCGCTCTGGCCAATGACCGACAGCCCGATCTTGTTCACCTGGGCAAAGAACTCCTCCTGCGAAAGGGCAGTTCTGGTGCCGGGCACGCTCTCCATTTTATCAATGGTGCCGCCGGTATGGCCCAGACCGCGGCCACTCATCTTGGCAATCTTCACACCGCAGGCCGCCACCACAGGGGCGATCACAAGGGTGGTCTTATCGCCCACGCCGCCGGTGGAGTGCTTATCCACCTTGATGCCGGGGATGGGGGAAAGATCGACCATCACGCCGCTGTGGGCCATCACGTCCGTCAGCTCGGCTGTTTCTTCGTTGGTCATGCCGCGCAGGTAGACCGCCATCATCCAGGCAGCCATCTGGTAATCGGCCACTTCCCCACTGACAAAACCGTTGACAATGGCTTCCAACTCTTCCCGGGTGTGGGTACCGCCATCGCGCTTTTTCGCGATCAGATCATAAATACGCATCGCAATTCTCCTGTCTGACAGTATGACTTTCAATAAATTCCATTATAACAGACTTTTTGACAAAGGCAATCCACATTCCGTCTCCTTTGTCGGGTTTTGAACACCAAGGGCGCAGCTGCCCGGAAAAGCAGCTGCGCCCTTGGAACAAACCTCGCTCAGCGGGAACCCTTGTCGTAAGGGATGCCCTCAGCCTTGGGGGCCATGCTGTTTTTGGAGGTAAAGGCCAGAATGATCATGGATGCGATGAACGGCATCATGTTATAGATGTTGCTGGACCAGTGGAGCTGTGCCAAGAAGGTGGAGTCCGCAATGTTTGCCAGACTCTTGAACACGGCAAAGAACATGGCGGCGGCACAGATGTTGAAAGGCTTCCACTGACCAAAGATCATAACAGCCAGTGCAAGGAAGCCCGCGCCAGCCACGCCGACCTCAAAGTTCCAGGTCTGGACAGGGGGCACGATGTAGGCCAGACCGCCGATAGCGCCCAGCGCACCGGAAAGCAGCACACCCGCGTAGCGCATCTTGTAGACGTTGATGCCCACAGAATCGGCTGCCTGAGGATGTTCGCCGCAGGCGCGCAGGCGCAGGCCGAAGCGGGTCTTGTACAGCACCACATAGCTGATGACGAGCAGCACGATGCCCAGCGGCACAAAGATGCTCAGCTCCAGGCCGCCGATGCTGAACAGGAACGGCTTGTTGGAATAGTTCAGCTTGGCGCTGCCGCTGTCGCTGAAATACTTTGCAATGACCACGGCTATGGCGGTAGCCAGCAGGTTCAGGGCCGTGCCGCCGATGGTCTGGTCCGCTTTCAGGTTGATGGAGGCAAAGGCCAGCAGCAGGCTGTACACCATGCCGGCCAGCGCAGCCACCAGAACCGAGATCAGCACCACCAGGAACGGCGACATGTCGGCCGGAAGCATGGTCAGGGTCAGAACACCCGCCACACCGCCGATGACCATGATGCCTTCCAGCGCGATGTTGATGATGCCGGAGTGCTCACTGAACATACCGCCCAGTGCCACCAGCATCAGGACGATGCCATACAGCAGGGTATATTTGATCAAAAGCAGCATCTTACTTGCCCTCCTTCTTCGCGTTGGCCTTTTCCGCCGGGGCAGGCTCTGCGTTCACATTGGTCTTGTCCGCATTCTTGAACAGCAGCTTCTGGATCTTGCCGCGGAACAGCATGGAGAATGCACACAGGTAGATGATGATGCCGCTGATCAGGTCGGCGATCTCCGTGGGGTAATACTTGGTGGAAAGGAAGGTGCCGCCCACCGAGATGTGGGAGATGAACAGGGCCGAGAAGATAGTGCCAATGGGGTTGGAGCTTGCCAGCAGGGCAACGGAGATGCCGTTGAAGCCCATGGCGGGCAGGCTGGTGGAGTTCAGGGGGTTCCACTGGCCCACATTGGACAGATAGAACAGGCCCGCACCAAAGCCTGCCAGCGCACCGGCAATGGCCATGGAGAGGATGATGTTCTTCTTTTCGTTGATACCGGCGTAGCGGGCAGCACTCTTATTCAGGCCGACCGCCTTCAGCTCATAGCCAAAGGTGGTCTTGTTCAGCACCACCCAGATCAGGATGGCCACCACAGCAGCCAGGAAGATGGCAATGGTGGTGCTGTTGGTCTGGAACAGCTTGTTCAGGCCGAAGTCCGGGATAACGGACTGGGTGAGATCCGCGTTCTTGCCTAGGTTCAGGGTGCGGGTGTTGCGCACATCGTACATGGGGCCGGTGCCGTTCTGGTAGACCAGCTCATTGACAAGGTACAGGCCGATCCAGTTGAACATGATGGAGGTAATGACCTCGTTGATGTTGAAGTAGGCCTTGAAGAAACCGGGGATGGCACCCCACAGACCGCCCAGAATGGCCGCAGCCAGCAGGCAGACGAACCAGGGCAGCTTGAGCATGATGGCACAGTAGAGGGCACCGTAAGCGCCCAGCGTGTACTGACCGGCGGCACCGATGTTGAACAGGCCGGTCTTGAAGGCAAAGCCCACGGAAAGGCCGGTCATGATCAGGGGCGCGGCGTTGGCCAGCTCCTTGCCGACACCATAGGGGGCATCATGGAAGCCGCCCTTGAGGATGCGGACAAAGCCGTCTGCCCATGCGTGGGCCGGGTTGATGGCCAGCAGCACGAGGAAACCCACAAACAGACCGATCAGGATACACAGCAGGGCAGCCATCACGCTGGTGACAGAACCCTGCAGCCCGTTGTGGGAAAGTTTTTTGTTTTTCATTTCTGCTTACTCCTTTCCCTGCTTGCGGGCACCGGCCATGTACAGGCCCAGCTCCTGGACCGTGGTGGTCTTGGGGTCAAACTCGCCCACGATCTCACCCTCGTACATCACAAGGATCCGGTCAGAGAGGTTCATTACCTCGTCCAGCTCCAGGCTGACCAGCAGCACAGCCTTGCCCCTGTCGCGCTCATCTACGATCTGCTTGTGGATATATTCAATGGCACCGACATCCAGGCCGCGGGTGGGCTGCACTGCCACCAGCAGCTTGGGGTCTTTGTCGATCTCACGGGCAATGATCGCCTTCTGCTGGTTGCCGCCGGACATGCTGCGCACGATGGTAGCGCTGCCTTGGCCGCTGCGCACGTCATACTGGGCGATCAGCTTATCAGAGTACTCCCGCACCTTTTCACTGCGGATAAAGCCGTTGTGCTGGAACTCGGGCTGCCAATAGCGCTGGAGCACCATATTGTTCTCCAGGCTGTAATCCAGCACCAGACCATGCTTGTGGCGATCCTCAGGGATATGGCTCATGCCGTCCTTGGAGCGCTGACGGATGCTCTCGTTGGTGATCTCCTTGCCGTCCAGCAGCACCTTGCCGCTGTTGAACTTTTCCAGACCAGTCAGGCCGTAGACAAACTCGGTCTGGCCGTTGCCCTCGATGCCCGCCAGACAGACGATCTCACCGCCACGCACCTGGAAGGAGACGTTCTTGACGGCATCCTTCTTGTGCTGGGCGTTGTGCATGGTAACGTTCTGCACGTCCAGCACCACCTCACCGGGGGCGGCGGGCTTTTTGTCCACCTGCAGCTGAACATCGCGGCCGACCATCATGCGGGAAAGCTCTTCCTTTGTGGTGTCCTTGATGTCCACAGTGCCCATATACTTGCCCTTACGCAGAACAGTACAGCGGTCTGCCACTGCCATGATCTCGTTGAGCTTGTGGGTGATGAAGAGGATGGACTTGCCCTCCTTCTTGAACCCGCGCATGATCTCCATCAGCTCGTCGATCTCCTGCGGGGTCAGAACAGCGGTGGGCTCATCAAAGATCAGGATCTCGTTGTCGCGGTAGAGCATCTTCAGGATCTCAACACGCTGCTGCATACCAACAGAGATATCGCTGATGAGTGCATCGGGGTCCACACGCAGGCCGTACTTTTCGCTCAGGGCCATGACCTTCTTGCGGGCCTCAGCCTTCTGCAAAAAGCCCAGCTTATTGGGCTCCACGCCCAGAATGATGTTATCCAGCACGCTGAAGCATTCCACCAGCTTGAAGTGCTGGTGCACCATGCCGATGCCCAGCGCGTTTGCATCGTTGGGGTTGCGGACGGCGACCTCCTTGCCGTTCTTGAGGATCTTACCGGCTTCCGGCTGGTACAAGCCGAACAGCACGCTCATCAGCGTACTTTTGCCAGCGCCGTTTTCGCCCAGCAGGGCATGTACCTCGCCCTTACGCAGCTGCAGGGTGATATCATCGTTTGCCTTGATTCCAGGGAACTCCTTGGTAATGTGGAGCATCTCGATCACAAAATCCTCTGCCAATCTGCTCACTCTCCTTTCGTGTCAAATCGACACCTATACTATTCTGTGTACCATTATACCGTATTTTTGCGGTTTTGCACACTTCTTTTTGATTTTTTGGCGGGATGTACTCTTATAAGTATTACTTTTGTGCAAGCTGCACGATTTTTCGCGAGACAAAAACGACCCTCTCCGTCAAAGCCTGGCGGCAATGACGGAGAGGGTCGTTCCCTGCAGCCCTTGCGGACTGTTCAAATTTTACTGGATGTAGGTGACGTTGGTGAACTCGCTGACGGTGGGCTTGGTAGCGTCGTCAGAGCTGTTGTCAACAACGATCTCGCCGGAAGCGATCTTCTGCTTCAGCTCCTCGTACTCCTCAACCGTGAAGGTCTCGAAGTTCCAGCTGTCCTCATCGGTGGGCAGGCCGATGTAATCGCCGTCCTCCAGACCAAAGTTGCCGTTGGTTGCTGCGATGGTGCTCCACTCGCCTGCCTCGATGTCGGACAGAGAAGTAGAAACAGCCTCAGACAGGCCCTTCATAGCGGAGGTGATGAACGGGTTGTAAGCATAGGTGCCATCAGCAACGCCGTTTGCGCCGATATAGTTCTGGTCAACGTCAACGCCGATGACGTAGCCGTTGTTCTTCAGGGCAGCCTCAACAGCGGAGGTGTAGATACCGCCGCCGCAGGCAAAGACGACCTGAGTGCCGTTGGAGTACCAGCCCTCCATAC
>OIXS01001448.1_pt1 | contig 11816 bp, 10 predicted proteins | sample 1587841 | NCBI WGS metagenome assembly OIXS01 (sample SAMN03283254) | human gut metagenome | biome: human-associated habitat; material: feces | host: Homo sapiens | place: USA | collected 2013
CCTTGACTGGCGCGGCCTGGAGCCGATGCTCCTGGCCGTCGGCAGCACCATGCGCCGCGGCGCCATGCCGGCACCAATCGCCGGCGCGCCCGAGAGCATCAAGCTCTTCTACCGCGTGGTTTGCGCGCCCGACCGCATCAACGACGATCTGCCGCTGCTCCTGTTTTTGCAGGGCGGCCCCGGCGGCGAGAGCCCGCGTCCGCTGTCGCCCACAAGCGACGGCTGGATCGAGGAGGCCGTCAAGCACTTCCGCGTGGTCCTTCCCGACCAGCGCGGCACCGGACGCAGTTGCTGCGTGGACGGGCGCACGATTGCCGCACTGGGCGAGCGCGCGACGGCGGCCGGCTCCGATGCCGCACGCTCGCAGGCTGACTTCCTCAAGCGCCACCTCGCCAGCTCCATCGTGCGCGATTTTGAGTACCTGCGCCTGGTGGGCTTTGGCGGCAAGCCCTGGGTCACACTCGGGCAGAGCTACGGCGGCTTTTTGACGTTGAGCTATCTGTCGCTCTTCCCCGAAGGCGTGGCGGCGAGCTTTACCTGCGGCGGCATTCCACATGTGCCAGCGAGCGCAAGCGAGGTCTACGCGCACACCTTCCCGCGCATGGCGGCCAAGACTCAGCAGTATTACGACCGCTACCCCGCCGACGTCGAGCGCGTGGCGGCACTGGCCGATGCGCTCGAGGCCCAGAAGCCCGTGCTGCCCGACGGCTCACCGATGACGGTCGAGCGCCTACAGCTCATGGGCAGCGACTTTGGTATGAAGCCGAGCTTTGAGCGCATGCATTGGATTGTCGATCACGCTTTTGCCGACGGCGACGGCACGCTGGCCTGCGGCGCCTCGGTATCTGACAGCTTTTTGATGCGCGCCTTCGAGCGCACCAACACGCGTACAAACCCGCTGTACTGGACACTGCAGGAGTTCATCTACGCCGACGGCGACACTATGCCCATTGGTTGGGCCGCGGCCGAAGAGAAGGCACACCGCGCCGAGTTCGACACCCTCGCGCGCCCGCTCATGTTTACCGGCGAGGCAATGTTCCCGTGGATGTTCGAGCAGATGCCCGAGCTCAAGCCCTTCAAACCCGCCATGGACCTGCTGATGGAAGACACCAGCTGGGACAAGATCTACGACCCGCAGCGACTGGCGTGCAACGAGGTGCCGCTCCAGGCCGCGGTGTATTTCGACGACATGTACGTCGATTCGGGCTTGCAGCTCGATACGCTCAGCCGCGTGGGCAACTCGCATGCCTGGGTGACTAACGAGTTCGAGCACGATGGCCTGCACGGCAGCGTGGTGTTCAAGCACCTCTTCAACGAAGCCCTCAACCGAGGAGACCTGCGCCAGATCTTCTAGCAAAGGAGTGTCCCCACCTGCCGGCACAAAAGGAACGTCCCCAAGTGCCGAACAAGTGCCGGCAACGACAATGCCGCAGGTAGAGAACGGAAAGCGAAAACGCCCCTAAGCGAGCAAGGTGACGTGAAAGAGGAGGGCATTGACCTTTTGGTCATGCCCGACGATTGAACGTCAGATTGCCGCTTAGGGGCGTTTGCAGCGTCGAGCCGTTACGCGGTTCGTAGAACCGCGTAACTATTACATCAAGTTGCAAACAGCCGCCGCGAAGGCTACGGGATCCTCGGGGAGGATGCCCTCGACCAGCAGGGCCTGGTCATAGAGCAAACCGGAGTACTGCTTGATCTTGTCGGCGTCGCCCGCCTTCTGAGCGGCGACGAGCTTGGAAAAGACCGGGTGCTTGGCGTTGAGCTCGAGCACGCGCTGGCTCTTGGGCATACCGTCGGGCGCGCCCTCGGGACCCTTCTGGAGCACCTTCTCCATCTCGAGCGAAAGCGGGCCCTCGGTGGTGATGCACGCGGGAGCATCGGTCAGGCGCGCAGAGACGGCAACCTTCTCGACCTTGTCGCCGAGTGCCTCCTTCATGGCGTTAAAGAGGTCCTCGTTCTCCTTGGTGGCGTCCTCGGCCTCCTTTTTCTCGTCCTCGGTCGCCAGGTCAAGATCACCGGTTGCGACGTTCTTGAGCTCCAGGTGACGATCCTCAACCTCGGGCTCGGCACCATCGGCCACGGCCTTCTCGGCAGCCTCGCGGGCGGCATCGTCCTCGTAGATCTTGGGCATATCGGCGGCAACGTACTCACGCATAGCCTGGAAGGTGAACTCATCCACGTCCTGCGTCAGCAGCAGCACGTCATAGCCGCGGTCGAGCACGCCCTTTACCACGGGCATCTTGGCCAAGCGCTCACGCGAGTCGCCGGCGGCGTAGTAGATGGCCTTCTGATCCTCGGGCATGCCCTTGGCATACTCGGCCAGGGTAATCATCTTCTGTTCCTTGGCAGACCAGAACAGCAACAGATCGGCGAGCTCATCGGCCTTCATGCCATAGCTCGAGTAGATGCCGTACTTAAGACCGCGGCCAAAGTTCTCAAAGAACTTCTCGTAGGCCTCGCGGTCGTTGTCACGCATATCCTCAAGGTCGGCGGTGATCTTCTTTTCCACACGCTTGGCGATGGCCTTGAGCTGACGGTTCTGCTGCAGCGTCTCACGCGAGATGTTGAGCGACACATCGGCGGAATCCACGACGCCGCGGACAAAGTTGTAGTAGTCGGGCAGCAGGTCGTCGCACTTCTCCATGATCAGGACGTTGGAGCTGTAGAGTGCCAGACCCTTCTCGTAATCCTTGCTGTACAGATCGAACGGCGCGCGGCCCGGCACAAACAGCAGGGCATCGTACTCGAGCGTGCCCTCGGCATGGAAGCTGATGGTGCGCGCAGGATCGTCAAAGTCGTGGAACGTGGACTTGTAGAACTCGTCGTAGTCCTTCTGCTCGACATCGGAGCTGCGCTTCTTCCAGATCGGTGTCATGGAATTGACGGTCTCGAGCTCCTGGTAGTCCTCGTACTCGGGCTTGTAATCGTCGCCGGCGTCCTCGGGCTTGGGTTTCTGGCGGCTCTTGGACACCATCATCTGAATCGGGTAGCGCACATAGTTGCTGTACTGCTGAATCAGGCTCTTGAGACCCCACTCGGTCAGGAAGCGATCGTAGGTCTCGGCCTCGCCGTCGGCATCGAGCTTCTCGTTCTCGCGCAGCGTCAGGATGACATCGGTACCGTGCTCGGCGCGCTCACCGTCCTCGATGGTGTAGCCCTCAAGACCGTCGGATTCCCACACATGGGCGACATCCTCGCCATAGGCGCGGCTGACGACCTTCACATGGCTGGCAACCATAAAGGCAGAGTAGAAGCCCACGCCAAACTGGCCGATGATGTCGACATCGGAGCCCTGCTGCTCGGCGTTCTCGGTCTTAAACTCCTCGGAGCCGGAATGGGCGATGGTGCCCAGATTGCGCTCGAGCTCCTCGGCGGTCATGCCAATGCCGTTATCCGAGATGGTAATGGTGCGGGCGTCTTTATCAAAGGAGACGCGAATGGCCAGGTCGCCCTGGTTGATCTTGACGCTCGGATCCTGCAGGCTCTTAAAGTTGAGCTTGTCGACGGCGTCGCTCGCGTTAGAGATAAGCTCGCGCAGGAAGATTTCCTTATTGGTGTAGATGGAGTTGATCATGAGGTCGAGCAGTTTTTTGCTCTCGGTCTTAAATTGACGCATGTGCAGTCCTTTCGCGCTACCCCCGTCCGCAAAAACGGCCCGGTTGCCCGAGCCGCATCGCAGACCTGCTATGTTCAGACTTAGATTTTATAACCCAATAGCGCGCATATATACATACGGAATCGAAAAACTGTATGTCCGAGCGCTCCAATGCGTCAATTGCCAAGGAGTGTCCCCAGCTGCCGGCAGAAAAGGAACGTCCCTATCTGCCATCTACGCGCTTGGCCATCCAGACATGGGGCTGGCCCTCGTCTTCGTAATCTACCGGGGCAATTTGCGTGTAGCCCGCCTTTACATAGAGCGGCAGCACGTATTCCTGCGCATGCAGCTTAATAAGCTTGGCGCCGGCATCGCGTGCACACGAAGCACTGGTCTCCACGATCGCACTCGCCAGTCCGCGACGACGCATAGCCGGCAGCACGGCGACGCGCCCCATAATGTAGGTCTCCACCGCCGCAACGCCTTCGTCCATGTCGCATGCCGGCAACACCGGGGCCTCTGCGTCAGCCACGCGCTCAAGCTCTTCGGGAAACACGCGCGAGCAACCGGCAAGCTCGCCGTCTACATAGAGCGTCACATGAATGCAGTTTGGATCCTCGTCGATAGCGTCGAACTCATTCTCGTAGCCCTGCTCGTCCATAAAAACGACGCGGCGCACCAACGCCGCGTCATCAAAGCATCCCGTCTTAAGTTGGATATCCATGGCTGCCCTTTCATTCAATGCGAACGTTAGGGAAAGATTTTAGCGAAAATGAGCTCCGCGTACGCTAAACTTCGCGCGAGCCTTCGCCAGGCAGTCGTAATGACCCACGTTATGGGCATCGCTCGCGATGAAGCTGTACAGGTTCTGATCGAACAGGCGCTGTGCCGGCTTTTTCTCGCGACCAAAGCGACCGCCGGCAATAAAGTCCGCCGAAGCCTGCAGCTTGCAGCCCATATCGACCAGACGCTCCGCCACGCTTACATCCTTTTGAACCGCACGATAGCGCTCAGGATGAGCGATGATCACCTGGTAGCCACGGCACTGCAAATCGTAAATCGTGTTCTCGTACTCTCTAAACGCATACGCATCGGCATGCGTCGAAAGTTCGAGCAGAAACTCGTTGGTCCCATCGAAATGCAAGTGCTCCGCGGCATCGATACCAAGCTCAACGAGCTTTCGATGGTTGACCTCGAAGCCCATCTGGAGCGGAAAACCGTCAGCGTTATCACGCAGCAGCTCAAAGGCATCCCACATCTTGTCGTAATCAAAATAGGGATCACGGCAGTGAGGAGTGCAAACGATTCTGGTTACACCGGCCCGCTTGGCAGCCTCGAGCATCGCCAAGCTCTCATCGAGATCGGCGGCGCCGTCGTCTACACCCGGCAAGATATGGCAATGAATGTCACGCATAGGTCAGCCTTAATCAACTAAACGTTTGCTCGGTTGGTGAAGATGCCCTTTTTGGAAGTCCCCTGATCGTCGGAGCCCTTCTTAACCTTCTTACCGTCCTTGGTGTAGTAGGAGTAGTAGTACTCGCTGGTCTCGGTCTCGCAGTAGTTCATAACGGTACCGATGAGCTTGACCTTCTCGGACTTCTTAAGCTGACCGATGGCGTTGAGCGCCTCCTCGCGCTTGGTGAAGTCCTCGCGCACCACGAACAGCGTGCCGTCGGTCAGGCTGGCAATCTCGGCAGCATCGATGAAGGTGCCGACCGGGGGAGCGTCGAAGATGACGTACTGGAACTTAGCAGACAGTGCCTTTACCAGCTTGGCAAAGCGGTGAGAGACGATGATGTCGGCAGGATTGGGAATATGCGGCTCGGCATCAAGGAAGTAGAAGTTCTTCTGACCCGTCTCGACAATTGCCTGGTCAATGGAGATCTGCTCGGAAAGAACCGCATAGAGTCCGCCGCGCGAACGAACGCCGAGCATATCGGAAAGGGACCTGCGGCGCATATCGGCCTCAACCAGGAGCACGGACTTGCCACTCGTGGCAATTGCCTGAGCAAGGTTAATGGAAACCGTAGACTTGCCCTCGTTGGGAATCGAGGAGGTAACGGTGATGGTGCGAATGGGGTCGTCCACGCTCGCAAAGCGGATGTTGGCCAGAAGGGTCTTGGCGGCATTCTGTACAACGAGCTTATCGGTGTTCTTTGCCTTAGCCATGCCTATTTACCACCTTTCATAGCCGGAATTCGGCCAACAACGGGAATGCCCAGGAGCTCTTCTGCCTCTTCGGCACCGCGGATGCGGGTGTTGAGCATGTCTGCCAAAACGACATAGGCAACTGCGATAAAGATGCCCGCGAGGAACGCGACAGCAACGTACAGCATACGCTTGGGGCCGCTGGGGGCTTCGGGGGTCTTAGCCTCGTCGATAACGTTGATGCTCTGGGCAGCGCCGACGTTCTGAGCGACCGTACTCACCGAGCTAGCTATGGCCTTTGCGACCTTAGCCGTCTCCTTGGCATCGGTGCCGGTAACCGAAAGCGTAATGACACGCGTGGTGGTCTCGGAGGAAACAGACACCTTGTAGTCATCCAGATCGGTGAGGCCCAGTTCATTGGCTGCGCCGCTCTTAACGCTATCGCTATCCAGCAGCGTGGCGATATCGTTGGAAAGCATCTGACTCGCCGAGAGATCGTTGTAGCTCATCTGACCGCTATCGTCGGTCTTGGCGAGAATGTACATGCTCGTCGTCGCGGTATAGGTGTTGTCCATCGCAACGAAGGACACGATGCCCATGGCGATCGCGCAGACCACCGGAAGGGTGATGACCAGCTGAAGGTGCTTCTTCAGCAGCTGGAACAGTTCGAGAAGGGTCATGCAGCTTGCCTTTCATTTCCCCAGTTCGGATTGACAAGACTGTCCGTATGTTATCGCATCTTTTTACCGAGACCAAACTCTATACATAAGAAACAGACTCTCCTGTAAAAATGTCGGAAGCAATCGTAAAATTGCACAACGCCGCACCCGAAAGTCAAATGCGGCGTCTACATCAATATCTATGTTGTATCGCTATGCGAATGGCTCGTCCTGCTGTATGGGAAACGTCACCGTAATGGTGGTTCCCACGCCCAACTCGCTCGACAGATCGAGCGTGGCGTGATGATACAGGGCCGCATGCTTGACAATGGCAAGCCCCAGACCGGTTCCGCCGCGTGCCTTGGACCTACTCTTGTCCACGCGATAGAACCGCTCAAATACCTTGCCCTGTTCTTCAGGCGCGATACCGATTCCCGTGTCGGCGACCGCAAGGAACGGATGGCCTTCGTCGTTGGTGCCGCACTGCAGCGTAACCGTACCGCCGGGTCGATTGTAGCGGATGGCGTTGCTTGCCAGATTATAGATGAGCTCGTCAATCAAGCGCGACACGCCCTCGATGACCACAGGCTTGGTCTCATGACTTATCGTCACATTCGCCTGACGGGCGACCTGTTCAAGACGCTGCTCGACCGCGTAGATGGCACGCGAGAGCTCAATAGGCTCCGTGGACCCAATGGGCACCGCCTCGCCCTCAGCTGCACGCTCGGCCTCGTCCAAGTTAGACAGCGTAAGGATATCGTTGACAAGCGCTGCCAAGCGGCCCGCCTCACGATAGATGCGACCGCCAAAGTTGCGCAGGTCGCCCTCGCCCTCGACCATGCCGTTTGCGATGAGCTCGGCATAGCCCGAAATCGCCGTAAGCGGCGTCTTGAGCTCATGGGTGATATTCGCCGTGAACTCGCGGCGCATACGGTCGTTGTCCGCTAGCACCGCCATTTGGCGCTTGAGTTCCTGGCGCTGCGACTCGATACGCTCAAGCATGGGGACCATCTCGGCATAGGCGTGCTCATAGCTACGGCGTGGGTGGTCCAAATCCACCTCTTGCAACGGCGCGATGATGGCACGGGACTCGCGGCGCGCCATAAAAAACGAGAGTACCGCACCCGCTGCTGCGATAAGCAGCATCGGCGCCACCATCGACAGCAAAATCGCCGCAACGCCAGGCTGGGCCTGCGCCAAGCGGACAACCTGGCCGTTATCAAGGGCGACGGCGCGATACAGCATAATCTCGTCGAGCGTAGAGCTTGCGCGCTCCGCGGAACCCAAACCACTCTCAAAGGCCTCGATGACCTCGGGGCGATCGCCATGGTTGGGCAGTGTGGAAGGCGACGCCTCGTTGTCGTAGGCAACCGATCCATCCTTGTTAATCAGCGTGATGCGCAAGTCCTCGCGATCGAGACTACGCAAGAACGGGATGGGCTCCTGCTGTTCGTCGAGAGCGGCAGCAATGAGCTCGGTTTCCTGCGCCAGATTGGCACTCGTGGCATCCGCCAAGGTGTTTTGCACAAAGAACGCACCCAGCACCGTAAACGCCACGATAACCGCCATGGCGCAGACAAAGATCGTCACAAAAACGCAGTGCGACAGCGTATGTTTTCCCTGGGGGGCGAAGACCACGGGTTACTCCTCCGATGCGGTGGCCGCGGTGTCGTCGCCTTTGGCACCATCGCCGGCAGAAGGCTCGGCCAAGCGGTAGCCCACGCCGCGCACGGTCTCGATGGCGCTGGCATGCTCGCCCAGTTTTTGGCGAAGCGTCTGCACGTGCACGTCAACGGTGCGCGAACCGCCGTCGAAGTCCCAGCCCCACACGCTCTGCAGCAACGACTCGCGGGTAAAAACCACGCCGGGCTTGCGCATGAGGTACTCGAGCAGGTCGAACTCGCGCAGGGTGAGCTTAAGCGGCTCGCCGGCAACGGTCACCTCGCGATGGCTGGGCGAGAGCACGATGTCGCCCACGCTGAGCACATCGCTCGCCTGCTTGACCATGCCGCCGCGACGCAGCAGTGCGCGGCAGCGGCTCGCAAGCTCCATGAGCGAAAACGGCTTAGTCAGGTAATCGTCGGCACCGCCATCGAGCGCCATCACCTTGTCGAGCTCGGTATCCTTGGCGGTAAGCATCATGATGGGCACCGTCGCCGTCAGGCGATCGGCACGCAGTCGACGCATAATCGCCAAGCCATCGGTATCGGGCAGCATGATGTCGAGCAGGACGGCATCGGGTACCCGTCGCGCCACGGCAGCCTTAAACTCACCGTCGCACGAAAAGCCTTCGGCCTCAATCCCCTGCTTGCGCAGCGCATAGACCGTCAAATCCCTGATGTTGTCATCGTCCTCGACGTAATAGATCATGTTGAACCCCTTTGCGGCCGGCATGACCGCATCTTAACCCTAAAGGTACCTTTACTAGATGGTATCAGCCAAAACGCCCCGTCAAATAATCCGCCGTGCGCGGATCGGTCGGATTCTTGAAGAGTTGCGCGGTGGGCGCGTGCTCCACCAGCTCACCCAGCAAAAAGAATGCGACCGAATCGGAGATACGCGCCGCCTGCTGCATATTGTGCGTAACGACCACGAGCGTGCAGGTCTCTTTGAGCTCACAGGCCAGCTGCTCCACCACCAGCGTCGACACAGGGTCGAGTGCCGAGGTCGGCTCGTCCATCAGCAGAATGTCGGGCTGCACGGCCAGCGCGCGGGCGATGCACAGACGCTGCTGCTGGCCGCCCGAAAGACCCAGACCCGACTCTTTGAGCTTGTCCTTGACCTCATCCCACAGTGCGGCGCGTCGCAGGGAGTCTTCGACCAGCTCGTCGAGCACGACGCGGTCGCGCACTCCCATGCCGCGAGGACCGTAGGCGACGTTGTCGTAGATGCTCATGGGAAACGGATTGGGGCGTTGGAACACCATGCCCACGCGCTGGCGCAAGCGGCAGATATCGTAATCGCCCAGGATATTCTGGCCGTCAAGTGCAATCTTGCCTTCAATGCGGCAATCCTTGATGCCGTCGTTCATGCGGTTAAAGCAACGCAGCAACGTCGACTTGCCGCAGCCCGAAGGACCGATAAACGAGGTAATCTGCTTGTCGCGAATCTTGATGTTCACGTCCTTGAGCGCATGATGGTCGCCGTAAAACAGGTCAAGGCCCTCAACATCGATACGCGTCGGCGAGACGGCAAGGTCCTGCGCCGTGGGGCGAGTCGCATCCCCAACTTCGCGCTCGTGCGCGGCCTCGGCCTGCGCCTCTATGAGTTCCTCAAGCTCCGTAGGCCCCATCGCCGCAGCAGCCGTCATACCGCATACCTCCATATCGATATCAATTCAGCAGTATCGATAGTAGAAATCACGGCTCATACGCACGTGAGCGCATTGTCAAGTGTTTGTAAGGACACGCTGGTTATGCAGCGGGCAGCGCAATGGTAAACACCGTGTGCTCGGGCGTCGATTCGCACGCAATGGTGCCGCTGTGTGCCGCGACAATCTCCTTGGCAATGGCAAGGCCCAGGCCGGCGCCACCGCGATCGGTCGCACGCGCCGCGTCCAGGCGATAGAACTTCTCAAAGATCACCTTGAGTTTAGCCGCCGGAATCGGATCACCCTGATTGATAAAGCGAATTCGCACGCCACCGTCATCTTGGCGCCCAGCCTCAATCGTGATGGTCGATCCTTCGTAGCTATAGGCGATGGCGTTTTTCATGATGTTGTTGAACACGCGAGCCATCTTGTCGCCATCTACGAGCACCGTCAGGTCCTCACGCACATCAACTTGGACATCTTGGTGCTGCTCGTTGAGAATGGGATAGAACTCATCGGCCACCTGCGCCAGCAGCAATCCCAGGTCAACGTAGCCGCGCGTGAGCACAATATCGTGGAAGTCAAAGCGCGTGATATCAAAGAACTCCTCAATAAGCGCGTCGAGCCGGTGCGCCTTGTCGAGCGCCACGCCCGTAAAGTGTGCGCGCTGCTCAACCGGCAGGTCGGGCGCCTCCTGCAACAGCGAGAGGTAGCCCACCACGCTGGCAAGCGGCGTGCGCAGGTCATGCGCCAAGTATGTGACCAAATCGTCCTTGCGGTGTGACTCGTCACGCAGGGCTTGCTGGACTTTGTGCTCGCGGTCGCGCACACGGTTGAGCACACCCTCGACCTCCAGGAAGTCGCCGTCGATGTTGTCCCACGCGTCGGGATGATCGATCAGGCGGTCCTGAATACGGGCGGCAAGCACGCGGTCGGAATGCTGCTCACCCTGCTCATAGCCCTGGTAGTACAGAGCGCGGCCGCAAAAGAACAGGACGCACACGGCGAGCGCCAAGACAAAGCCAAGCATGTTGAATACAAAGCCGGCATCGACCAGCACCGGTCCCTCAATGCCACCGAGTGCCATGGCGCCGATCGCCAGCGTCATGACCCACGCGGCACCGCCGATCACCACGCAACGACGCACGATTTCAAAGCGATCGATCAGCAAGAAGCCGATGAGTAGCACCGCCAAGATACCGGCGATGTTACCAATGCCGATTAGCAGCAGACTCAGCAAAAAGAGCAGCACCGTCGCAAGCGCGCGATTATCGACGACCGCCCTAACATATCCAAAGTGCCGATCGGGCACCTCAAACGCCTGCTTATCGTCTTTTGTCATGTCCATGTCCTCGCAAACAAAGGCGTTATTCGATGATATAGCCGACGCCCCAAACGTTTTTGATAAAGCGCGGCTTCTGAGCGTCGTCACCGATCTTTTCGCGCAGGTGACGAATGTGCACCATCACCGTATTGTTGGAGCCGGGCATAAAGTCCTCGTTCCACACCGCGCGGAACAGGTCCTCCACGGGCACTACGCTGCCGCGTTGCTCGGCCAGATACAGCAAGATGGAATACTCGATGGGCGTGAGGCGCACCGGCGCACCGTCCACCGTCACGGAGCGAGCGTCACGGTTGATCTCGAGGCCGTCGAGCTGGAGGGTCGGCGACTCGGTCGCCTGCGCGCGGCTACCGTAGCTGGTGTAGCGGCGCAACTGAGCATGAACGCGCGCGATGAGCTCCAGCGGGCGGAACGGCTTGACCACGTAATCGTCCGCGCCAAGCGAAAGGCCTTCGATCTTATCCTGCTGGGCATCGCGTGCCGTCAACATAATTACGGGATAGGTATGGCTGGCACGGATGGTACGCAGCAGCTCAAAGCCGTCGATATCGGGCAGCATGACATCGAGCAGTGCCAGGTCAAACTCTTGCTCCAGGATTGCCTTGGCCGCATCGGCCCCGCTGTAGGCGATCTGGACGTCAAAGCCCTCCTTTGTAAGGTAGATACCAACCAGGTCGGCGATGGCCTTCTCGTCATCAACTACCAGTATGCGCTCGTTCATGCGTGCTCCTCTCGCGCTCCATTATGCCCGAGGCGGCGCCC
>OIXS01001458.1_pt1 | contig 11755 bp, 6 predicted proteins | sample 1587841 | NCBI WGS metagenome assembly OIXS01 (sample SAMN03283254) | human gut metagenome | biome: human-associated habitat; material: feces | host: Homo sapiens | place: USA | collected 2013
ACCACCGAGCTGGAGGGCGGCGGCCTGCAGCACATCGTGAAGCAGCTGGGCTATGGCGACGACCCGCTGAACCAGCGCGCCTCTGTGGGCTGGAAGGCCGTGAAGACCGCCGAGCGCCTGAGCGAGCAGTACATGGTGCGCATTGAGAGCTGCAGCGCACGCTACAGCGCCAAGGCGAAGGCAAACTGAGGAACGGAGGATGAACAAATGGCAGTAAAGAAAGAAACCGCGCAGCAGGCTGCGGAAGCAGCAACCCAGGACGACAAGGCCAGCCAGGGCGTGAAGGCGGAGAAGCCCGCCACCGAGGTAATCCACCTGTTCAAGGACAACGGCCGCTACTCCAGCGCCCGTTTTGTGAGCGTGAACGGCGAGGCGTACCTGATCCAGCGCGGCGTGGACGTGGAGGTGCCTGCGGCGGTGGCCGAGGTGCTGCGCCACAGCGAAGAGATGGACAACGCGGCCAACGCAAAGATCGAGGCGGCCCAGGCGGCGGCGCAGAACGTGCCGGCACTGCAGAAGCTGTAAGAACAACGTGAAGAGAACACCCGGTACGGCAGGCACTTGCTGTGCCGGGTGTTTTTGCTAAGGAGGCGGAACGATGACAGCCGGAAAGGCGATAGAACTTTGTGACCAGATGCGGCCGAACAACGACTTTGGGGACGAGATGAAGCAGACGTGGCTGCGCCAGTGCGACGCGCGGCTGCGGCAGACGGTAGTGAACCGCTCGGCCTGCGGGGACTTTGACGCTGTGGGCGCGGACATGGCCGGGGACGGGCTGGAGTATGACACCCAGCTGCTGGCACCGGATGCCTTCAGCGCACTGTACCAGCACTGGCTGTGCGCCCAGATGGACCTGGCCCTGGGCGAGACGGCCCGGGCGGTGAACGAGCTGCAGATGTACAGTGACTACTGCCAGGAGTTTGCAGCCTGGATGCGGCAGAAATACCCCCCGGCGGGCGGGGTGCAGTGGAGGTATTGAGAGATGATCGACGGGACGAACCTGAACCAGCTGACCGGCAGCCGGCAGCTGCTGCGGGCCTTTGGGGGCATCAACGAGACCTACAGCTGCAGCGAGGCGGAGCTCTCGGCGGCGCTGAATTTTTCCGGCAGGGGATTTCCGGCGCTGCAGACCAGGGCCCTGCGCAAGAAGGTGCGGGATGTGGAAAAAGTAAACGGCATGTACCACCTGAACGGGCTGCTGATCTGCCGGGGAATGGGGCTGGAATACGCACCGGACGGGCAGGCGGGCCGCACGGCGGCGGTGACGCTGGAGAATGTGCTGACGGACGACCGCAAGGAACTGGCCGGCATGGGCAGCAAGGTGCTGATCTGGCCGGATAAGCTGGCCTTTGACACTGAGACCGGCCAACTGGAGCCGCTGGGGGCGAAGTGGGAGCTGGGCGACCGGAAGATGACCGTGTGCCCCTGCGACACGGAGGGCAAGGTATACGAGGTGACCGGTGCGGGCGACACGGAACCGGAAGAGCCGGAGGACGGGCAGCTGTTTTTGAAGGGCGACCCGAAGAACCTGTACGACTATGAGAGCGTGCTGGAAAAGTGGAGCGCCAAGAGCGGCAAGTGGGTGCAGGTGCTGGTGAACACGGTGCGCATGACCTGCCCGGGGATCGGGAGCCTGCTGAAGGAGGGCGACACAGTGACCCTGACCGGCATGCCGCAGGCGGTGTGCGACGCGCTGGCGGCAGACCTGAACGGGGAGATCGTGGTGCAGGCGCTGGAGGGGGACGACCTTGTGGCCAGCCTGACCCCGGCCCAGGACAGCAGCCGGTACTATGGCAGCTGGACGGTGACGGCCACGGGCACCAGCTGGCGCAGCCTGGACGGGGCACGCACCGAGAACGAGGGCCTGGCCGTGAGCATCACGCTGGAGCGGCGGGTGCCGGATCTGGACTTTGTGACGGAGCAGGGCAACCGGGTATGGGGCTGCAGCAAGAAGGAGAACACCATTTACGCCTGCCGCCTGGGCGACCCCACCAACTGGTACAGCTACCGGGGCATTGCAGCGGACAGCTACGCCGTGAGCGTGGGCAGCGACGGGGCCTTTACCGGGGCGGCCAGCTGCATGGGGTATGTGCTGTTTTTCAAAGAAAACTGCATCCACAAGCTGTACGGCTCCAAACCCAGCGACTACCAGCTTTCCAGCGTGCGGTGCCGGGGCGTGGCAGCCAACGCCGCCCACAGCCTGTGCGTGCTGAACGAGACGCTGTATTACCTTTCGCCCGGCGGGGTGATGGCATGGGACGGCAGCCTGCCCAGCAAGGTGTCCGGCGCACTGGACACCGGGAAGCTGACGGGAGCCGCGTGGTGCGCTGCTGGAAGCCTGGACGCGCGGTATTACCTGTACCTGCGCCGGCAGGGGGACAGCGCCGGGCGGCTGCTGGTGTACGACACGGAGCGGGGCCTGTGGCACGAAGAGAGCGCCGTGGGTTACGAGATGGCCAGCACCGGCCAGCAGCTGTACCTGTGGGATGGCCGGGCCCTGTGGGCGGCAGACCCCGACCGGGAAACAGAAGGGGAAGCCGAGGCGGCACTGCAGTTTGAGGCGGTGAGCGGGGACATTGGACTGACCGAGACGGATGACAAATACATCAGCCGGATCACCCTGCGGCTGGACGCGCAGGTCCACAGCGTGGTGACGCTGGCGGTGAGCTACGATGGCGGCCCCTGGGAGACCCTGCGCACGGCAGCGGCCACGGGAGACCACGACCGGCTGAACCTGCCCTTTGAGCCGCGCCGACACGACACCCTGCGGCTGAAGCTGAGCGGCACGGGGCAGATCGCGCTGCGGAGCATGGCCTTTACATTGGCGGGCACCACCGGCGGCCGGGTGACCGGGGCCGGGCCGAGAAAGTGAGGGATGAACATGGCGAGTTTAGCGGGGCTGAACGGCATCAGCCTGCCCAGCTTTGGCAGCAGCATGGACCCGGAGGACGCCCGGGCCCTGCGCAACTACCTGTACCAGCTGCAGGAACAGCTGGGGTATGTGCTGACCAACCTGGACAGCGAGAACATGAGCGAGAATTTTTTGAACAGTAAGGAGAAAACGGAATGAGCAGACTGAGCAATGCCCGGACGGAACTGGAGAACTACGAAAAGACCCGCCCGGCGGACTATGTGAGCCAGTACCAGCCGAAGATCAAGGACGTGATGGGCCAGCTGGACGGCATGAAAGAGTTTGACTACGACCCGGACGCCGACACGGCCTACCAGCAGTACAAGAGCCAGTACACCCGCTCGGCCAAGCTGGCGAATCAGAACGCACAGGCCAATGCCGCCGCCCAGACCGGCGGCTATGGCAGCAGCTACGGCACCCAGGCGGGCCAGAACGCCTACACGGCCACCATGAACAACCTGGACAACGTGCTGAACAGCCTGCAGGACCAGAGCCGCAGCGAGTACACGGCCAAGCGCACCGGGCTGGAGAGCCAGCTGAGCGGACTGCAGAACGCCGAACAGCAGGACTACCAGAACTACCAGAAGGACATGGCCAACTGGATGGACGGGCTGCAGTACCGCCAGAACGAGTACGACAAGGCCAGCAGCGAGAGCAGCCAGCGCACCAGCCGGTGGCTGAACGGCATTCTGAGCGCGGTGCAGCTGGCGGCGCAGATCTTACCGTTCTTTTTTGTGTAAGGAGGGGACACCATGGGAACCATTGCGAGACTGAACACGGCAAAGAAGAAGCTGGCCCAGGCCGAACAGGCTATGCCGAGGGCCTACCAGAACAACTACACGGACAGCATCAACCGGAAGCTGGTGCAGCTGGCGGATGCCAGCCTGACCGGCAGCACCGGCGTGGACACGGACGCCCTGAACGCTGCCTACCAGCAGTACCGGGCCAACAGCGTGGCCAACGCCCAGAACGGCGCGGCAGCCGCTGCCGGCACGGCCAATACCCTGGCGGGCGGGTACGGTGCGGACTGGGCCAAGACGGCGGCGAACCAGGCGGCAGGGGAGCAGATCGCAGGCGTGGACAACAGCCTGAGCAGCCTGCGGGCGGACGCTTTGCAGAACTGGAAGCAGAAGATGAGTGACACCACCAGCGTGCTGGACGACCTGCTGGGCCAGCAGAGCCTGGAACGCAGCGAGTATGACGGCAGCGTGAGCAATGCCCAGAACTGGCGGGACTACCTGAGCGGCCGGGTGGACACGGCACGGCAGGAGAACAGCGACTTCTGGAACAATGTGTGGAACGTTGTGAAGGGCGTGGGCAACGCGGTGAAGACCGGGTACGATGCCTACCAGGGCTATTACCAGTGGGACAAGGAGTTTGAACTACAGAAGCAGCAGTATGCGGACAGCCTGCAGCGCACCCAGCTGAGCGACCAGATCAGCGCCATGGAACAGGCGCAGGCCTTTAAGCAGGCGGGCTTTGATGACCTGGCAGCCCAGACCCTGACCAAGTACGGACTGGACAGCACGATGCTGGACGCCTGGGAGGGCATGAGCGATACCCAGAAGGACAAGATGGCGGCCCTGCTGCAGGGCGCAAGCCTGGCGGGCAGCGGCAACGACACGGCAGCAAAGAATTACCTGCAGATGGCAGGACTGAGCGGGGACAGCACGGACAGCTACGGCACCATTGCCGGGCGGCTGAACAGCTCGAACCTTGCATACCAGCAGGCGCTGCTGGGACTGCAGCAGCGGTACAAGACCACGGGCACCGGAAGCACGAGAAGCGGTGGGAGCAGCTCGGGAAGCAAGAGCGGCGGCTACACGACCAGCGAGCTGCAGCAGATGGCAAACAAATTTTCCAGCATGAAGGGCACCGAGCCCCTGTACGACTTTTACAAGCGGACCCTGACCAATGCGGGATGGATCAAGGCAGACACCGGCACCAAGGCCAGTACCCAGAGCGCGGCGGGAGGAACCGGAGCGGGAAAGGCGGGAACCACGACCAGCAAGCTGCCGGCAGCGACCACCAAAACGCCGTGGAGCACCAGCGGCACGGTGGACGGCGTGGCGGGGGCGTCGGTGAGCATGGCCAGCCCGAAAGGCGGCAATTACAATACGGCGCTGCGAGAAGCACAGCAGATGGCAAACAATGGCTATAACATGGCCCAGATCACCGAGTATCTGATCCGGAAAAATTACAGCGACAGCACCATCAGTCAGGTGTCGCAGACTATGGGATGGTAAAGGAGGAGCAACATGAGCCTGAGTGTAGAACAGGTGCGCCAGATGCGGGAGCAGATTAAAGCGAATGACGCCGCAAAAACCGCAGCCCAGAAGAAGACGACGACGACCCAGACGGCCAAGACCACACCGGCGGCACCGGCAGCCAAGAGCGCCGGCACGGGCCTGAGCGTGGCCCAGGTGGCGCAGATCCGCAGCCAGATGACGGCTGCCCCCGCCAGCACCAGCCGCCTGCAGACGACGGCCAGCACCCCGGCTTGGACGGGCGGCACGCGGCAGGTGCTTGGCACGGTGAGCGCGGACGCTCTGGGCAAGCAGGTGCTGGCAGACATGACCAGCGACACGGGCAGCCCGGTGGCCACGGACCGGCAGGAGGACTACGAACCGGACTGGAACTATGTTGGCAGCGACAACGCCCCGAAACAGCGGGCCATTGCGCAGGGCACCTACGGCAGCTACGCCAAGGCGGCGCAGAAGGTGGGAAACGCCCTTGCCAAGGACCGGCAGACCGACCGCTTTGACGAGCTGAACCAGTGGATGGACGAAAGCCCCCGGCACCGGGAGGTGGTGGACCTGCTGCGGCAGAAGGAGTACACCACTCAGGAGGACAAGGGCGTTGCCCCGGAGCAGGCCGTGCAGGTGACCGGTACAAAGCAGCGGTACAGCCCCGGAGACCTTTTGAAGATGGGGTACACGGCCCAGGAGATCAACGAGGCCCGGGCATACATCCGGGAATATGATGCCCTGCCGGTGACTGACCGGGCGGTGCGCCGCACGGCGGACGCCACGAAGGGCATTGCAGCCACGGTGGCGTCGGTGGTGCCCATGGCGGGCGAGATGACCACCCAGGGCGTGAAGGACATCCGGGCTACCCAGAAAAACGAGGCGGCGCTGGACAAGGAACTGGAAGGCGATGCCCGGGGCAAGGAACTGAAAGACCGGATCACGGCGGTGGACATGGACTATAACCCCCAGTACACCGACGAGGATCTGCGCGGCATGGGCTACAACCAGAGCGAAATTGACACCATGCGCAGCCGCATTGCCGGGACGGTGCAGAAAACGGCGCTGGATAAAGACACGAGCCTTGGCCACCAGCTGTACAATTACGGCCAGCAGCGCAAGGCAGCGGCCCAGGCGGGCCTGAGCCCGGCGGCCAAAACAGCCATGGGCGTTGCCACCAGCGCAGCGGAAAACCTGGCTGTTGCGGGCGTGAGCCCCTACCTGGTGCTGCCGGTGCTGAGCGCCCAGGGCGCGGCCGAGAGCATGGGCCAGGACGTGGAGAAGGGCACCAGCGCCGGCCAGGCTGTGGGCGTGGGCCTTGCAAAGTTTGGCGCAGGCTGGGCCATCAACAGCGTGGGCGTGGCGAACATGGCCCGCAGCATGGGCGTGGACTATGCCCGGGACACGGTGGCCGGAAAGCTGGCCGACCTTGTGCGCAGCTCGAAGCTGATGAACAAGCTGGGAAGCAGCCGGGTGGCGAAAAACACCATCTCCGGCGGCGTGGACAATGCGGTGCAGGCCTTTGTGGAGACCTATGCGGACAAGATCATTGACGCGGCGCTGGGCGGGGACCAGCAGGCCGCCGACGAGCTGCTGCAGACCGACACCTTTTTGCAGGCCCTGCAGGCCGGTGCCACTGGCGGTGCGTCCGGTGCGCTGGGCGGTGCCGTGGGCACGGGGCTGGGCGCCATGAGCCGGACGCTGGATGCCCGGGCCGGGACGGAAACAGCTGCCCCGGTGCAGGTGGACACCGAGAGCCGGGCGGCGGATGCTGCAGCGGCGCAGCGGGCACTGGAAGCGCGGGCGCAGGAGCAGACCGGGGCGGAACTCCCTCAGCCGCCTGCGGGCGGCAGCTCCCTCGGGGAGGGAACCTTAAAGGCGGCGGAGACGGCAGACCGAACGGAAGAAACGGCCGTGAACGATGACCCGGCGGTACATACCCCGGCGCAGAACGCCAGCATTGCCCAGTACAAGGACAGCGTGGACGAGAAGATGGCCGAGTATGTGGACAGGGTGCGGGCAGGTGAAACGCTGGCCCCCTACATGGTGACCGAGACCAGCGACCGGATGCGCAGCGCCATGCAGGAGCTGACCGGCCTTGCCAAAGTGGGCAGCGTGACCATGCTGGACGCCAACGGAGTGAAGCACATCACGAACCGGCACGCGGGCGGCGACGGCAGCGCAGACGCCACCATGAAGGAGAGCGCCGACGTGGCCCGGGCGGCCTATGTGCTGAACAACTTTGACAATGCGTATCTGGCAACGCGGAAAGCGGATGGATACTATACTGCCAATCGAAAAAAAGCACCTATTGTAATTTTTGAGAAAAAAATAGACGGCTCCCACATCATCGTGGAAGCCGTGACAGATGCCAAAAAAAGTAAAAACTTTATCGTTTCGGAATATTTGTCGTCCGTTGGTGTGCCGGAAAAAGAAATAGCGAAAGTTCTGCAGCCCTCTATGGATGCCGTTGCCGACCCCAGAGATACGTCCGAAACGTTAAGTGCAGATCCTTCCGCTATTCCGATGGCAGAAGTTCTGCGATCCCCCGTGAATGCCGTTGCCAGCCCTGGGGATAACGCCCGAAACGTAGTCGCAGATCCTTCCACCAGTGCTACTGTAACACAGGAAAAGGGCAAAGTCAACGGAAACACGATGGAAAAGGCCGGGGAAACCGTGGAAAGCCCGGCGGAGTACGCGGACGTGGAACTGCGGGCAGACCCGGCGGCGCTGGAGACAGACAGCTGGACGCGGGGCGAGCAGGTGCAGACGGCGCAGGAGCTGGCGCAGCACTACCGGATGAGCACCCAGGCGGTGCAGACCGTGGTGAACAACATGCCGGCAGGCATTGGGGCGGAGATCTACGCCCCGGCCGCGGCCAGCCTGTACCGGCTGGGTGTGAACGGGGAAGGAGCCAGCTTTGCCGAGGCGCTGCAGATGACCGGCAAGGGCAGCGCCCTGAGCGGACGGGTGCAGCAGGTGCTGGCGCTGGGGGATGCAGGCCGGACGGCGCTGAACCTGGCCTACTTACAGGGCAAAGGAGAAGCGGAACGCTACCAGGAGACCCGGGCCGCAGAGCTGGGCAAGCGCCCCGGCAAGGCGGCACTGCGGGAGGATGCCGGCACTTACTACAAGGCAGACGGCAGCGTGAGCAAGGGCACCCGGGCGGACGACGCCCTGATCGAGTTGAGCGCCAAGGCCAGCGGCGTGGCGGCGCAGCGGGTGGTGCAGGGCCTTGCAAACAACGCCAAGGGCCTGATCCAGAGCGCGGCGGGCAAGGTGTTTTACTCGAGTGAAGCCGACGCCGCCACTGTGATGCACGAGACGCTGCACGAGCTGAACCGCTGGGACAACGCCGGCGGGCAGGAGCTGATCGACACCTTTGAGCACTACCTTGTGCAGCAGAACGGCATGGACAGCGTGCAGGAGCTGGTGCAGAGCTATCTGGACCGGTACGAGCGGGCGGGCCAGCAGCTGACCTACAACCAGGCCATGGAAGAGATCACGGCGGACGCCATGCGCAGCATTTTTGGAACGGAAGAGGACTTCCGAAATTATGTGCGCCAGCAGGCGGCGGAAGCCAGGATGAACGCCCAGGTCCAGAAGCGGAGCAACCGGGTGATGCAGAAGATCGAGACGCTTTTGCAGAAGGTGCTGACCGACATCAAGACCCTGCTGGGGGCGGAACCGGACAATGCCGCGGCCAAGGCGGCACAGACCCTGACCGAGACCCAGCTGAAGGACCTGCGGCAGATCTACTTCAACCACCAGGCGGACGCCGGGGCCAACTACCGCGCGGCGCTGGAAGCAAACGGCGGCATGGAAAAAGCCGCTGCGGCAGACGCGGCAGCGGCGGAAGATGTGCGGTATTCCATTGACGAACGGTTTGAGGACGAGATCGAAAGTCTGAACAAAAAGACGGACGATTATATGATCACGGTCGGCAAGACATCGGATGTGCTGAAAAGCATTGGTGTGAAAGATCAGACGATTTTGTGGAATGCTGGTAAAATCAAAGAAATTCTGAAAAAACACAGTGAGGTAAGATATAAGGCCGGAAAAGAAAAATCCATCATGACACCGGACATCATCAAGCAGGTGCCACAGGTATTGGAAAACCCGGTGGTGGTGCTGCACTCGAATGAGGAGACCGGCGCAAATCAGGGAAAAAATTATAGAAGCCGAATCTATATGTTCGGTGAAGTGAAGGATGCACTGAACCAGCCGGTGAGTGTTTCGTTGGAACTGCTGCCGACCCGTAAGAATGGATTAGTGATGGATAATATTGTTCTTACCAGCGCTTATGGAAAGAACAATGTGCAGAATGCGTTGAACAGTGACCAAATCCTGTACATTGACCCGAATAAAAAAAGAACCGCAGCATGGCTGGGCAGTACTGGGCTCCAATTGCCGGTCCCCCCAACCATGTACGGTTCCAGAGGTACTTTAACATACTTCGGAGAGTCTGTCAAGATGATGGATGCAAATTCCCGCAACGCAAAACTTGCACAGTTTATGACGCAGGAAGGAGAAAACCGCTACCAGCTGGACGTGGACAGCGAGGACGTGGAAGCAGCCAGGCGCCAGAGCGTGGGGGACGGCGGCGCTGAGACCGAGACTCTGGCCAAGGTGATGGCGCAGGCGGATGCGGCACAGGTGTCGGACGAAAGCCTGGAACGCATTGCCCGGAAGATGGTGAAGACCAGCGACAGCCGGGCGGACGTGAAGACCCTGACCAGCCGCCTTGCCGCACTGCGGAACTACCTGAGCGGCGGCAGCGTGGACTGGGCCCAGGCCCACGGCTTTGTGCTGGACATGGCCCAGCAGGTGATGGAAGGCAGCGCCAAGAAAAACGACGAGCTGTGGAAGGCCTACCCCGACCTGCACAAGATGAGCATGAGCCTGGAAAAAGGCAGCAAGGACTACAACGAGGTGCTGTACAAGTACGGCAGCTGGGCCGAGGCCCGGAAGGAGCTGGCAAAGCACGGCGTGAGCCTGACGCTGACGAAAAAGGGCGAGGTGAGCCGGTGGGACGCCGACTTTACCGAGCTGCAGGGCATTGGCGGGGGATTGTTCCCCACCGAAACGCCCAGCAGCGCCGCCGACGCGCTGGAAGCCATGGCGGCGGCACACGATGCGATCAAGCCCACGATGGAGAGCGCCTATGACAGCGAATGGGACGCGGCCAAGCAGGAACTGGCCATGGATCTGTGGAACGAATACCTGGGCCTGCCGGGCGTGGCCAACAGCCGGAACGCGAAACTGCGGGCGGAGTTCAAGGCGCGGACCGAGCAGATGAACGAACAGGCAAAGCGGCACAGCCTGGCGCTGCAGGCCGAGGCCAACCTGAACGCGGCCAAACAGCGGGCCAGCGACCGGCAGAAGATGCGGCAACCCTATGCGGACCGGATGACCAAGGCCCAGCAGGACTACAAGGAAGCGGCCGCAAGGGCAGAGGCAAAGCTTGGCGCGAAGGAGCGGAAGCTGGAACAGCAGGCGGCTGTACTGCGGGAGGCAGAACGCGGAAAGACCCGGGAGAAAATTGCCATTGCACAGGCGAAGAACGCCGAGCGGCTGGCCCAGATGCGGGACAGCCGGGACAAGGACAACACCCGGCGGGCCATCCGCAAGGCGACGAGTGAGCTGACCAAGATGTTCGAGCACCCGAACGAGAAAAAGTATGTGCCGGAGTACCTTTTGGACAAGGTGCAGCCGGTTTTGCAGCTGGCGAACGAGGCCATTGGAAACCGGGAGACGGCCCAGCGGCTTGCCCAGTGGTCGCACCGGGGCGAAGAGGGCTGGACCTACGCGCCCATGCAGGACAGCAAGGCAGCCATGGAAAAAGCGGTGCACGGGCTGCGGGACGGCATCAAGCGGGAGATGGAGAACAGCGACCGGGCACAGCTGGAATGGGAGAACAGCGGCCTGCAGGACGCCATTGACGAGTGGCTGCTGGACGTGAACGACAACCGGGAACGGGAGATCGAAGTGCTGCGGGCGAAGATCGAGAACGCAAAGCAGTACACCCGGGAGGATGAAAGCCCGAGCTGGACGGCGTATGTGGACGGACTGAACGACCGACTGGCAGCGCTGAAAAACGGCGGCATGGCCACCTTGAGCTCCACCGAACTGCGAGGGCTGCGGGACATCATTGACCAGACGCTGCACATCATCAAGACCGACAACGTGGTGGTGGGCGCGGCCGAGGACGTGATGATCGACGAATTCGCCGAGGGGGTGAAAAGCGAGCTGACCGACGCCAAAGGCGTGAGCAAAAAGCCGGGCGCCCTTGGCAGGATGAGCCGGGCACTGAACAGCTATAAGATGAACACCATGAACATTGAACGGATGTTTGAGCGGCTGGGCGGGTACACCCACGGCGGCTACATGGAGAACCTGGGCAAAATGCTGAACGACGGCCAGCGAAAGAAAACAAAGATCCTGATCGAGGGCACGAGGGTGTTTGACGAGCTGACGGGGCCGAAGCACGAGAAGGAACTTTACCACTTTACCCATGACCTTGTGGACATCGGTCTGAAAGACGACAGCGGCAAGGCGCGGAAGATCACCCACAACCAGCTGGCGGAGCTGGCGCTGC
>OIXS01001464.1_pt1 | contig 11704 bp, 10 predicted proteins | sample 1587841 | NCBI WGS metagenome assembly OIXS01 (sample SAMN03283254) | human gut metagenome | biome: human-associated habitat; material: feces | host: Homo sapiens | place: USA | collected 2013
ATAGGTCGATGCTGACATCCTTGAACCTCACTCATTTCGAGTGAGGTTCTTTTTTGCTTATATTTCTAATTTCATTTTTTCCTTTCTTGACGTGTGTTCTATTTAGATGCTATAATGAGGCATAATCTATAACGGGAGCACGGCAATGAACAAAGAAGAATATCTTGAATTAATTGAAAATGTTATTCAAAACGGGAGATATAAGGATAATTGGGCGTCCTTGTCTGCCCATAAAACGCCCGAATGGTTTGCGCAGGGCAAGTTCGGTATTTTTATTCATTTCGGTGTATACAGTGTGCCGGCTTTCGGAAACGAGTGGTACCCGAGATCTATGTATGATAAAAATCACAGGGAATTTGAACATCATATCAAAACTTACGGCACGCAGGATAAATTCGGATATAAAGATTTTATACCCATGTTTAAAGCGGATAAATTTAATGCTGATGCTTGGGTAGCGTTGTTTAAAAAGGCGGGCGCGCAATATGTTATGCCCGTGGCAGAGCACCATGACGGATTTGCCATGTATGAGACCGAGTTCAACCGCTGGAACGCGAAACAAATGGGTCCGTGCCGAGATATTGTGGGCGAACTGCGCGATGCTTGCAACAAAAGCGGTTTGGAATTCTGCGCGTCTTCCCACAGGGCGGAGCATTATTTCTTTATGAATATGGGCAGAACTTTTGACAGTGATGTCAATGACGAAAACGATTCCGATTTTTACGGCCCTGCTTATTACAGCCCGGAGTTTGACAGCGATGCCATGAATGATACGACGGCGGATACATATTCCATGGGACCCGATACGGAATATCTTGAGGACTGGCTCGTTAGGACCTGCGAGATCATAGATAAATACCGGCCGGGCATTCTGTATTTCGACTGGTGGATACATAACCACGCTTTTAAGCCCTATTTGAAAAAGCTTGCCGCGTACTATTATAACCGCGCGGAGGAATGGGGCAGAGAGGTAACGATAAATTATAAGCATGAAGCTTTTCCGCCCGGGGTTGCCGCCTTTGATGTGGAACGCGGCGCGCTGACCGGGATCTCACCTGTTGCGTGGCAGACGGATACCGCCATAGGCATGCACTCTTGGGGCTACGTTGCGGATAACGAATATAAAAGCGCCAACAAGATCATCTGCGATCTTGTAGATATCGTAAGCAAAAACGGCAACCTGCTTTTAAATGTAGGCCCAAAGGCGGACGGCACCATCTCTCCCGAGGAAACGAAGGTGCTGCTTGAGATCGGCAAATGGCTTGCGGCAAACGGCGAGGGTATTTACGGCACGACCTTTTGGAAAACATTCGGCGAAGGAGACGCGAATGTCAGCGAGGGCTTTTTCAAGGATAACGTTCAGATTCAGTACACAAACCGCGATTTCAGATTCACATACAAAAACGGCTGCGTTTACGTATTTCAGATGAATCCGGACAGAAATAATGTTGTCATAAGATCGTTTGCACGCCGTAGAAAGCATGATTTTATTGTTAAAAATGTTTCTCTTTTGTCCACCGGGGCACCCATGGAGTTTGAAAGAGATGAGAATGCTTTGGTCATCAAGGCTGATCCGGCATTTCAAACAGAGACGCCCGTTTGCTTTAAAATTGAAATAGATTAAGTAAGAGGGAAAATCCGCCCGTAAAAACGGTTTAGGATTTATCTTTTTAGCCACGTAAAAACTCCCGCGCTTTGCTGCGTGGGAGCTTTTTTCTTATATGTTTATGTATGCAGTTCATAAGCGGCGTAAATATACTATATAATGTATTAATGTATAAATTATTACATTATATATGGTGGTTAACGGCGTTAGTTCATATTTTCCATAAGCGCTTTATAATCGTTGTAGAGTGCCTCTGTGCGGAACGTGAGCTTGCCGTCCTGAAGATACCAATTCTCGCTGTTTTGACTTAGAAAATCGAATACGTCGCTCACGGCGTTCAGGTTCGCTACCGTTGCATCGATAGAATCGGTAAAAGTGTTTTCCTGTGCTGCCGCCGCCGAGGAGTGAGCGCTCAAGATGATGCCGTACATTTCACGGTATCTTCCGTCAAGCCCGGCGCGCGCGGCATAGGAATCCACCGCTTCGTCCGTCATCATTGCCGTGTATTCCTCTTTGTCCGTTTGCAGTCTTGTGATCAGCTCATCCACCTTTTCCTGGGATTGCTTAAATTCGGGGCCGTCGCTTTGCAGATTTTCCGCCGAAAGGAAAGTGCTGAATGATTCGTCATGCGAAGCGTCGGTAGCGTCGTAAACGGATTGGTAAAGATCCGTCATATAATTTTTATAGGCGTCCTCAACCTGCCCGTATTTTCCGCCTGCAACGCGGCGTGCCAGCAAAGCGTTAAGCTGCTCCCTGTCTATATTTGCCGTGTATTCTTCGCCCACAAGCTCGTTTATCTGCGCCACTTCCGCCATAACGGCGTTGTACTGCTGCGTTTGGCGGTGCATTAAGATTGCAAATATTCCGCCGATTATCGCTATCACCAAAAACAATACGATGATGGCGACTGTGATTTTCTTATTCTTACTCATGTATTATGCCCCTCTGTTGTGGTTTAGCCTTTGTATGCGGTATCCTGCAACCCATACAGTATACTTTTATTATAAACCACACGTTCGCATTTGTCCATATATAATCAATTATTGCAGGTAGTATTCCGCCTGCGCGTTCCGGAGCTCGGCATATTTGCCCCCGCTTGCAAGCAGCTCGGCGTGGGTGCCCGTCTGCACAAGCTCGGCATGGTCAAAAACGGCTATCCGGTCGCAGAAAACACAGCATGAAAGGCGGTTGAGGTCGTTCACAACGAAACGCCCCGCGCCAAGACCTCTCCTTAAATAAAAACTGCAAATCACCCCTTTTTTCAGCTGCGGGGCGCGGCTGCTGATAATAAATACCATATAAGATCAAAGTGCGGGGCCGCATCATTGCAGCCCCGTTGTTTTAAGCGTGCAAAAAAGACCGAGGCTGCATTCCACAGCCCCGGTCTGATCCTTTTATACTACATTACAAACAGCGCCCAGATACCGACTCCGAGCCCGCTGCCCGCCATGAGTACGGCAAGGATGATCGCCGTTATTTTTACCCATTTTCTGCCGTACATCGGTTTATGCCTCCGCTTTCATAACGGCGTTCGCCTCGGCAATAAGCTTATCCGCTTTTTGGCCGGCGGCTTCTTTTGAATCGCCGATTGCGGTGATATACGCTTTTATCTTGGGCTCTGTGCCGCTCGGGCGAACGATAAGCCCGCTGCCGTCCTTTGCCTTATAGGCAAGCACATTTGACTTGGGCAGGTCTATTTTGCTTTCTGCGCCCGTTTCAAGGTCTTTTGCCGTGCTGCTCTGATAATCAGCCGTGTAAACGATCGGCTCGCCTGCAAGGCTTTGGGGCGGCTCAGAACGCAGATTATCCATAATGCCCTGCATGATCTTCATGCCGGCAGCGCCATCGAATTCATAGCTTTTTACCGTGTTGCAGTAGTAGCCGTATTCGGCATAGATGCCGTCCATGACCTCAAGCAGCGTTTTGCCCTGTGATTTATAATAAGCAGCCATTTCGCATATGAGCATGGAGCCGACAACGGCGTCCTTATCCCGTGCGTGTGTGCCGGCAAGGTAGCCGTAGGATTCCTCAAAGCCCATGATGAAATCATCCGCCCTGCCGTCCGCCTCCAGTTGCGTGATCAGCTCGCCGATATATTTAAAGCCCGTGAGCACGTTCTTGAAGGTGCAGTTGTATTTTTTTGCGATCTCCTCAGCAAGGTCTGTGGAAACGAAGGATTTTGCGGCAACCGCGTTCTTTGGCAGGGTGCCGTTCGCTTTCTTTTGCGAAAGCAGGTATTCCAGCAGCATTGCGCCTACTTCATTGCCTGTCATAAGCTCAAATCTGCCGCTGCCGTCGTTCACGGCAATGCCGACTCTGTCGCAGTCCGGGTCGGTTGCAAGCAAAATGTCTGCGCCCTGCGTTTCAGCCGCTTTCAGCGCAAGCTCAAATGCCTGCCTGATCTCCGGGTTGGGGTAGGGGCAGGTGGGGAAATTGCCGTCCGGGTTCTCCTGCTCCGGTACAACGTAAATATCCTTTACGCCGATCCTCGCAAGGATCTTGCGCACCGGCTTGTTACCCGTGCCGTTGAGCGGCGTATAGATGACCTTTAAGCCCGCCTTATCGCATATGCCGGGATTTACGCACTGCTTCTGCACTTCGTCCAGGAAGCTTTCGATCACGTCCTGACCCATATATTCGATAAGCCCGGCGTTTACGGCTTCGTCAAAATCCATGGTTTTGATGCCCGTAAAATAATCCACCTTTTTGATGTATTCGTATGTTTCGGCGGCTTCTTCGTCCGTCATCTGATAGCCGTTATGGTCATAGCATTTGTAGCCGTTGTATTTTGCCGGGTTGTGCGAGGCGGTAAGAATGATACCGCCCTGCGTTTTAAAGTGCCTTATGGCGTAGGAAAGGCAGGGGGTAGGCTCAAGCTCTTTAAAAATATAGACCTTAACGCCGTTTGCGGCAAGCGTTTTCGCCGCCTCTACCGAAAAATAATCGCTCTTTATTCTTGAATCATAGCCGATCGCGCAGGCGGGGGCGTCATAATGCGCGTTGAGAAAATCCGCAAGCCCCTGGGTCGCCCTGCAAACCGTGTAATAATTCATTCTGTTGGTGCCCGCGCCTATAACGCCGCGCAGGCCCGCCGTGCCGAATTCAAGCTCCGTGTAAAACCTGTCGCTGATCTCGTCGTCCTTGCCGTCAATGCTTTTCAGCTCGGCAATCAAATCGGGATCGGCGGTGGCGTTTGCAAGCCATTTGCTGTAAATTTCTTTTATTTCCATAAGATCTCTCCCTTATCTAAATTGGGTCATGAATGGGTAAATTTTCTTTTCGCTTTTATTGTAAACTTATTAAAAAGCATTGTCAATAATATGGCGTTTAAACATTTTATTAATTTCTTTGCCCCGTTTCGGCTTGCAGTATTGCACCTTATTTAGTATACTGTATTTAGTTCCATAATATATCCGTTTTCATTGCGGATTTTTGAAAGCAGGTGCAATTTTATGTTTGCAAAGGCGAAAAGCCTGGGAATATACGGTATGGATGCGTTTTCGGTAATTGTAGAGGCGGATCTCAGCAAGGGTCTGCCGCGTTTTGAGATTGTCGGCCTGCCGGACGCCGCTGTTAAGGAGAGCCGTGAGCGCGTGCGCGCAAGCATAAAAAACTGCCGTTATGATTTCCCGGTCTCCCGCATAACCGTAAATATAGCCCCTGCGGATATTAAGAAAGAGGGCCCGCTGTATGATCTGCCCGTGTTTATCGCGGTACTTGCCGCAACGGGGCAGATCAAGGGCAGTGTTGACGATTACGCTTTTGTGGGCGAACTGTCTTTGGCAGGTGATATACGCCCGTGCAACGGTGTTTTGCCCATGCTCCTCAAAGCGCGGGAGGAGGGTATACCCTCTGTTTTTATTCCGTATGGGAATAAAACGGAGGCGGGCGCCGTAGACGGTATTGATGTTTTTGCCGCAAAGAATATTTTTGAGGTGATCCGTCATATCAGCGGCGAGGAAAGACTCAAACCGTGCTATACGCCCGTTTCGGAACTTGCAACGTATGATGACGCGCTGGATTTTGCAGATGTAAAGGGGCAGGCGGACGCCAAACGCGCGCTGGAGATTGCTGCTGCGGGCGGGCATAACTGCATCATGGTAGGCCCTCCCGGCACGGGAAAATCCATGCTTGCCAAGCGTCTGCCGTCTATCCTGCCGAAAATGACCTTTGAAGAGGAGCTGGAAACCACAAAGATCTATTCCATAGCGGGCGTGCTTCCGCCGAATGTGCAGCTGATCACAAGCAGGCCGTTCAGAAGCCCGCACCATACGATCTCCGCGCAGGGACTCACGGGCGGCGGGCAGAATCCCCGCCCCGGCGAGATCAGCCTTGCCCACAACGGCGTGCTGTTTATGGATGAATTCCCGGAGTTTGACAGGCGTGCCAAGGAGGCGCTGCGCCAGCCGCTGGAGGACGGAAAAATAACCATTTCCCGCAGCGCAGGCACGGTCTCTTATCCGTCCAACATCATGGTGGCGGCGGCAATGAATCCCTGCCCGTGCGGCTATTTGGGGCACCCAACCCGGGAATGCGTCTGCACCGAGGCGGCGCGCAGAAGATACCGCGATAAGGTAAGCGGCCCTATACTGGACAGAATTGATATCCATATAGAGGTGGAGCCTGTTGATTATGACCGCCTGTCCTCAAAAACCAAAGAAGAAAGCTCCGCTTCCATACGGGAAAGGGTAAACCGCGCGCGGGAGATACAAAGAAAGCGCTTTGCGGGCACGGAGATTACCTGCAATGCCAAAATGACGCCGCGCATGACACGCGAATTCTGCATTCTTTCGCCGGATGCGGAAAATCTGCTGAAGCTCAGTTTTGAAAAGCTGGGGCTTTCCGCACGTGCTTATGACAAGATCCTGCGCATCGCCCGCACCATAGCCGATCTGGACGAAAGCGAGAATATAGAGGCCGCGCATATCGCGCAGGCGGTGCAGTACAGAAGTCTGGACAGAAAATATTGGTCGGATTAAATCACCTAAGGAAAGAACCGGGGCTGTTGAAAAGACACCGCCGAAAGCAGTTGCTTTCGGCGGTGTCTTTCATGTTTTAAATTATGGTGTTTTTATTGCTCTACGGGTACGTAATCAAACGCCAGCACATCCGCCGTGCCGAAATATTTTTCAACAAGCGGGGTAAGGGTATCTTCGTCGCTGTAATCCGTGGAGCTGATCTCCAGCACAGCTTCGTTGAAGCCGGTGGAATAATCGTTGGATTTTGCAAAGGCAAAGCCGTATTCAATCGTGTCAAGCGTGCCGTTCAAAACGGTGTAATTTTCATGCCCGCTGAATTTGTAAAGGCTGAAATCATCAATCACAACGGCGTCTATCTCTCCGGCGTCAAGCGCGGCAAAAGCTTCGTCGGCAGATGCGTACTGCGCAGCGGATGCAAGCGCGTTGTTAACAGCGGAATTTTCATTCAGCGCAGCGGCTGCGGCGTCTGAAACAATGCCCGCCCTTGCGCCGGCAAGGGAAGAATAATTGTTTATGGCGCTTGATGCCGGTACAACGGTAACGATATCGTTATGTATAATATCGGCGCTCCAGTTATAATCCTCATTCATCGTGCCGCTGTCCTTATGAGAGGCGCAATAGATAATGGCGTCATATTCATTGCCCTCGGCGTCCGTATAAGCCGTGTCCTCGCCCAGGCGGTAGCCCTCGTCCACCTTGATGAACTGATAATCGTCAAACTCGCCCTTAAAGGAATCAAAGGTTGCGGCTATAAGCTCTGCGTCAAAGCCGGTAAGGCTGCCGTTTTCATCCGTGTAAAGGAACGGCTCAACCTCTTCGGTATAGGCAATCAGCATGGTGGCGTCCGTGATCGTATCGGCATCGCCGCCTTGAGATGAACAGCCTGCAAACAGGCCCGCAATCATAAGCGCGGATAATAGAATGCCGAATATTTTGGTATACTTTTTCAATTTTTATCCCCCTTATAAAGAGATCATCAATGATATAATTCTAAATCAAAATCACTTTAAAGTCAATATAAATCATGCAGCTCGGCAAGCGCAAAGCTTCAAAGCGCACAAATATGTGAAAGTTGCACAAAAATCATGTGCCAAAATTGTGAGATTGACAAATCTATCCTATCGTATTAAAATAACATAGAATAATGATAAACGGAGATTTTAAAAATGTTAACTTTGGACAGAGTGTATAAAGCAGCGTGTGTTTTAAAAGAAATCATCAGGGAAACGGATATGATCTATGCGCCGAATATAAGCAAAAATGCAGAGATTTATCTGAAAACGGAAAATCTTCAGGTCACGGGCTCGTTTAAGATAAGGGGTTCCTATTTTAAGATAAGCCAGCTTTCAGAGGAGGAAAAAAAGCACGGCGTTATCGCCTGCTCTGCGGGCAACCATGCGCAGGGCGTTGCGCTTGCCGCAACAAGAAGCGGAATCAAAAGCATCATCTGCCTGCCGGACGGCGCGCCTATCTCTAAGGTGGAGGCAACAAAACGCTTCGGCGCGCAGGTATGTATGGTAAAGGGCGTGTATGATGACGCTTATAATAAGGCCATAGAGCTCAGAGATAAAGAGGGCTACACTTTTATTCACCCGTTTGACGATGAGGACGTTATCGCAGGTCAGGGCACGATAGGTCTTGAGATCATGGAGCAGCTGCCGAATGCGGACGCGGTCGTTGTGCCCATCGGCGGAGGCGGACTGATCTCCGGCGTTGCGTATACGATCAAGCAGATCAATCCGAAATGCAAGGTATACGGCGTTCAGGCGCAGGGCGCGCCGAGCATGCTCAGGTCTGTTGACGACGGAAAGATCGAAACGCTGCCCAAGGTGCAGACGATCGCAGACGGCATTGCCGTCAAGACCCCCGGTGATGTTACCTATGAAATGGTAAGCAAATATGTGGACGGGATCTTTACGGTCTCCGATGACGAGATCGCCCTTGCCATTCTGACCCTGCTTGAACAGCAAAAGCTGATTTCCGAGGGCGCCGGGGCCGTTCCCGTTGCCGCCGTGCTTGCCGGCAAGATACCGGATATAGACGGCAAAAGGGTCTGCTGCCTTGTTTCAGGCGGTAATATTGACGTTACCATACTATCAAGAGTTATTGAAAGAGGCCTTAAGATGAGCGGCAGAACGGCAAATATCACGATTGCGCTTTCGGATAAGCCCGGTCAGCTTGCGGAGGTCTCAAAGCTGATCTCCCAAACGGGCGCAAACGTTACGAGCGTCAATTATGACAGCACGGATCTGGATATGAACATAACGGATTGCTATTTGCGCATAGGCGTTGAAACAAGGGATTACGCCCATGTTGTGGCAATAAAGAAAACGCTTAAGGACGCGGGCTTTGAGGTCTGCGACTGATCTTAACCGAAGAAATTAAAACGAAAGGGTGTTTGATATGGAATTCATCTCAACGAATAACGCGCCGGGAGCTATCGGCCCGTACAGCCAGGCGGTAAAGGCAAACGGCATGCTGTTTACAAGCGGCCAGATCGCCATTGATCCTGCCACGGGCAATGTGGAGGCGGCAACGATAGAAGGGCAGGCAAAGCAGGTCTGCGAAAATCTGAAGGCGCTTTGCGAAGCGGCGGGAACAAGCCTTGAAAAGACCGTGAAAACGGTGTGCTTCCTTGCGGATATGAATGATTTTGCCGCGTTCAACGAGGTCTACGGCAGCTATTTTACAAAGAAGCCGGCAAGAAGCTGCGTTGCAGTCAAAACGCTTCCCAAAAACGTGCTGTGTGAGGTTGAGCTGATTGCGGAATTATAATTTTTAACTAAAAACACCGCCGAAACGCATTTCAATGCGTTCCGGCGGTTTCTTGTTTTGAGCTTTTTACAGATTGTTTATCCTGTAGACATTGCCGGTAAAGCCTGCGGCATAATAGGCTTCGCCGTCATATGCCAGCGCGGTGAAGATCGGCTCGCCGGCGGATATTTTATTTATAACGCTGCCGTTTTCCGCATTCAGCCTGTAGACGACGCCGTCCGAAGCGCCGAAGACCAGCGTGCCGTTGTCCCAAAGCATATCGGCGTCCGCAGTCTGCGAATCTCCGCTTGTGTAAGGGGCAGTATATACCATGCTGGTGCCGAGCGGGGTATGCCAAAGGATACTGTTCGTTTCAAGGCTGTATGCAACAACGCCCTTATCCGCCGTGGTGATGTAGGCAGTGCTGCCGTTAATCAGCGGTTCGGATGCCGTGGCAAAGTTATAGCCGGTATTGTCCGTCTTGTTTATGATCTCACCGTTTGTTGCGTCTACGGTCATGATTGCGTCGCTGTCCGCAACAAGCAGGGTGTTTTCATCTATAACGGCGGGGGTAGAGCTTCTGAAGCGTATATCCTCGTCCTTGTTTGCCCAAAGCTTTTTGCCCGTCGCCTTATCAAGCGCCGTAAGCGAATCCCAGTGAGAGCTTATGATCAGCCTGTTGCCGTTCAGCACGAATTGCGCTGCGGAGCATTCGCCCTTGCCTCGGTCGTTCGTCCAAACGATATTGCCGCCGTTTTCAATATCTACGGCGGAAACGCAGGCGGCGCAGCCCGCATAAACATAAGTGCCGTCCGTGCATATGCCGGTGCTTGTGTTCAGCGAGGAGCCAAGCGGAATCTTTACCTGCCAGATCTCTTTGCCGTTTTGCGAATCAAGGCAATAAAGATTGCCTTCGCAGTCCTGCGCTATGATCTTGCCGTTTTCAAGCAGCAGGTTGTTTTTAACGGAATTTACGGTCTCAAATTCCCAAAGCGTTTCGCCTGTTTGTGCGTTTATGCAATAGACGCCGCATCTGCGCGGCCAGTTGTCGTCCGCAGTGGCAACGTAAAGCCTGCCGTTGTCGTAAACAGGCTCGCCGAACAGAACGGTCGCCGGCAGCTTTGCTAGCGCGGTCATGCTCTGCGCATCCGGCTGTGTAAAGCGGCCGTCGTCATAATAGTAAAGCGCTGTGGATACCTCGCCTGTGGCGTCAATAGAAATGATGCGGCTTGCGCTCGGCGATTCGTCTATGCCGCCGCAGTCGGGCCGCCCGGTGCTGATTTCAAGCACACCCTCGTTGTTACGCACATAATTATAGTGGTAATGACCGAATACCCATGCGATCAGGTCGTGTTCTTTAAGGTCAAGCTCCTTGCGGTCAAATTCAATCACATAATCCTCTGAAACCGGTTTGTTGTGGTTAAAGATGACGATCTTCATATCCTCGCCGGTGTTTTCAAGGTCGTTTTCAAGCCAGCGCCAGCGGTCGTTTTTATTGTAGCCGGAGGAATAGTCGCCGCCCGTCTGAAACGGCGTTACAACATAATGCACGTTTCCTACCTCAAAGGAATACCAAACGGGGCCGTAGATGCTTTCAAAAAGCTCCTCGCCGTATTTTCCGTCCACATAATCGTGGTTGCCTATTATGTAGCGTACCGGCAGACCCATATTTTCCGTGTTCATATCGGAAAGATGGCGCTTCAGCCCCGGTTCATAGCAGATATCGCCGGTGTGGATCAGAAACGCGGGGTTCTGCTCATCTGCAAGCGCTTTAACATAATCTATCCATTCGCCCACGCCGTCTTCACCGATCTCGGTATCCGATATCTGCAGAAACGAGTGTGCGCTGCCGGCAGCGATCTCCGATCTTTCAAGCGTGAAATCATAGGATACGGTCTGCTTGTCTGCGGGGATATAGTAATCCTCCGTCCAATATCCTGCGGGGGCGGTTACGGTTATAAATCTGGTCTTGCGCCACCCCTTCAATGTAAATTCACCGTTTTCATCCGTTTTCACAACGTTTCTGCCGTCTGTTACGCTGACGCCTTCAACGGGTTCTCCTGTTTCGGAAAAGGTTACCGTGCCGTGGTAGGGGCCGTCATTGGAAAGAATGAAATAGCCGGAAATGATTCCGACAATGGCAATGATAACGATCAGTACAACAAGAATGATAATGGATTTTTTAGACATTTTCCCACTCCCTTTGCATGCAGAGGCAATGCTGCCGTTACGCAGCCAAACAGCCGGCAGCATTGCTCCGTTTCTCTTTAAGCATACACTATTTTATGCTTATAAAGCAATAGATTGTGCAATAATTTTATAAAAAATTGACTGTGCAGCTTAAAACAAAAGATCCCCGCTCCCT
>OIXS01001466.1_pt1 | contig 11690 bp, 9 predicted proteins | sample 1587841 | NCBI WGS metagenome assembly OIXS01 (sample SAMN03283254) | human gut metagenome | biome: human-associated habitat; material: feces | host: Homo sapiens | place: USA | collected 2013
TTGTTGTGATTTCTGTTAATTTACTATTGACAAAAGTCATTACATATCAGTTATCAAAGGAACAGGCGCGAATCAGCGATTTGTAAAAAACGCTCTTAAAATCTGCGTGTTGCCACTGGTTTTCTTATAAATATTTGTTCTTATCTTATTTCTGACACATATACGAATGCCTACCGTCCAAATCAGAATTTATGACAGCAACATCCTATCATTTGCAAATTCTCCACCGCTTGCTTCTTCGAATTTCTGCAGTAGATCTGCTACTTTAAGTTTCTTCTTTTCTTCTCCTTTCACATCATAAATGATCTTTCCATCACTCATCATGATCAGGCGGTTTCCGATATTGATCGCATCTTTCATATTATGTGTTACCATCATTGTTGTAAGATTATCTCTGGCTACGATCTTCTCTGTAATGTCTAGTACTTTCTTCGCAGTCTTTGGATCAAGGGCTGCTGTATGTTCGTCTAATAATAGCAGGCTTGGTTTCTTAAGTGTTGCCATAAGCAGTGTCAATGCTTGTCTCTGACCTCCGGATAATAGTCCTACTTTGGATGTCATTCGATCTTCTAGTCCTAAGTCGAGCATTTGTAATTTTTCTTTAAACATTTCTTTTTCTTTTTTTGTGATTCCCCAGCTTAGGCCTCTTTTCTTTCCTCTACGGTTTGCCATTGCCATGTTTTCTTCAATCTGCATACCTGCTGCCGTTCCCATCATTGGGTCTTGGAATACTCTTCCTAACATGTAGGCACGTTTGTATTCTGGAAGATCTGAGATATCCTTGCCATCTAGAATGATCGTTCCTTGATCGATCGGATAGACTCCTGCTACCATGTTGAGAGTTGTAGATTTTCCGGCCCCATTTCCTCCGATGATCGTTACGAAGTCCCCAGGATCTAAGTGAAGATTGACTCCATTTAATGCTTTTTTCTCATTGATCGTTCCTTTATTAAATGTTTTATGTACATTTTTAATTTCTAACATAACTTTGCCCCTCTTTCTATGCTGGTGTCCTGCGGTGTGAATATTTTGATTTGAGAGCAGGAATACCGAGTGCTAATGCTACGATGATCGCTGTGAATAATTTCATATCATCGGTACTTAATCCGAAATGTAAAACAAGTGAGATGATCATACGATATACCATTGCTCCTCCGATCAGTGATGCAAGGATATAAGCAAAGTTAAAACGTTTTCCAAAGATAACTTCTCCGATTACAATGGATGCAAGACCAATTACAATAGATCCTGTTCCCATTTTGATATCTCCGTATCCTTGGTTCTGGGCTACTAAAGCTCCAGATACTGAGATCAGTCCATTAGAAATCACCAATCCTAACACTTTGGATGTATCTGTATTTCCCCCTAAAGCACGTACCATAAATTCATTGTTTCCTGTTGCCCTAAGTGCACATCCGATCTCTGTTCCAAAAAACCAGTACAGAGCTGCGATCACAATGGCTCCAATAATGACTCCAACTACCAATGTTGCCAGTGTCTGATCTACTCCTAACAGATCCATTACCTTTGTAAATGCAGTGTCTTCTCCAAGTAATGAAACATTTGGTCCTCCCATAACTCTGATATTAACGGACCATAATGCGATCATTGTTAAAATACCTGCTAAGATCGCAGGGATCATAAGTTTCGTGTGCAGCCAGCCTGTAACAAGTCCTGCTAACATTCCTCCTACAAGTGCAAATAATAATGTTACAAATGGATTGACTCCCCTTGTAATAAGGATTGCACTGATACATCCACCGAGTGCAAATGTTCCATCGCAGGATAAGTCTGCGATATCTAAGATCCTAAATGTAATATAAACTCCCAGTGCCATGATTCCCCATAATGTTCCTTGGGCTAATGCACTATAAAGATTTGTAATTAATGCCATTTTCTACCTCTTTTCTAAATGCACAGAAGTGCCTCCCGCAAATTGGAAGACACTTCCTGATTTTCTTGTAATCTTATATGCAAGAAAATCTTATTTATTATTCTTTATCTGTCTTTTTCTGTGTTGTTACCATCTTAGCTTCTTTTTTTAACTTCTCTGGAATCTTAATTCCTAATGTCTTTACTGTGTCTTTATTGATGATCAGATCCGCATTTTCCTGATATTCAATTGGCATATCTTTTGGTTCAGCTTTTCCTTCTAAGATCTTTACTGCCTGCTTTGCTGTCTGCTGTCCTAACTTGTAGTAGTTAACTCCGTATGTTGCAAGTCCTCCACCTGTACACATTCCTTCTTCAGCTACGATAAATGGAATCTTAGCTTCATTTGCTACCATGGATACTGTATTGATTCCTGCTGCGATCATGTTGTCTGTTGGTGAATAGATTGCATCAACTTTACCTTTTAAGGATTCTACAACCTGACGGATCTCACTGGATTCTGATACCGTTGCATCGACTGTTGTTAATCCTAATTTCTTTGCTTCTTTCTTCGCAAGTCCTACCTGGAATTTGGAGTTTGCTTCTGCAGAACAATATAACATTGCAACTTTCTTTGCATTTGGAATTAATTCTTTTAATAGATTCATCTGTTTTGCTACTGGTGTTAAATCTGATGTTCCAGATACGTTTGTTCCTGGTTTTTTATTTGATTTCACCAGTTTGGCATCGGCTGGATCTGTAACAGCTGTTACTAAAATCGGAATATCTTTTGATTCATTGGCCATTGCCTGTGCTGCTGGTGTTGCGATCGCTAATACAAGATCGCACTTATCTGTAACAAATTGTTTGGCAATTGTCTGGCAATTTGACTGTTCATTCTGTGCGTTCTTATATTCAATCTTGATCTTGTCTCCGTCTTTATATCCAGCTTTCTCAAGACCATCCTTAAACCCTTTGTAAGATGCATCTAAAGCATCATGTTCTACTAACTGAACGACTCCGATCTTCTTCTGGTCTGAACTGTCTTTCTTGCTTGAGCAACCAACCATTGTGGATAATGCTAATGCAGCAACTAATCCTGTTGCCATGACTTTCTTTAATCTCATATTTTTCTCCTCCTTAATATCGTTCCCGATTGCATTCCTTGGCTTTAAACTTCTGAACTTTAAAACTTCAATGCTTTTATGTACTAAATTGTAGCACTATGATTTTGTGTCGTCAAGCTAATTTTATTGCTTTATATGGTACATCATATTCCATACAATCTAATATCAATTATTTTATACGCATATTTCTTTATTTCTATGCAAAAAAGGATGAAAGATTTCCCAAATTCTTTCATCCTTTTTCTTCTATCAATTTCTTCTATTGCTGTGCTTCTTCGGCTGCTTTCTTCGCATTCTCTTCTGCAACTGTACGATATTTTATTGTCAGTGTTCTGATCAGTTCTTTTAACTCATCTGTTAACTGCTCTTCTTTCACTCTCCACTCCCAGTTACCACCTACCGTAGATGGTGTGTTGATCCTTGCTTCATTTCCTAATCCAAGATAATCCTGAAGTGGGATGATCACCATATCGCTTCGACTCTCTAATGCAAGAGAAATCAAGTCTAAATGTACAGTTCCTGTTCTCTCGATCGTACTGTATTTTAAATAATGCTCTAAGAATTTCTTATCATCTTCTGATAATGTTTCGTACCATCCAACAACCGTATCATTGTCATGTGTTCCTGTGTATACAACACTATTTTCTTTGTATTTATGTGGAAGATAGATGCTGTCATCATATGCTCCAAATGCAAATTCCAGAACATTCATTCCTGGGAATCCTGTATCATCTAGAAGTTTATGCACGCTGTCTGTTAAGAATCCTAAGTTCTCTGCGATAACTTTCTTCTCACCAAGTTCTTTCTTCATTGCTTCAAAGAAATCCATTCCTGGACCTTTGACCCATTCTCCATTAACAGCTGTCTCGTCTTCTGCTGGAATCTCAAAGTATTCATCGAATCCTCTGAAATGATCTAATCTTAAAATATCATATAACATAAAATTATGACGTAAACGTTTCATCCACCATTCGTAATCTGTTTTCTTATGATATTCCCAGTCATATACAGGATTGGACCATACCTGTCCATCTTCTGCAAATGCATCTGGAGGACATCCACCTACAACCGTTGCCTTTCCTTCTTCATCGACTTTAAATAATTCTTTGTGGTATGTAAATGCTGTTCCATCTAAGGCTACATAAAATGGAAGATCTCCTACGATCTGAATTCCTTTGTCATTCGCATATTTCTTCAGCGCAAGCCACTGTTTATGGAAATAATACTGGCAGAAGCAGAAATAACTTTCTGGGAATTTACTTTTCTTCTCGCTCATATATTCTGCATATTCCCCGATCCAGTATTCATTGTCTTTGATAAATTTCTTATAATCTTCATCTGGATGAAATCTGAAATAAGCTTTTCTTAAAAGCTTTCTGTGATCTTCTCTGATTTTCTCATAGTCAACTTTGCCCTTGTTTTCTTCCTTAATTGATTCGAGTTCTTTTTTCTTAAGAAGTCCTTCTTCCAGTAACTGTTCTAAGTCGATATAATATGCACTTCCTGCAAAACTTGAAAACGAAAGATAAGGAGAATTTCCCGCACCGATCGTTCCTAATGGAAGGATCTGCCAGTACTTCTGGCCTGCTTCTTCTAAAAAATCTACAAATTTGTATGCTTCCTTTGAAAAGCATCCAATTCCGTAATCTGATGGTAAACTAAAAATTGGCAATAATATTCCGCTTGTTTTCATTGAATGAATTCTCCTAAAATCTCCTAAAATTTTCTCACAACTCAATATAGTATATCATAAAACATACTTCTTGAACAGAAGTGCTCTTGTACTTAATTTAATTCTATCATTTATTTCTGGCTTTCTTCTGCAACAGCTTTGGCTACTGCTTTGCAGACTCTTTCATCAAATGCACCTGGAATGATATACTCTTCATTTAACTCATCATCACTGATGATACTTGCGATCGCTCTTGCTGCTGCCATCTTCATCTCTTCTGTGATCTGTCCAGCTCTTGCATCCAGAGCTCCTCTGAAGATTCCTGGGAATACTAATACGTTATTGATCTGATTAGGGAAATCGGATCTTCCTGTTGCGATAACTCTTGCTCCACCTTTCTTCGCTTCATCTGGCATGATCTCTGGTGTTGGATTTGCCATGGCAAAAATGATCGCATCGTCTGCCATAGTAGATACCATTTCGGCTGTCACGATATTTGGTGCAGAAACTCCGATAAATACGTCTTTATCTTTGATGATCTCTGTTAATGTTCCAGTCTGTTTCTCTTTGTTTGTGATCTCTGCCATATCTTTCTGTGCTGGATTCATCCAGTCTTCTCCTGGACATAATGCACCTTTCTTGTCAACTAAGACAACATTTCCTGCGCCAAACTGTAATAATAGTTTACAGATAGAGATTCCAGCAGATCCTGCTCCATTGATCACAATGTTTGCATCTTCCATTTTCTTTCCGACAAATTTTAAGGCATTTAATAATCCTGCTGCTACAACGATGGCTGTTCCATGCTGATCATCATGGAATACTGGAATATCTAATTCTTCTTTTAAACGTTTTTCAATCTCAAAACATCTTGGTGCGGAAATATCTTCTAAATTGATACCACCGAAACATGGTGCGATATTCTTGACTGTTTTGATGATCTCTTCTGTATCTTTTGTATCAAGACAGATTGGGAATGCATCAATATCTGCAAATTCTTTAAATAAAAGGGCTTTTCCTTCCATAACAGGCATTGCTGCTTCTGGGCCGATATCTCCAAGTCCTAATACAGCTGTTCCGTCAGATACGACAGCTACTAAATTACCTTTTGCTGTATAACGATATACTTCTTCTTTATTATCACGGATCTTACGACAAGGTTCTGCGACTCCTGGTGTATAAGCTGTACTTAAGTCATCTCTTGTCTTTACTGTTACTTTAGAACGTACTGCGATCTTACCTTTGTTTTGTTCGTGCATTTCTAATGCCAGTTTGTTGTAATCCATTTTTTGTATCTCCTTTATGATTCTTCAGATTTTGCTTCTTTAAACAGTATACCTTATCAAACAAAGCGAGTCTAGTCCGAAGAGACAATCACAAAAAAGGAGCAGAACTTTTACTCTGCTCCTTCACAGCTTAAAATTGACAAATTGTTTCCTTTATCTGTTTAGCGGTCAATCCAAATTCCTCTTGTAAAAATTCTGCTGTTCCTACTTGTCCAAATTTTTCTTTGACACCAATTCTTTTTACTGGCACAGAAATTCCATTTTCTGCAATCACTTCTGAAACCGCACTTCCAAGTCCGCCATAAATTGAATGATTTTCAATGGTTACAATTTTGCTTTTCCCTTTTGCTTCCTTGATCAATAATTTTTCATCCAAAGGCTTAATTGTGAACATATCTATAACTTCTACAGAATATCCTTCTTTTTCTAATTCTTCAGCACAATCCAATGCCTCAGAAACTAGTTGCCCAGCTGCAATAATTAATATATCTTTTCCTTCTTTTAAAATATTTCCCTGTCCAATTTTAAAAGAGGAACCTTTTTTATATACATTTCGTACAGCCTTTCGATTACTCCTTACATAATGGATTCCTTCCATTTTCAAAAACTCTTTGATGATCCATTCCATTTGTACATCATCTGCTGGATCGCAGATAACTGCTCCTGGGATTTCTCTTATCAATGCTACATCTTCCCACGCTGTATGAGTTCCACCATTGGATGCCACACTAAATCCTGGATCTGAGCCATAAACATTGATTGTATTTCCTGCATATGCACCGGATAAAAATAACTGATCAAATACTCTTCTTGTCGCAAATGGTGCAAATGTATGCGTAAATGGTTTAAACCCTGTCAAAGATAATCCAGCTGCAACTCCCATCATATTAGCTTCTGCAATTCCACACTGAATAAAACGCTCTGGATTTGTCTTTTTAATTTTGGTAAATCCACTTGCTCCACCCAAATCAGCTTCAAGAGCTGTTATTTTGTCATCATCCTTCATAAGTTCCTGCAATGTCTCAACAACGCAATCTCTTAATTCTCTTCCTGCTTCCTGTCTGTTTTCTGCTAATTGAAACATTTTACCTGGCACCTCCCTTAATGAACTCATCTAACTCTTTGATTGCATCCTTAGTAGCTTTTTTAATCGTATCATTATTAAATTTTACGGAGTGATTTGCATCCAACTGTTCAAAATATGGGACTCCAGCTCCTTTTATGGAATCAAGAATAATACATACTGCCTGGTCTTTTACATTTTTGGCCCGGTTGATTGCTTCATCAATTGCTTCCTCGTCGTTTCCTTTTACAGTCTGTGTATAAAACCCAAATGCCTTCATTTTATTTTCGATACTAAATGGATTCATTACTTCTTTTGTTGTACCATCTAACTGTTTTTTGTTATCATCAATAATCACAACACAATGATTTAATTTATAATGCGCAATATATTGAAATGCTTCCCAGCATTGACCTTCATTTAATTCTCCATCTCCAACGATCAGGTATACATACTGATCTGTTTTATTCATTTTAAATCCCGTTGCAATTCCTGCCGCTGCAGATGTTCCTTGACCAAGTGATCCAGTTGTCATATCTACTCCTGGTGTTTTCAATCGATCTGGATGCGATGGAAGTTTAGTTCCACCATCATTTAATGTAAATAGCCATTCTCTGTCAAAAAATCCTTTTTCTGCAAGTACACTATACCACGCTGGGCCTGAATGTCCTTTGGATAATACAACCATATCTCTTTCTTCCCAATCAGGATTCTTTGCATCGTATCGAAGCTGCTTTCCATAAAGTACACTCATCAACTCTACAATTGATAAAGAACCGCCCATGTGTCCGTAACCACGTTTTTCCAACATTTCCAAAACGTCTTTACGAATCTTAGCTGATAAAAGCTTCAACTCCTCTAATTTATCCTTTTCCATATTCATAAATCCCTTTTATTTTTCAAACTCTGTTCTTAATTTGTTTTCTAACTCTGTTTTGTCCATAATATTATCTAAAATAACTACTCTTGGTAATTGTTTTACAAAATTTTCTAAGTCTTTTCCTACAACAAATAAATCTGCTGCTCCTTCTGCTGCATCTGATAATGAAGAATGTGTTACACTTACTCCTGATACTCCAATCTTTTGCAGAGTTTTTTCAACGTTCATACGAACTAACATACTTGATCCGAGTCCTGAACCACAACAACACATAATTGATTTAATCATAATAAATACCTCCTAAAATCTAATTCTTATTTTTAAGCTTCTTTTTTCTTTGGCATAATAACGTTATAAATAATTGGCAGAAGGAATAATACTACACATACCGCAAATAATCCTCCACCTTTTACAAACTGAGCAATATTTCCTAAAATAATTCCTGTAATAGAAAAATCTGCATCTGAAAATGTACAGTTTGCAAAGTTCAAAGATCCCATAACTGGCATACAAATTGCTGGCAGAAATGTAATTAGTAATCCATGCAGAAATGATCCTACTAGACATCCCTTTAATCCACCTTCTGCATTTGCAAAAACTCCTGCTGTTGCTCCACAGAAGAAATGAGGAATAACTCCTGGTAAAATAAGCGCTACTGGAATTAATGCCTTATTGATTCCTCCAAGAACAAATAATCCTACAATACCTCCTAAGAATGATACAAGAAATCCCATTAATACTGCATTTGGTGCATATGGGAATACTACCGGGCAGTCAATTGCAGGTTTAGCATTTGGAACGATCTTCTCAGCAATACCACGGAATGCTGGAACGATCTCACCGATGATCAAACGCACCCCACTTAAGATGATATATACACCACCTGCAAAACTTAATCCTTTTGTAATAGCCCATACAATCCAATGTGTTTGTGTTTCACCTTTAAAGAAAGCAGAAATTGTTGGGTCACTCATTCCATCTCTCACAACAACTGCTACAAATGTTACAACAACAAAGAAGATTGTCATTGTTAAACCAATTGCTACTGTTGTATCACGTAAGAAAGAAATTCTTTGTGGGAAATTCACATCTTCTGTAGATTTACTCTTATCTTTAAATAGCTTTCCGATCTGTGCTGAAAACCAATAACCAAATCCACCAAAATGTCCAAATCCAAGTTCATCTGTTCCCGTAATTTTTTCCATAGTAGGCTGACAAAGTGCTGGTGAAATTACCATGATCAGTCCAAGGATCAGTCCACCTGAAATCCATAACATTGGACCTGTTAGATTTCCAACATTTAAAATAATTGCTAACATTGCTGACATATATAATGTGTGATGTCCTGTTAAGAAAATGTAATGTAATCTTGAAAATCTTGCTAATACGATATTAGCGATCATTCCAATACACATAATATAAGCTGTATCACTTGCAAAATCAGCTAATCCCAACGATACGATTGCCTCATTATTTGGCACAACTCCCTGCATATTAAAAGCATAATTAAAAATCACACCAAAATCATTTAAAGACCCTGTCTGCAAAAAACTTGAACCTGCTGTCAGTACCAAGAATCCAACAATTGTTTTTACTGTTCCTTTTACAACATCTTCTACTGGTTTTTTCTGCAAAATCAAACCAAATAATGAAATCAGACCTACCAAAATCGCAGGTGTTGATAATATATTAATAATAAAACTCATCTTTTATCCTCCTTGTGTATCTCCATATAATTTCTACACTGCCCCAACAAACAAGTCATAAATTTCTTTTTCATTTGAAGCATCTAAAACTCTTTGCGTACTTTCTTTGCTTTCAAATAATTCTGACATCGCCTGTAGTACTTCCATATGCGATTCCGCATCTGTTGCAGCTAACGTAACAAGAATTCTTACATCGTATCCGTCTTCTTTAAATTTTACTGGTTCTTTTAATAGTGTAATGGCAATCTGACGTTTGATAACTCCTTGTTCTGTACTCCCATGAATCAATGCCACATTTTCACACAGCACATAATATGGTCCAAGTTTTTCTGTATTTTTTATGATCTCATCACTATATCTTGCTTCACAATATCCACCATCTACTAATGGTTGAACTGCTGTATAAATTGCTTCTTTCCAGTCTTTTACTCCTGCAAGAATTTTTATATTCTCCAATTTCAACATGTCATATATCTGCTTCATTTTTCCTCCTGTAAAAGTTCATACAATACATTTTTAACATCCAAAATTTCTTTCTGTCCCCATAATTTTTCTTCATTTTTTTGTTCTGAAAAAATTGTCATTATATCATTCAATAAACGAATGTGCGATTTTTGATCCTGAGCTGATAACATTAAAATAATTTTTGCAAATCGCTGCTTACCATCTAATGTTATAAATTCCACAGGCTTTTTAAAAATAGTCATTGATAAGCCCATGCTTTGTGCTCCATCTTCAATTTCTGAATGTGCAAGAAATACCTGTTTTGTAATAAACATATAGGGACCATATTGGTCTGTTTTATAAATAATGCTGTCTATATAAGACTGTCTGATCAATTTATTTTCTAATAATACCTCTCCAGAAACTTTTATCGCATCCTGCCATTTAAACTTATCTTTTATAATGCGAATATATGGATCCTCCAATATTTCATACAATCCCTTTTGAGGTTTTTTCTTATGTTCCACATATTGTTTCAGAGAATTTTTTGAAAATAGCTTAATCAATTCTTCTTTAAATTTTTGTAAATTATCATTTGTCATATATTTTGATGCAATTTCTGTAATGTTCGAAATACTGACATTATTTTCATGCTTATACTTCATACATCTTTGCAAAACTTTCATTCGATCATTATCTGTAAGAATCGGATGTACTAAAATCAGATCTTTTTCATTTTCAATTACGACTGTCGAAATCACTACATTATAATCATGTGCTCTCTCATATTCTCTTAATGAACACACGTCAACTACATCTGCATCTGGGACAAGTGTCTGAATCTCACCCCATATCATATTTGCAGTACTGACTCCATTGGGACATACGATCAAAATTCTTAATCTGTTTTCTTTTTCCTGTCCTGCACTGATAAATGCGCCAAAATGTAATGTTATATACGCAATTTCACCTTCCGGAATCGGAAATCCAATTTCTTTTTCCAAATATTTACAGGTTCTTGCTGTGAGTTCAAAGAGATCTCCATACTCATTTTTTATATTATCTAACATAGGATTCGCAAGCTGTACTCCATATCGATATCGATACATTGATGTCTTTAAATGAGCTGCCAGTGCCTCTGTTAACTCTCTCTCCTTTGAGAATCCAACTCCTGCAATTCGTGAAAAAGCTTTTACAAGTATCCTGGAAAGCCATTGTGATTCTTGCCCAGATTCTTCTTCCATAAAATCTACCGGTATACTCTGCATTCTTGATCCCAGTAAATGTAATGTCAGATATAATTGTTCACTTTCTTTTAAATCTGAAAATCTTCTAGATACCATTTCATACTCTTTCGTATCCATAATCTCCATTTTTTCTTTTTTCGAAAATTCAACAACATCTGTACGATTATCAATAGTTGAAAAGAACACTGCAATAGTGTATAACGTTCCTTGTACATATTGAACATCCAACGCGTTTTCAATATCTTTTAATCTGTCCAAAAATTCTTGTACTTTTTCTGGAGCGTCTAACGGAAGAATTCCTTTCTTATAAAAATCTGCAATTGAACTAAAATAAGAAACTATAAATGAGCAAATTTGAAAAATTGCACAAAACTACACTGCGAATTTCATAAA
>OIXS01001477.1_pt1 | contig 11642 bp, 9 predicted proteins | sample 1587841 | NCBI WGS metagenome assembly OIXS01 (sample SAMN03283254) | human gut metagenome | biome: human-associated habitat; material: feces | host: Homo sapiens | place: USA | collected 2013
TTCGTCAAATTCTCCTTTCCCCAAAAAGCCTTGGGCTTTTTGGGGACCCCGATATTGGGCGCCTAATGTCAGGGCTTTTCCGAGACGAGCCTATATTACGGCTTACACGGATTTTTTGCTTCTTGTGCGGCGGGGCGGAATGTGGTAAACTTGTAACATATAAAGCTTAGAGGAGAACGCTATGAGCAACGCTGTTACATACGATATCGATATGCCGGAAGTCTGCTTTGACAGCGCCGGCTTTCTGCTGAAAAACCCGAACAGGGGGCTGCGTGGGGAAACGTATATCACCTTAGGGGAAAACCTGCGCGCGTATCCCGGTGATAAAGAGGATCCTTTTGCGCGCGCCCAAAGGCTGATTGAAAAATACGCGGCCGACTCCCCCACTGTTTTTCAGGCATATGTTTACCTTTGCGATTACGCTTCAAAACAGCTTGACGGACTTGCGTTTGCGCAGCTTGAGAAATTTTTTAAGCTGTTTGAAAAGCACGGCATAAGACTGCTTTTACGGTTTGCGTATGCAACCGAATCCCAGCCCGACGTGCCGTATGAAACGGCGCAGGTGCACCTGACGCAGCTGAAAAAATGGTTTGCCGAAAACGAACGCCTGATTGAAAAAGTGCTTTTTTGCATGCAGACGGGCATCATAGGGTTCTGGGGCGAGGGGCATTCTTATAAAAAGTTCAAGCGCAGGCACGTAAAGGACGTTATCGGCGATGTTTGCCGCCTGGCACCCGCCGGGATCTACAGCCAGGTAAGGACATATTCCATGCTGAAGAAAGTGCCTGCCGAATACGCGGCGCAGGTGGGTATTCATGACGACTACATAACCGGCAATACGGCGCATAAGTGGGCGTTTGTAAAAAGCACGCAGAAAAAGCGCTATACCAAAGTGCTCAACCACGCCCGGTTTACCGTAAACGACGGCGAGATGCCGTGGGGCAGAGCCTATTTGGACGATAAAAAGAGCAAGGGGCACTGCGATGATTTTGACGGCATTGCGGTACTCAAGCAGGTGCAGGCGTATTTTTTGACCACCTTTTCTCTGGAGCACAATTACCGGGAGGATGACGGAAAAATATACAGCATGCAGAAATGGAAAAGCGTATACCTGAGCTACGCGGACTGTGTAAAGCACAAAATAAGCGCCAACCCCGCGCTTTTTAAAGACGCAAACGGCGGCGAGATCAGGCTGAGCGTATTTGATATTCTGAGATACCACCTTGGCTACCAGCTTGCCGTTAAAGACCTTTATACAACGGGAAACGAACTGTTTTTCGGCCTTACAAACTACGGCTTCGCCCCGCCGCTGACATTTGATTATTTTGCGGCGGTATTCAGGGACAAAAGCGGCAAAGAGATTGAGGTACCCTTTAGAAGCTATAACAAGAACGCGCTTTTGAGCGGTAAGACGATCACCTTTAAGGCAGAAATACCGCAGGGATACGCGCCTGCCGGGCTTAAAATGGAAACAAAAAAGGGCAGCGGCATAGGAGCGCGCTTTGCAAACGAATCCATCTTTGCAAACGCAGTGCAGTATTTTAAATAGACCTTGAAACAAGCCATATAATGTGGTAAAATGATTCAGGTTTTTAAAGAATACGAAGTTTGGAGTTGATAAAATGAGCGGCCATTCAAAATGGAGCACGATCAAGAGGAAAAAAGGCGCAAACGACGCGGCAAGGGCAAAGATATTCACAAAAATAGGCCGTGAGCTTGCGGTTGCGGTAAAAAAAGGCGGACCTGATCCCAACGTGAATACTAAACTGAAAGATGTAATCGCCAAGGCAAAGCAGAATAACGTGCCGAATGACAATATTGAGAGAATGCTTAAGAAAGCATCTGGCGACAACGGCGGCGCCGATTATGAGGAGATCATTTACGAGGGTTACGGCCCGAGCGGCGTTGCGGTTGTTGTGGAAGCACTTACGGACAACAGGAACCGCACTGCGGCGGAGGTAAGGCACTGCTTTGACAAGGCCGGCGGCAATATGGGCACTTCCGGCTCCGTTATGTTTATGTTCAGCAGGCAGGGCGTTATCCTGATTGAAAAGGAGGACGTAGACGAGGACGCGCTTATGCTGGACGCGCTTGACGCGGGAGCTACGGATTTCATTGCGGACGACGCCGATGTTTTTGAGATACGCACCGAGCCGAACGATGTTGGTGCAATAAGGGACGATCTGGAAGCAAAGGGCTACACGATCGTTTCAAGCGAAGCCGCATACGTTCCTTCTACCTACACCCGCCTGGAGAGCGAGGACGATATGATGAAGATGAGCCGAATGATCGAGATGTTTGAAGAGGATGACGACGTTCAGGCGATCTGGCACAACTGGGAAAACGAGTACGAGGGATAAGTAAAACAAAGATAATTACAGCAAAACGGGCTTGTTCATTCGAACAAGCCCGTTTGATATTTTGATACTCTGTAGTTCTATGACTTTGACGAATCCGTTTCGGCAGATTTACCGCTTTCGGAATCGGCTTTTTTGACAGAAGATTTTGAAAGAATCTCTTTTTCCTCTTTCATAGCCTTCGCTTTGCTGTCTTTATTACCGCGGGTCATCTGATCGTAAATATCGGACACCTCGTCCACATCACCCTGCGCGATGATCTTGCCGTGATCCAGCAAGATGGCGGTATCGCATATCGCCTTTACCTGCTCTATGCTGTGTGAAACAAAAAGCACGGTTACGCCCTTATCAAACATGGACTGCACTTTTTTAAGGCTCTTCGTGCGGAATTTGGCGTCACCGACCGAAAGCACCTCGTCCAAGATAAGCACATCCGGCTCAACGGCTGTTGCTATGGAGAAACCGAGGCGGGCGCGCATACCGGAAGAATAGTTCTTAAGCGGCACATCGATAAAGTGCCCCAGTTCGGAAAACTCAACGATCTCATCATACTTTGACTGGATATACTCTCTGGAATAGCCGAGGATCGCGCCGTAAAGGAAAATATTTTCCTTGCCGGAATAATTGGGGTCAAACCCGGCGCCGAGCTCCAGCAGGGGCGCGATAACGCCCTGCTTTTCAATCTTGCCGGAAGTGGGCTTGTAAACGCCTACGATCGTTTTGAGCAATGTACTCTTGCCCGCGCCGTTGAAGCCGAGGATCGCAAGGCGCTCGCCTTTTTTTACATCAAAGCTGATATTCTGAAGCGCGTGAAAGCGCTTGTATTCCAGCTTATGTGAAAGGAATTTGATTACGTATTCCTTTAAATTATCAACCTTTTCCTTATTGAGGTTGAAAGACATGGTCACATTCTGAACGGATATTGCAATATCGTCACGCATGGCTGTACCTACCTTTTTCTGATTGATCGAACCTGCCGGCGGCGTCTGCCGCCAAGCTGTCAATCGTCAAAAACAGCGCCCTTTGCACCGCTTGTTACGTGCTGGGCATATCTCTTGATATAACCTGTAAGCTCCTGAACAGGCGGATGCCAGTTTGCTCTTCTCTTGGCAAGCTCTTCATCGGAAACATTGACTTTGAGCACCCTTTCCGGGATGTTGATCTCTATCTCATCGCCGTCCTGAACAAGCGCTATATTGCCGCCTGCTGCCGCTTCGGGGCTGACATGACCGATTGCCGCGCCCCTTGTTGCGCCGCTGAAACGGCCGTCCGTGAGAAGCGCCACGGAGCTGCCGAGACCCATTCCGATAATTGCCGAGGTGGGCGAAAGCATCTCGCGCATGCCCGGGCCGCCTTTGGGACCTTCGTATCTGATAACGACTACATCGCCGGCTGTGATCTTGCCGCCGTTGATCGCCTCGATTGCCTCTTCCTCGCTGTCAAAGCATTTTGCGGGGCCTTTGTGCTGCATCATCTCGGGCAGGACTGCGCCTTTCTTGACTACAGACCCTTCCTCTGCAAGGTTGCCCCAAAGAACGGCAATACCGCCGTCCGCAGAAAACGGATCGTCCAGCGTGCGAATGATCTTGCCGTCTGCATCGGGCGCTTTTGAGATCCTGTCCGCAACGGTGCCGCTTACGGTAAGCGCGTCCGTATTGATGAGGCCGCCCTTTGCAAGCTCCTTCATGACAGCCTGCATGCCGCCCACCTCGTTCAGATCGGTAATAAATACCGAAGACGCGGGGTTGAGCTTGCAGATCTGCGGGGTCTTTCTGCCGTATTCATCAAGCTCTTTCAGGTTGATATCATGGCCTGCGGCGTGCGCAATGGCAGTCAGGTGCAGGATGGTATTGGTGGAACAGCCGATTGCCATATCCGTGCGGATCGCGTTTTCGATCGCTTTTTCCGTAATAATATCGCTGGGCTTGATATCTTCTTTAAGCAGATCCATGACCCTTTCGCCCGCTTCCTTGGCAAGGCGCAGACGCGCGCTCATAACAGCAGGGATCGTGCCGGAGCCGGGGAGCGACATACCGATCGTTTCCGTAAGGCAGTTCATGGAATTGGCGGTATACATACCGCTGCACGAACCGCAGGTGGGGCAGGCCGTATAAGCGCAGCTCTCCAGATTTTCAAGGCTCATATTGCCGGCAAAATATTTGCCGGAATATTCAAACATTTCCGAAAGGCCGATGCCGGTATCCGTTTCTGTGCTTTTGCCGGGGAGCATGGGGCCGCCCGAAATGAAGATACACGGCAGGTTCAGACGGCACGCCGCAAGCAGCATACCGGGAACGATCTTATCGCAGTTCGGAATGAAAACAACGGCGTCAAGCGGATGCGCGGTGAGCATGACCTCTATGGAATCCGCGATCAGCTCGCGTGAGCAAAGGCTGTATTTCATGCCCTTGTGGTTCATGGCAATACCGTCGCACACGCCGATGGTGTTAAACTCAAACGGAACGCCGCCGGCATTTCTGATACCGGCTTTTACCTGCTCCGCTATCTTATCAAGATGCATATGGCCGGGAATATAGTCGCTCTTTGAATTTACTACGGCTACAAACGGTCTTTTCATTTCAAGCTCGTCAATGCCGAGAGCTCGAAGGAGAGAGCGGTGGGAAGCCCTGCCCGGGCCTTCTTTGATTAAATCTGATCTCATAAAAATCACATCTCCTGTTAACCGCAAATCAGCGGAATTAGATTACTTTAAAATTATGATTTATACACCGGCTGCTTTTAAAAACATTGCAGCAATGAGTGCCATAAGCGCAGTAACAAAAATCGAAATACCACTGGCAAAGTAAGACAAACCGGGAACGCCTTTTTTTGTACATACCACCGCAAGCGGGATTGTGATCACACCAAACACGGCAGGTATTATCGGAATCGGATAAAGTTCTGATTTAGCACCCCAACCGTCTATGCCGACACCATTTGTAAAATGCGTGGGAACCGTATCCGGCAAGCCGGATGCAAGGCTGAAAAAGACAAAGAAAAGACACATGGATAAAACGAAAGCCGCTATTGAAATCATGATCGGTCTTTTGTTATATAAAGTAAATGTGTTTTTCATATCTATACTCCCTTACAAACCGAAAAAACGTTCTCCAACTGAAATTGTATTTATTTATCCAGCGGTTTCATTGTGGGGACGAAAGCAACCATCTTTTCAATCTCTCCTAAACCTCCTTATATCTCATAACAGGTCTAAACGGGGGCTCTGATTGATTCACTATATCCCTATAAATTCGTGTAGTTTTTCGGTGGATTGGAGTACAAATTGGTGTAAATGGTGTATAAGCTTTTTATCATCGTCTCCGAAATATTCCTTACTCGTCTGACACTTTATTATACTCGCTTTTGAAATATGAGTCAAGACCTTCAAATTCGGACTGCCGAAGCTCCTTCGTTACATCGGTATAGATATTAAGCGTTGTTGAAATATCCTTATGACCAAGCGTGTCTTGAATGACCTTGACATTCACGCCCGCTTCGCACATTCTCGTCGTAAATGTATGTCTTAATGAATGGCAGCTAAAATGCGGAAGCAGCACTTCGGGATTTTCGTTCTTCAAAAACTGCTCATCATTACAGTCACGAATTATGCGGCGGATTGCTTTATTGAGCGTTCCCTGATGTTGTGGATTGCCGAAGCGATTGATAAAAATGAAATCTGTGTATCCGTCAATGGTAGCGGTACAATGAAGATCGAGCAGCTCCTGCCTTTCCTTTTCCATTATAATTGCCTCTTTCACAAAACTGAGCATTGGCACTTTTCTCTTTCCAGCCGGAGTTTTCGGCGTATTGACATTAAAATAGCAGCCTTTTTTGCTTCCATCGGTGCGGTGGTCATAGTAAACCAAAGTATGATTTACATCAATAACACCGTTCTCCAGATCGACATCACACCATCTTAATCCGGTAAGTTCTCCGACTCGAAGCCCTGTTCCTAAGAAAAGACTTTATGGCTCAAATAAATAGGGGAAACGACCTGCTATCAGGTCGTTTCCCCTATTTATTCCGTAATATCCTCAAAACAAAAGCCAACTTCTCGAACACAACGGATAGCAGAAGGTAAGCTGAGTGCTATCTCACGAAATTTTCTGCGCAGGCCGTATACATGACAGCTTACCGCATTGGCTTCATTTCCCATTGGATCTTCTCCCCATACAGCCTCATAAAGCTGCCTGTATGACAACACCCGCCCTTCATACAAGGCCAGTCGGTAAAGTAGTTCATACTCTTTTGTTGTCAGTAATACCTCCTGCTGATTATAGTATACCTTTCTTTTTCCTGTGTCAATTATGAGGTGGTTAAAAATCAATGTCGGTTCAACTACCATTTCAATCAGCTTCAAATCAGGATGACGCTCCAAAATCTTTGAAATTTCCTCTAAAGCAACATTATCCTGGTCTGATAGTTCCAAAATCACAATTCGTTTGATAATCCCACCTTCCTTCTAAAACAGCCGCCATCGGGCAGATGGCGGCCGTAAAATGTTAGATATTCTGTTCCTTTTTCTTTCTGCTGTAAAGCGTCATGCCAACAGCGCCGGCTCCGGATGCAGCCAGAAGACCAATCCACAGCATCATATTGCTGTTATTGCCGGTCTGGGGGCTTTCTGTTTTCTCAGAAGGCTTGCCAGGCTGTTCGGGCTTGGCTGGGTCAGTCGGGTCTGTAGGGTCTGTAGGAGTAGTGGGGTCGGTGGGCTTTTCGCTGGTTTCAAACGGTGTGTTGGAGCCAAGGATAGCATACTGGCTCAGATGGGTAGTCTCAAATACCAGGAAGTCACCTTCCACCACTGCATCAAAGCGTTCCAGCGGGTCACCCAGATATACCGCCTGATAGTATTTGTAGCCCTTAAGCTGATCAGTCATCGGGATTTTAACCGTCATGGGGTTATCCTTGATTTCCAGAGCTTTACCGTCTTTGCTAACTCTGATCTCGTAAATAGACAGCAGGCCCGGCAGCTCCTCTTTCAGTTCCGGACGGCTTCCCAGCACGCTTTCCTGCGCCATAGTGTCGGCATAAAGCTCTGCTCCCTCCGGTACGCCGTCGGTCAGGGAGATGGAAACGCCGGTATCGGAATAGGTCAGATCCTTAATTTTTCCTTCATCACCGGGCGTCGGAGTCGGCTCTACCGGGTCTTTAACGGGTACTGCCTTGATTACATCGTTGGTGCAGAAGTAATCGAATGTACCTGTTTTTTCAATAACCTGGCTGTAGCCCTCGGGGATTGCATTATGATCCTTGGTAAGATTTCTCATACCCTCAACAGGAGCTGCAATTACAGCTTCTTTTTTATCGCCCCAATAATCCACAATCTCCATCTTGTCGGTAAGTCCCTTGTAAACGGAATACCAAGGTGTTCCTTCTCCGCCTTCAGGAGGATATTCAATCTTATCCGAACCCCAATAGAAGGTTTCGCCGTCTTTTTGAAGTAAGGTCATGGTCGTTGTATTTGAAATTTTTGCGTCAACGGTTTTTCCCTCGGGGTCCTTAGTATAGCCCTCGGGCCATGCTACGCCGGCGGTTTGGCTGACAGCTACCGCGAGATATTCATTTCCACTGGCAAGTCCGTCAACCTTTACAAGCTCAAACACATCAGTTTGACCCTCTGAATACTCATTAGCCTCGAAGAAGTAAATGCCGTAGAGTTTGCCGTCATTGTCCTTTGTGGCAAGCTGCCATGTTCTGTTAGCATAACTTTCTTCATAAATAACAGTTGCACCCACTGCATATTCGCCTTCCACACCGGAGTCAGGGGTCATGGTAAGGGCTGCTTCCAGATTGCCTTGGAAGGGAATGGTTGAGGAGGTAGTAGATACAAAGGCCGCAGAATAAGTGTTTTCACCTGCGCTCTTATACGCTGTCACAGAAGCGTTTGAGCCGACCTTGAGCAGACCCTGTGTTCCCTCAGCCATAAAGCGGATCGCCGCAGTCTGAGATGTTTTGTTTTCATTGATGGTCAGGGAGCCGTCTCCAATAATCTCCAGGTTGCCGCCCCAGCCGAAACCGTATACCACCAGTTCGGAGATATGGTTGTCTCCCACCAGATTAAGCTTCAAATCATCGCCCATCTCGTTGGCGACAAGGATATTGGTCGGGTTGTTGTAGTTGGTCAGGGTAACGGTATTGCTCGCCTTATCATAAACAGCACCTGATACATCGTCAATCTTGCCGCTGTTGGCAAAGAGCGTCTGATACCCATCCTCCGAATTACCGAGCTTGAGGTATGCAAAACTGTAGTCCCCGGACGAGGGGCCGTTCGCCGCAAATGCCGGCACAGCCATTCCAACAGCCATACAAAGCGTCAGCAGTCCTGCAAGCAATTTTCGCTTCAATTTCATAACTGATTTTTCTCCTTTCAAGATAAAATTCATGTGAATAAACGGTTTGATGATTCTCTTTAGGGTATCACCGCCTTTTTCTCTTTATTTCTATGCCATCCGTTCCCCGGTGCGTCGGTTCAGGCAGCCAGGGCGGAACGAATAACCTTCTTTGCCGCAGTTAAAGTTCTTTATGCTTTGGTGAATACCAAAGCATAAAGAAGGGATATCCCTTCTGCGTTTTCAGCTTTCCTGCGTCTCCCATTTGGCGTAGAGATCCATCGGCGCATAGGGCGCTTCCCTGACGGGACGCTCTTTCAGCTCTTCAAGGATTTTAAGCCCTGTTACCGGGCCGGCGGTGCAGGCTTTATCCCTGTACCAGCCGGTGAATACCTTGCCGCTGCTCGTCGGTTTCAGGCAGGTAGCCTCCACATAGAAAAGCTCCTGGTCTGCAAATTCCAGCGACCGCGGCTTCATATACAGCAGATCGGTCCCGTCCGCTTCAAAAGCCCCGCCGTTAGCATGCAGCCTGACGGCGTATCGGGGGTTCCCGTTCTCGTCATTCAGGGCATGCTCGTCTGCCATTTCCGAACGGAACGCCGCCGTGATGAGAACCTTACGCCGCTTGACTTTCTCCGTCTCCACGGCAGGCTTTACCGCTTTGGATGTGACGGGATCTTCCAGGGCCTTGTAGCCGCCGTTTCCGTCCTTTACCATCCATGCGGCAAAGCTTACGGTGACCGGCTCGGCGCCCTCGCCGCCGGGGAAGTGATATTCCACGCCATCCGGCAGGGGGACAGAAAACTTAAGCCTGAGAAACGGCTTCCTGTTGTAATAGAGCTTGCCCTTCAGGAGCCGCGGGTCATCGTTGTCAATGCTTTTATCCTCCGGATTGATCGTCCCGACCAGTGTTTTCCACGTTTTTGTCTCGGGGTCAAGGTAGCGGTAAACCGCCTGGAGCTTGCCGGCCTTTGTATCCACACGGCCCAAATTCACCAGGCCGTCCCTGTAACTGCCATAGTCCGCGCCGCCGTAGTAAAAGCTCAGGGTAACGGGTCCCTTCCACAGCAGGAACAGCAGAGTCAGCAGGCCCAAAAGCAGAATGGCGGCAATCGCGCCGATAGCAAACGGGAGGTTGCTGTTTCCCTCGTCCGAAGGGACGGGGGCACTGTTGTCCGAAGGGGCGGGGGTATTGTTTTCCGAAGGCCCGCCCGGCTCATCCGCCGGCGTGGAGGTATTGCCCGGCACAAAGCCTGCCGGCTCCCACCTTGCGTACAAATCCATCGGCACATAGGGCGCGACATAGGCGGGTTCTTCCTTCAAATCATCGTTAATGTTCAGATAGGTGACCGGCCCGTCGGTGCAGGCCTCGTCCTTGTACCAGCCGGCGAACACCATATCGCCGTTTGACGGCTTAGGACAGGATGCCTCCACGAAAAAGTCGTTCAGAGCGGAATATTCCAGCGACTGCGGGCACACATACAAATGGTCGCTGCCATCCTCCGCAAAGGTTCCGCCATTGGCTCGCAGGATGACGGCATATTTCGGATGTCCGGTCTCTTCATAGGTCAGCGCGTTTTTGTCTATGACAACCGCCGGAAAAGCCGCCTTGATCACGGCGACTCTTTTTCCTTCCTCGTCCGTCACGATTGCGTTCTGAACATCCTCCGCCGTGACGGAACCATCCAGCTCCTTATACCCGCCGTTTCCGTCGCTCACCACCCATGCGGCAAACTCGGTGGTCTCGGGCGGGCTGTATTCGCTGCCGGGGTAGTGGTAGCTCGGACCCTTGGGGAGCGCAACGGAGAAGCTGGAGCTGTCCGCAACCTCCACATCATAATACAGCCACGCTGAACCGATGAGGTCATGGCTGCCGGTGATGCTTTTGTCCGCAGGATTGATGTCCCCTCCAATTTCCTCATCCCCGAAGTTTATTGCCGCATAGAACCGGCCGGCGCCGGTATCAATATTGCCGACGTCAATCCAGCCTTCCTTATATCTGCCGTAGTCCGCGCCGCCGTAGTAAAAGCGGATGGTAAGGGGATCTCCGGCCGCAAAGGCCGGGACGGCCATCCCAAACACCATACAGAGCGTCAGCAGCGCCGCAAACAGTTTTTTCATAAGTCGCCTCCGTTTCTTTCCGGTCCAGCCGGGGAAGGGCGGCCAGGACACATAGTCCCGTTTCCGTCCGCCGCTTCCCGCCGGCTTTTCCGTTTGGTTTCAGGCAGACGGGCTATTTCCCGGCCGCCGCCTTTTTCCGCCTGTAAAGCAGCATTCCCAGCACGCCGCCGCAGGAGGCCAGCATCAGGCTGATCCACAGCATCATGTTGCTGCTGTCCCCGGTCTGGGGGCTTTCTGTTTGCCCAGAAGGCTTGCCCTGCTGTTCGGGCTTGGCTGGATCGGTTGGCTCAGTCGGGTCGGTAGGAGTGGTCGGGTCAGTAGGATCCGTTGGCTCAGTGGGTTCAACCGGCTCCAAAGAGGAACGAACCTGCACATATTTTTCGTTCTGATACTCTGTGCCGGCAGGATCGCCAATAATTTCCTCAGCCGCAGCAGAATCACCGGCCGCTACAACAGGATCGGTGTAGCCAGATAAGTCAGGTTTCCAGCGCATGGCGCCCTTTCCGCCGCTGGCAGTGACAACCGCTCCGTCGGAGATGGTGAAGATCCCCTTCTGATCGCCGCCCAATTCACCAAAGATATCTTCCTGGCCAGCAAAGATACCATAGTGCTCGCCGCTTGCAGAAGAGGCATTTACTACGGTTCCGGCTCCGCTGACGATGACATCACCGCAGATGCCGTGATCGTTTACGGAAGAAATATTCACCTTCGCTCCGTTAATCGCCGTAAGGTCAGTATTAATGCCCGGAGTGCCGAAACCGGCATTCTGAGTTGCATTGTTCTTCGCATTCAGCGTCGCGCCGTCCACCGTCAGTCCGCCGATTGCTCTGAC
>OIXS01001488.1_pt1 | contig 11596 bp, 6 predicted proteins | sample 1587841 | NCBI WGS metagenome assembly OIXS01 (sample SAMN03283254) | human gut metagenome | biome: human-associated habitat; material: feces | host: Homo sapiens | place: USA | collected 2013
GAACATACCAAAAGAAATATATATTTATATATCTAAGACAGAAAAGAAGAACATTGTTATATTAATACGAATGCGAAAATGATCTTTAATTATATAATCATGGTTGTTCTTTTCTGCTTTATTGATAGACTTTAATTGACAAATTTTGCAGTTATAGGTGAATAAAACGGGCGCTTGTCAGCGCCCGAATGTGCCGACTGTTGTCAATATAAAAATTTGCTTATTGGTTTGTGTTTGGATTACAATAGAACATACTCAAAATTTTCGTATGTTTTAAGTTCATAATCATCAGGTGTAATATTTTCTTTCTCACCGATGCCGTAAATGCAAAAGTGAAGGGTGTTTTCGGCACCGGTGAGATTGTTTAGCCCGAAATTGTACAAATATTTTCCTATTACAATAGAATCGTTTTCAAAAATGAAATCTCCGTCAGCATCGCTTTGCTCGATTTCATCTAATATGTTTTCGAAATCTTTGCCGTAGCAATAATTTGTTTCAATGTGCCTTATAAAATCAGTTCTGTTCATTATTTATACCTCCGAATTTATAACAGCGGCACATTTTAACAAATTTAATGTTTAGACCTTGTATTTGGAATATATTCAGATAAATATGGAAATGACTCAAAAACACAGAGAGTTTTGCTGATATCATTTATATATTGCGAGCAATTAACTACCGAAAGGTTGATCATTGTCGCCGGGTTGGATATCACCACCGCCGCTTTCGGTCAAGATGTTGCATATTTTAAAAAAATCTATTTCAGTATTTGGCTTTATATATTTTTCTTTCATATCTATACCTCACTTTGCAGCAAATTACGAACTAATGTTTTAGTTGTTTGATCTATTTCGTTATCCTGCAGTACAAGACCGGAAATTTCTTCAAAACTGCCGTTAAGGCTGTTTGAGTAGAAGTACATTCCGTCTATGCAGACATAAGCTCTTACGGATATATTTGTATCATAATTACTTGCCGGAATATCAGTAAATACGAGATTGAATACCGTTGTGCCTTCTGTTGAATGATCAAGATTGTATGCTGTTTTTTGTTTAATGTTATCTGTGCCGACATTTTCAACAGTCAATTGAGAAGAATCATAAGGCGTATTATCATAGTTGTAATGATAAATGAAACCGTATTCGATATCAGAAGCCAAATTCTCTATTTCCGGTATTTCATTCCAAGAGAAACCAAAACGAAGCCCTGTTTTCGTGACTCTTATGGACCTTCCTTTATCCTCAACATTAACAGGGGAGGAGACTGAAGAATCTCGGTAGTCGCTGGGGATAAAGTTGCATCTGTTTTCTTCCGCCCATTGTTTTGAATACGAATTTAAAGGTGCAACGATTGTATAATCATAATCAGGTGTAACTGTTATGGATTCGAGTTTATCAGAAGCATATAATGTTGCTCCTCCTTGCTGCTCTGGCAAGGATTCAAGCGATACTAAATTTGGAGCAAAAATTTTCATATTTACCGAACTGTAATCACCATAAAGCGGGTTATTGAAAGCATCTGCAGCAATAGAAGTAACATTAGGCAGATACAGCATCTCTAACATATCCAAATCAGAAAATGAACCGCTTTCCGCTGTTTTAAGATTTTCCAATTTCAGCGTTTTAATGTGACTGGTTCGCAATGCTTCGCTCTCTATCGTAGTGACGCTTGGAAGCTCTAAATACTCAATATAACTATCGTTAAATGCGTAATACGTAATATTGGTTAATTTAGGCGCATTGAATTCTTTTAAGTTGAATGTATAGGCGAAGCAACTATCTCCAACAAGTGTTGTTAGTTCAGGTAAATCAAACGATTCCAATTTGTAAGCATAAGCCAAGGCTTGCCGTCCTAATGTTTTAACATTAGGTAATCCCACATACTCGGCATTGTGAAGAAACCGCAATCCCCAAACATCTACCGAAGTAACATTCGGAAATTCAAGATATATAGCATTTGATAAACAATTAAATGCGCACCTATTGATCGTTGTTAGTTTGTCATTGTAAACAGAAACGATGGAGTGGCAATGACCGAAGCCGTATTCTCCCACCTCTTCAAGCTGCGTCAGATCTATCGTATCCAGATTATGGCAAGTGTAGAATCCTCTGTTGTCAACAACTTTAAGATTTGTGCTGTAAACGGCGGTAAGTGACTGGCAGTTGTAAAACGCCCATTCGCCGACATAGGTAAGCGTATCAGGGAACTTCACCATGGCTATATCGGAAGCATAAAATACACTCCTGCCAATGCCGGTAACAGGTATACCGCCTATGGTATCCGGAATCGTGAGATAATTGTTTGTACCGTTGTATTCCGTGATGATACCGTTTGTATCAATAACAAAGTTTTCCTCCGGGTCAGTCACGGTTATATAGTAGTCCGCAACCGCCTGCAAACTCTTTAGTTTGTCACCCGAATAGGCGCAGGCATGGACTCTTGTTACCTTGTCTATGACGATAGGCCCTGTATAAAGGATGCCTGTTGACCTGGAGGCTCTGGAGCCGTCAAGCGTATAATATATTTCAGCGTTAGGATCGCTGCACACGATCTCTATCGTTACACTGTCTGAATATCTGCCGCTTTCTACCGTAAATTCAGGCGGAGTCGTTCTATCTTCGTTGTATTCTGTTATTGTGCCGATATATAAAAAGTTGATCTCTTCATATTCGTCTTTTAAGAATATGGCATTATCCTCTAAAGTGGTACATATTTCCTCACTGTTCCATTCCGGATTTCTGGACAGGAGCAGCGCGGCTGCGGCAGCTACGAACGGGCAAGCCATGGATGTGCCGCTCATCGTTTCATAACCGTTGTTCATGGATGTACTGTAGATAGACATACCCGGCGCGCCGAGATCTACAAGATTTCCCCAACTGGTCCAATACGGTCTTAAATAATTATCGCCGTCTTTGCCGAGCGCCATAACCGTGATGCAGTTTTCAATATTTGCAGGGCAGTTTTCAGACGCGGGCTGCCCGTTGTTTCCTGCGGAAACGCAAACGGTAATTTCAGCGTCGGTAGCAGCGTTTACTGCTTCCTCCATTGTTTCACTTGTTCCTCTGACACCGAGACTCATGTTGATAACATTAACTCCATCAGCGGTTGCGTATTCAACAGCCACCGCAACGCTGCTTATTGTGCCATAGCCTTCACTATCAAGTACTTTATATCCTTTAACTTTAACATTAGAAGTGGTATTGTCCACAACTATGCCAGCAACATGAGAGCCGTGGCCTTTGTCATCATTCTCATCGTTTTCATTGCCGGAAGAACTGACATTATAGTTCGTGCGAATGACTCTGTCTTTCAGGAACTCGTGGTCATAATCTATGCCGCTGTCCAGTATTCCGACAACGATCTCGGGCAATTGATCAACAGACGGCAGATAGTCGATGTAATCATCCACGCCGATCGCCTCACTGCCCCAGGAAAGGTGATTACCATAGTTGATACCCATATTTTCATCCGCAGCAGTGGTTTCTACCTCGTCATATTCAGCGGCGGAAACAACAAGGTCGGGTTCGGCATATTCTATTCGATTCTGATTTTTGTAATACTCTTGAGCCGCCTTTGCGCTTTCCTCGTTGTCAAACTGAACGATGTGCAGATCGTTATATCCCTCAACGACTGCGACTGAATCAAGCGGGTCAATATCATATTTTGATTTAACGATGAGTCTTTGCGTTTGATAGGGATGGGAAAGCGTTACGGTATCATCCTCAATATCAACTTCAAAGCCGAGGTCTTCGGCTGATTTCTTATCAAGTGTATCTGAGGATAGATCATTAGCGGAAAAAGTTGATACGCCGGTTTCTTCTTCGGGTAATATTTCATATTCCGCTAAACCGTCAGTTGGTATCTCAAAATCATCTTCAGATACTTCAGCGGTTGCCTCATCCTCAACAGAGAGCGGCACCGCCTCGCCGCCGACATGGCAGAACGCACTGCCGTCCTCTATTGTGATTTCCGGTATATATTCGCTGTCATATTCTTCTGTCAGCGCGTTAAGTTGAGCTGAGAATTCTTCAAGCGAGATCTCGGGAGTGCTGCTTGCGGCATATACTGTCATAGGCAGTCCAGTTAACATTATGTTTAATGATATGATTACTGATATTAATTTTTTCACAAACAACACTCCTTTAATAATTTAAAATAGGTCTAACGATGAAATATACGACTTTAACTCATTATTTGAAAATAATGACATATTGTTATTACCGAAAGATTCCGTATTCTTTTCAGTATCACAATACATATAACCCAAGTTTCCATTATCTGATAAACATAAGACATATTCATTTTGAAAAGCAGGATAATCCTTATAGTACACATTTACAAAAACTTCTGCTGTGGAAAAATCGGCAGGTTCAAACACTTTATCAGTGTTATTAAATTCTTGTAAAAGCATGTCAGTGAATTCTTCACTTACAGTGATTTCACTTGCTTCTGTATCCAAAATGATTTTTGCAATTTTATCAACCATTGAAATATCTGGATAACTATCATTCCTGTTATGATATATAAGACTATCAAAAAAGATATCATCGGTTCCTTTGGCAAATATTATGCCTGAATTATTTCCATATAAATAATAGGTACCGTTAGTCCTTGTGTTTCCATAAGGTGTCCATTCAGGACTTGCAATATCGTATATCTCGCCGTTGATTTTGATGGTAGTGTCGTAATCCAATGAGCAACTAGGAAAACACGCTATTGCCATTAATATAAAACATGAGAATACAGTGAATATTTTAAAAGTTTTCATATCTATAGATATCGGCTTACTCGAATAGTTGAAATAGCCCATAATGCATAAAACCAACCAGATCGCTTGTCATCATAATTTATTTCCATATAGTAGGCGCTTTTTTTCCAACTTTTGAGTTGATTACTTTTTATACCTATTAAGAGCAATGCACTTGTTCCGTAATAAGCTATAGCATGGAAATAGAGTTCGGCGGCTATTCGTGTAAGAGTCATTTTTTTGTATACTGCTGTTCTTTTTAATCTTAAGATATCTGCAGCATAAGAGCGGCAAAATGTTTTATTGGTGAATGCATGATTTACATAAAGGTTAAATCCCTTTGATGTCCATTTAAAACCTCTGTAATTCTGTGCCCAGTGACCTGTTGGATCAATATTGTTTATCGGATCATTTTCGCAATATGCATAAAGATGCGTACTCATTACGGAACCTGAGCCTGTATCCAAGACGGAATCTGGGCTTATAAATCTATATGTATATGGTGAATAATACCGTGATTGAAGATAGTACAGACCGCTTTCTATATCATATACATAATCTCTGTATGCAAGGGGATTTAACAGCATAAGATATCTGTATCCGGCTGCATTTTCCAGTGAAACTACGGCACCGGAATTGTCATAACCGTATGAAACAAGTTCTTTACCAGTTTCGTCAATAATAGCGGTTATGGTGTTTTCCGCATCTTTTAAATAGTAGAAGGTATCGGTTTCATTGATGGAATTTCCGTTTTCATCTTCCGTTTTATTGACCGAAAGACCATACGCATTATCATTCTCATCATAGAGTATAACAAAAGTGTATTTTCCGCTTCCACTGCCGTATTGAGAATCACCCTCCTCAAACAAAGAACCACTGCAATCCACATTGATGCCTGCAAGAAGTCCGTCTCTCCAAATATAATCTATATCCGCTTTTGCAAGATTTACTTCTTCCTCCGAAATACCTAAAGCGGAAAGAATTGAAGATGGTATGCTGTCCAAAGATAAATTGATAGTTTTGTTTGTCCTGAGATTATTGTCATCATATTTATAATTGAACATATCAATTGAAAACGGATAAGAGATCAATGGAAGATTGGTTGATGAAATATCTATATTGCCGGTAATATTTGTTAATGTAGAACCTCTCGACCAATTCAAATCAACACCGGAGAAACTAATTGTTCCCATTCCGTTTGCCACAGTGCTGGAAAGATCATCTGTTGAGACACTTGCAACATTGCCGTATGCATCATAATTTATATCGATGTAGCCATTCTCTTCATTACCGTTAGCTGTAATACCGGTAAGAACATTTTTTAACGCTGTACCGGAGTTGTTATCATACGAAAATGTTGCTAGTGTATCCGAGCCATTATAGTTTTCTTTAACCTCTATTATGTTTCCCTGTTTGTCATATTCATACAGGGTTGCCGCCCCTCCATATGACATTTGGGCATTATTGTAACTATTAAAACTTAATAATTGGATATCTGCATCGGGCCACTGCATTTCTTGATTATTTGCTATGGTATAAGTCATTATGTTGCCGTTAGCGAAATACAGATATCTATATTCTTTGATGAACTTTTTTGTGCCGCTCTCATTGACTGAATAGTATGTTAAAAATCTTACGAGTTCGGTTGCCTCAGCATCTTCATCGATCTGGGCAAGTGTTTCACCATCCAATCCTTGATTGAGAGCTGTGGCTAATTCTTCCATTTCTTCCGTGTTTTCATAATATGTATATTCACGGATTATGTATGACGATGAACCCTCAGTTTGGATTTTTTCACTTGCTTTCCGACCAAACTCATCATATTCGGTGGTGACAGTGTTGTTATTGTTGTTCACTGATGTCGTTAATTGGGAATTGCCGGTTGTATTCGTCTGAGTTGTTTGAATAAAATTGTTTCCAACCTGTTCAAACAGATTGCCATTTTCGTCATATCCGTATACATGAATGATGTTTCCGCTCATATCTTTTACGGTGGTCAAGTTATCCTGATAGGATTCTATTGTGCCAGCAAGATTATCTTTTTTACCGTAACAAGTGCCGTCGTCATAATAATAGTAACTGTAGGAAAGCGTTTCACCATCTGAATCAGAAGAATCATATTCATATATGATGTTTCCATCGTTGTCATAAATATAATGAATTTCTTGGTCATTTATGTAATTTACGGAATTCAGTTGACGGTAATTAGTTGCATCATATTCATAATTAATATATGGATTTTCCATATCATTAATGTAAATATCTGTTAAGTTACCCCAACTGTCATATGAAAACGCGTAAGTGTTTACCACAATGAACTCGTCATCAATGATATTACCTGTTTCAATTTTATCGAGCCTGTCACCCGTATAAGTGTATTGAACTTTCAATGTATATATATCGGGTGATTCGGTTTCTCTATCTCCTGTATGAATATATCTGTTTTCAAAATCGCTGACTATTGAGGCGATATTATTGAAATTATCATATTCGTATTGAACAGTATGGCCGTTCGCATCTACGACTTTTGAAACATTTGCATAATAATCATATTCATATGATGTATAACGCCCAAGAGGTGTCATTTCTTTTGTAAGCAGGGAACCACTGTTGCCGTATTCCACCTTTGATACTATTTGTTTTGAAACATCTTCGATGGATGCAGTTTTAGTAACCTTTGTTACATTACCATATGAATCATAGGTGTATGAAATATTATCTGTTGAGTTTTCAGAATCACCAGAATCGCTACTGTCCTCAATAGGAACTGTTGTTTCATCAACAGCGATGGCAATTATATTTCCGTTTGAATCGTATTCAAACTCTATCGTAAATAACTCATCTTTAGATAAAGACACTCCGTCAAATAAGGCGAAGCCCATTTGATAATCATAGTTAATAACGAATTTCAGAGCGGAATAGGTATCTCCTTCATGACCGAAGTCAGCAGGCAGAGTGATCTCTTCTTCAAGATACTGCCAATCTGAATAATATGTTGAATATGTGTCTTCGGAAAGCAGTTCCTGACTGTTGCCGTCAGCGGAAACAGCATATACGGAAAATCCGAGTTTTCTGTTTGTACCGTCTTTTTGAGGTATAGCGCTCACAGCCTTTATCCAGCCGCCATATGTATACTTAGTCCCTTTAGAGGCAGTTATAGATACCGTTTGAGAAATAGAATTTTCAACTGAAAAATCACCTGCAATTTTCAATCTGTTATTATCAGCGGTTGAAATAACAGCGTCTTCAGAAACAACGGAACTGTCTTCATTTGCTGACCAGCCATTTAATGAATCAGCAAAGTCACTGTTATTAAGAAGATTTACATTCGTAAGATACGGCGACTGCTGAACATACATATTATCAATATATATTGCAGTTTCCGCTGATGAAGCGCTGTTGTCAACAGACACGGAAACATTAATATATGTACTGTCCTCAGTGTCAATCGTGCAATAAAATTGCTGCCAACCTTCCGCATTCTGCGCATTTACAGTTGTAAATATTCCGCTTGAGTCTCCGTTTGTAAGAGTCAGCGATGCGTTAGCGGATGTCGGCTGGTTAAGCCACATTGAAACGGTGTATGTAGAATTCTTTTCAAGTCCGTTTATCTTATTCGTATAAACAGCGTTGACTTGTGCCGGAGTTGTAAGTTTAACGGATGAGTTACCATTGAACTTGGCATCCGATGAAATGCCGACATAACCGTTTTCTGTATTGAAGAAACTGTCATTATTACTTTCAAATCCATAAAAGTCGGCAATATTTCTTGCGCTGTTTCTGGTTTCAGAGATCTTGGAAATAAGATCATTTTCATATTGTGCAAATGTGGCATTACCATCTTGATCAATAACGGACATGAGTTTTCCGCTCAGGTCGAAATATTCAGTGTATGTATTTGTTCCGTTAGATACAGTGGTCGTATTTGTGCCGTAACTGAATGTTAGATATTCTCCGGCGGTGCCGTTGGACGAATATTCCTGAACTTTGATTACTTGATTATTGTCATCAAATGTATATTGATACGATAAGCCCGTTTGATCTTTGATATTTGTTATATTACCTGATTCGGATAACGTGTAAGTGATTGTTTGATTTGGATAGTTTGTATCGTTATCATTTAATGTAACTTCATATGTATTATCGCTTTTAAAAGTGAATGTACAAGTGAGTTCAGCTATACCTTCACAATCATCAGATACTACACTGTCATCATCGAACTCAGGATAAGATACAATGGCGCTCAGTATACCGTTTGAGTATGAAAATTCCGTATATCCTACTTCATCCGAAATGGTATAAATTTTATCATCATAATATGTAACAGTAACTATTGACGCATTTGCATTTGCGTTTTTCGCTTTATTTTTTGCTGTTGCATTTTCAACTAATGCGTAGATCCTATCAGATGTTTCTTTGCTGTAATTGGAAGCAAATACAGCTGAAGAATATGTTTCGCTTATGTAGTCATCGCCCTCAAAATGCGATACTACAATTAAATCTTCATTAGAATCGTCAATGTCATACTTGTCATTGTCAGAAATATACTCCTTAGTTCCATCGCCATAAGTCATAACATATTCTGAATCTTCATTGAGGCTGTCAATCGTCAGCGTTTTATAGTAATTAACGGATATGTTTTCGCCGTAACAATTGTTTTCGGGTGTATTTACACCTTCACCCATATAGAAAGTAATATCTCCGGCGGAACCGTTGGAAGTAAAGTCTGTTCTTTCAATAATAAGATTTCCGGTATAATCGTTAATGTATGCTGTTCCTGCAATTCCTGCATCCTGGGTGTGATACTGCAGTTCATTGTTTATCCCGCCAAGAACCGTGTATTCTATGGAAATATACGGAACCTTATTCGCATAAATAGTATATTCGCTTGCGGCTATTGTTGTTTTTAGAGTGCCGTTCAGTGCCTTTAATACCAATATGCGATTAAGATCGTTATTTTGATACCATTTATTGGCAAGGTTGGTAATATCAAAATATATTTGATCCGGGTTTTCCGGAGTGACCTGAAGGTCTATAGCAGTATCAGTAGGTTCAATTTTGTTATTCCAGTTCACCTCAGATATATAATCGTCAGCCACTTGCGCATCTTCGGCAAGAGGATACATTGCCAAACTATATGGGGAGGACACATCTGTAGTTGTGAATAGGTTGAGTGTACAGTTGGTTATTTTTGCATTATCAGGAAGTTGCGGCAGGTTCTTAATGTCATAATAACCCCAACTTTGAGTTGTTGAATTCTGCACAGAGACAGTCGTCATCGTTGACTTGTTTTTATTCTTCGTAGTGGTTGTAACGAAGGTGTCTTCTATGTTTTGATTTGTTTTATTACTTACTACAGTTACCGTAGGATCTATATTAACTGGGTATACAGTATCGTTACTCGTAAGCCAAGAGTAGTCTGGAGTATATGTAATAACATATAAGCCTTCTTCACTCTCTTCCAGCGCGACTGCTACATTTTCACTAATATTATCTTCGGCATCTATCATATAAGGGGTTGCAATGATAAATATGTCGTTATTATCTTTATCTATGATTGAAATAGAATTGTCTTCGTTTAATACCGCGGTAAGCCTACCGGTAGTCATCTGATATTTAACAGTGAATCCCGTATCAGGAATGCTGTTTAGAATGATGTTTTCTTTAAGTTTATTTGGCTGAACGTTATATTCTATATCTGTTTCGGTCATTACGTTTTCATATGCTATACCCGATGTGAGATCGCGTATATTGCTTTCGGCATATGCAGCATTTTCGGCGTCATTATCGTTTGTAACAGAATCATCCGATTCTATGATTTCGGCATTACTGTTTTTAACTTCGTTTAAAAGTTTGAAACTCACAGAGTTATCCTCATAACTTAATGATATTTCAGAATCCTCCGTCATTTTATCGGGTAAATCAACGCTGTAAGAATTTGCAACATTGGTTAATACAGAACTATCTGATTCGGACTCTACAAGCGTGTTGTCTATCTCTTTCAATTCGCCATCTTCTTCATAATGCATAGGTATGGCGGAAGAGATAATAACATTTGTGCCTTGAGACGTTTCGTAGGTTTTAGAATAAATATCTCTTTCTGCTTCTATCTCTGCTACCTGTACGTCAGGAGTCTCTTCCACTTCCGCCGCATAGGTGTTTATGGGAAGTATTGTTGCTACGATTACTACCGCCAAAAATGCAGAGATGGCTTTTCTGAATTTATTAAACATAATTTATTCTCCTGATTTTATTTCATACTTCCATAAATCAGTTCAAACGGATTTTGCTTGGTTTCGTTTGAACCATTATAGTCTTCTAATGAAAAAACTTTTACAATAGCTCCATGTTCATTTTCATTACTTTGAACATATACATCGGAACCGTTTAAAAATACTTTTCCGAATTCCTGCTTGGCGTCCTCATCTTTATATGTGATTGAAATAGTGCCTATTTCATCTAAAGACAAAGACGTTGCCAGAGGTTCGGTAGCCGTTTCAGCAGATTTCAGTATTTCAAGCGTTTCATTATCAACAGAAACTTCATATTCGTTTCCGAAGATGTTGAAATATATTCCGGATATATCTGTATCTGGTACTTTGCTTTCTGAAGTATCAGCTGTTTCGGATGTCGAATCTGTACCGGTATCCGTTGTATTTTCGATATTAGTGTTCGTTTTAGAGCATGCGCTGCACACTAATAACAAAATACATAAAAACAAAATTGTAGCCTTTTTCATAATCATCCTTTCTTAAATCTTTTTTGCCTAGATATTTATAAATTATCATATGGAAAACGGAAATTGTTAAAAAATGCAAAAACACTATCATTTTGATACAAAAAAACATC
>OIXS01001495.1_pt1 | contig 11574 bp, 8 predicted proteins | sample 1587841 | NCBI WGS metagenome assembly OIXS01 (sample SAMN03283254) | human gut metagenome | biome: human-associated habitat; material: feces | host: Homo sapiens | place: USA | collected 2013
GGCGTGAGCCACTGCACCCGGCCTTGTTTTATTTTTTATTTTATTTTTTGACTGGTAACAGTAGAATTTATTCATAAGACGGAGTACATGCAAATGCAGTTGCTCCAAGGTCTTCCATGACCATCATCTGACGCTTGGTATTTCCTGCTGACATCGGGATCGTCATTGCACCTAACGCCCTTGCTCCAAAATCCAGTCCAAGACCACCGGTAAAAAGTCCATATCCATAGCATACGTGCAGAATATCATCTTTTGTAAGTCCTGCCATCGTCAGACATCTTGCCACACATTCTCCCCATACTTCCACATCTTTCTGTGAATACGGTGCGATCGTCAGTTTTCCGGTAGTACCGGAAGTTCCCTGCACACGTACCACATCCGACTGCGGAATTGCAAGAAGTCCGAATGGATAATTGGCTCTCAGGTCTTCCTTCGTAGTAAAAGGAAGCTTGTTGATATCTTCAATAGAACGGATATCGCCCGGTTCTACTCCGGTCTCTTTCATTTTTTTATGGTAAAAATCCACATGGTCATATACTCTTTTTACCACATCTACAAGACGCTTGCTCTGCAGTGCTGCCATCTCGTCACTGCTCATACATTCCACTTTGGGATCCCGGATCCGTTCTTCCCAATTTTCTAATGATACTGCCGCCATCTTCGCTTCTCCTTTTTCTATAAATCTTCTTCCTCTACCAGTTTCACATCTGCCTTCTCCAGGACTTTCTGTGCCTTGTCAAAATCATCCGTATGGAATACGATCACCGGTGCTTTTCCCTCGCGGATCACAAACGAATAAATATAATTTACATTGATCTCTCCATCTGCAAGGATCGTAAGCATCCGGTTCAGGTTGCCTTTTTCATCCTTAAGCTCAGCCCCGACTACTTCCGTGATCCTTGTAACAAACCCTTTTGCTGTCAGACTTTCTTTTGCACACTCCGGCTCATCTACTACCAGACGCATGATCCCAAATTCCGGTGTATCAAATGTGGAGATCGCACGGATATTAATATGGCTTTCTGTCAGTACAGAAGTCACTCTCATCATACTCCCCGGCTCGTTTTCCACAAATACTGAAAGCTGTCTGATCATCTTTTTTTCTCCTTTCCCTGCATATATATTTAAAGATTAAATCCAACCTCAAATGCTTTTTTATTGATCTCAATCGTCTTCGGAGGTACAGTCTTTTCAATTACTTCATACCACTGTTCTTTTGTGAAATCCATATGCTGTGCGGCAATTCCAAGGACGATCAGATTAAAGACACGAGGATTACCCAGCTTTCTGGATTCTTCTGTGGCATCTACTTTATAAACTTTGTATTCCTTTTCCAGATCCTCAATGATATGATCCGGATATTCTGCATTTCCGATCACCACCGGCATCGGATCAATCCTCCAGTCATTCACAATCAGCACACCATCCTTTTTCAGGAAATGTGCATAACGGAGTGCCTCCAGTCTCTCAAATGCGATCAGAACATCTGCCTGTCCCTCTTCTACGATCGGCTCTGCGACCTTGTCGCCATAACGGACAAATGTTACAACACTTCCGCCTCTCTGTGCCATACCGTGTACTTCCGAAAGTTTGACGTCATAGCCACCTGCGATCGTCAGACCTCCGAGGATTCTGCTCGTGAGAAGGGTTCCCTGTCCACCGACACCGACGATCATAATATTTTTTACTGCCATCTTATTCGCCCTCCTTCACAAGTTCTATCACATTGAATTTACACAGTTTCTCGCACAGCCCGCATCCGGTACACATCGTATCATCAATATGAACACTTCCGTCTGCATTCTTTGTCATGGCCGGACACCCCGGCTTCATACAGAGACCGCATTTCTTACACTGATCTTCATGTGCCAGATACAATGGCTTCTTTCTCTTGTCAAGCAGAACACAAGGAGTCTTTGTGATGATGACGGAAACTTCATCTCTTGCCACTTCTTCTTTGATCGTCTTCTGAAGCAGTTCGATATCAAACGCATTTACCACATTAACATGCTTCACTCCGACTGCATGACATAATTCCGGAATATCAATGGCATAAGTCGGATCTCCCTGCAATGTTTTTCCGGTTGCGGAGTGATCCTGATGTCCGGTCATTCCTGTTGTAGAATTATCCATGATGATCACGGTTCCGGTCGCTTTGTTGTAAACCATATTCATCAGTGAATTAACACCTGTATGCATGAAAGTAGAATCACCGATCACGGCAACCCAGTTCTTGATATACTCTTTTCCCTTTGCCTTTTCCATTCCGTGGAGTGTCGAAATACTTGATCCCATACACATCGTTGTATCAATGACGCTCAGCGGAGCAACTGCACCCAATGTATAACATCCGATATCACCTGCTGCATGCATTTTCAGACGGTTCAGAACAAAAAATACACTTCTGTGCGGACATCCCGGACAGAGGATTGGCGGTCTTCCAGGTGCTTTTGCAGCCTCTTTCAGTTCCAGTTCCTGCTTCAGGATCGCTTTACGGAGCATATTGGCACTGTATTCGCCCTGTACCGTAAAGATCTCCTTGCCGATTGCCTGGATACCCCAGGATTTTACCTGCGTCTCGATCACCGGATCCAGTTCCTCTACAATATAGAGTGTATCAACTTTTTCTGCAAAGTCCTCGATCAGCTTTCTTGGGAGCGGATTCACCATTCCCAGCTTCAGTACAGAAGCCTCCGGCAATGCTTCTTTTACATACTGATACGGGATTCCGCTGGTAATAACTCCGATCTTTGTATCGTTCATTTCAACTTTATTGATTGGAAGAGTATTGGCTGTCTCTGCCAGTTCCTTGTTCAGACGTTCGATTTCGATATGTCTCTGCTTTGCATTTCCCGGCATCATGACATTTTTCTGAACATTCTTTACATATTCCTTATCTTCTACATTTTCACGCTCACAAAGCTCAACCAGTCCCTGCGAATGTGCCAGTCTCGTTGTCGTTCTGAAAATAAACGGGCGGTCAAACTTCTCGCTGAGTTCAAAAGCTGCCTTAAAGAAATCTTTTGCCTCGGCACTGTCGGACGGTTCGATGACCGGGATCTGTGCTGCTCTTGCAACCATTCTTGTATCCTGCTCGTTCTGAGAGCTGTAAAGTCCCGGATCATCCGCAACAACAAGAACAAGTCCACCGTTTACTCCCATATAAGATACTGAATAGAGCGGATCTGCTGCCACATTCAGGCCTACGTGCTTCATACAGGCCATAGAACGTACACCTGCGATACTTGCACCGACTGCTACCTCTGTAGCCACCTTTTCGTTCGGTGCCCATTCTTCATATACATCATCCCTGTACTGGACAAGATATTCACTGATCTCAGTACTCGGAGTTCCCGGATATGCGGAAGAAACCTTCACTCCCGCCTCGTATGCTCCGCGGGCAATCGCCTCATTTCCGAGCATAATTACTTTTTCTGCCATTTTATAGTCCATCCTTTCGTAAATCTGTCACTCGTTTTGCTTTTCCCTCAAACCGCTGCAGAGAGTTCGGTGCAACCAGCCGGATCTGCGTTGCGAGTCCAAGCTGGGACTTTAATCTTGTCTTGATCCGGTTCTCCAGTTCGCTCAACTGTCCGTAACTGTCCAGAAGACGGTCATCGATCAGTTCTACCGTGATAGTCATCACATCCAGACGGTTCTTACGCTCTACCAGAATTTCATAATGTGGTCCGATCTCATCAATCTTGAACAGAACTTCCTCGATCTGTCCCGGGAATACATTCACACCGCGGATCACAAGCATATCATCGGCACGTCCTGAAAGATTCTCCATCCTGACTGTCGTTCTTCCACATTTACACGGTTCGTACATCAGTCTTGTCAGATCTCCTGTGCGGTATCTTACAAGCGGAAGTGCTTCTTTTCCAAGGCAGGTCACTACCAGTTCCCCAAGTTCTCCCGGTGGAAGAACCTCCTCAGTCTCAGGATCAATGACTTCCGGGATAAACCAGTCTTCGTTAATATGCATACCACAAAGCTCCGTACATTCCCCTGCAACTCCCGGTCCGCAAAGCTCACTCATACCATAATTCTGGGTACAGACAAACTGATCGCCCCAGACTTTATGCATCTCATCACGCATCGGCTCTGTCATGCCTTCCCCGCCGAACAAACCGATATGGATCTTCAGATCCTTAGAAGGATCAATTCCCCGGTGACGCAGTTCTTCTCCTAAATGCAGTGCATACGATGGCGTTGCCACAAGAAGGGTCACCCCCATATCCTGAAGGAACATGATCTGCTTATTTGTATTGCCCGAAGACATCGGGATCACCGCCGCTCCGATCTTTTCCAGTCCACCATGAAGCCCCAGTGCTCCTGTAAATGTACCGTATCCAAATGAGATCTGTGCCACATCATCCGCAGTGACACCGCCCATACAGGCCAGTCTTGCCACATTATTCAGCCAGATATCCAGATCATTTCTTGTATATCCGACCACAGTTGGCTTGCCGGTTGTTCCTGAACTTGCATGATAACGCACGATTTCCTTTTTATCTACCGCAAAAAGTCCATCCGGATAATGATCTCGAAAATCTGCTTTATATGTAAAAGGCAGCTTTTTCAGGTCTTCCAGCGTCTGAATATCTTCCGGTTTCACTCCGGCTGCATCCATCTTATCACGATAAGGTTTTACTCTGTCGTAAATATAGCTGACCGTCGTCTTCAGCTTATCTAACTGGATCTTTTCGATCTCTTCTCTTGGCAGAGTTTCTTCCTTTGCCCATATCATTCCTTTGTACCTCCTTTTTAAGCATTCGCTTCTCTTAAGTATATCATAATACTTTTCCGAGTTAAAGCATGAAATTATATAATTTCAATCCTGCTGCCTAATTTTTCTCCGCCCCGCTCTTTCGTCACGATTATCTTATTTTCGATCCGTTCTTTCAGTTCAGCCACATGAGAAATGATCCCCACACTGCGGTTTCCCTGCGTCAGATTTCCCAATGCCTTGATTGCCTGCTCCAGTGCTTCCTCATCCAGAGAACCGAAACCTTCATCCACGAACATTGCCTCCAGGCAGATTCCTCCCGCATTGGCCTGGATTTCATCTGACAGCCCCAGTGCCAGCGACAGAGATGCCTGGAATGACTCTCCACCGGACAGGGTTTTAACACTCCGCTCACTGCCGTTGTAGTGATCGATCACATTTAATTCCAGACCGGATTTTCCTTTTTTATCTTCCGGTGCTTTCTGTCTTTTTAACTCATACTGTCCACTGCTCATTGTCATGAAACGCAGATTTGCACGTCGTAAAATCCGGTCAAAATATGCCATCTGAATATAGGTCTCCAGTTCTACTTTCTGCTTGCCATTCAGATTGCCGCCTGCCGTATCGGCAAGTGACTTCATCCATACATACTTCTTTTCTACTTCTTCCAGCAGATCTCTCTGTACATTAACTTTATCATAGATTTCCCGGTTTCCTGAATACCTGACATAAAGTTCTTTTTTTTCTTCTGCCATCTGGCTTTTTTCTTCTGTCATCCGGCTTTTCTCTTTCAGGATTTCTTCTTCATTTACATCTTCCAGTTGTTCAATCTGTACCCGGATTGTCTGAATCGAGGCCTCATTTTCTGCTTTTTTCTGCAGAATCTGCTCATATTCCTGCTGGTTTTTCTGCTGTAGAGCTTTCAGCTTTTTCTGTTCTTCCTGCTTCTGTAGGATCTGCTCCTTTAAGATTTCCACTCTTTCACTCTCAGCCCCATTCTTTTCCTGCTCTTCTTTGATCCGTTCTTCTACAGATTTTTTCTCTGCCTGAAATTGCACAGTCTTTTCTTTCTCCTGCTCCACGATTGCCCGGAGTCGCCCTTCTTCTTTTTTCAGCTCCTCCCGTCTTTGGATTTCCTGTTCTACAGCAGATTTTTTTTCTGAGATTTCTCCGGTGCAGGATTTTAACCGTTTCATTGCCGATACAGCCAGTTCCTGAACTTCACTATCTTTCAGAGAGTCAGATTTTCTCTTTTCATCTTTCTCCATTTTCCCGAGAATCTGACAGAGAATTTCTCTTGCACTGCTCTTTTGTGCCTGGGCTTCTGCCATCTTTTTTTCCTGCTCATGAAGTAACTGCTCCACCTGAAGCTGTTCTGCTTTTTTCTGTTCTTCTGCCTTTACAAGCTTCTCTCTCTGAACAAGTGCCTCCTCTGCTTTTTTCAGTTCCTCTCCACAGTTTCTGATTTCTTTCTGCAGCCGTTCTTTTACCCGCTCTGCATCTTCCAAATGATAGCCTGCATCTTTTTCCATCTGCTCTGCTTTTTTCTTCAGTTGCTCCAGTTGTTCTTTTAGGCTGCCTGCCATTGCACTGCAATTTCTGACCTTTTTTTCTGCCTCATCCGCTGCCGCCTTCTTCTGATCTACACTTTCTTTGGAAATTTCCTCGCCACATTTTTCTGCAAGAGCCGGATGATGAACTGAACCACAGACCGGACACGCCATTCCCTCTTCCAGCCCTTCTGCAAGAATCCCTGCCTGCGTATCCAGGAACAGACGGAACTCTCTTTCGTATGCTTCTTTCACCGGAAGATAGTTTTCTCTTGCTTTCAAATAACGTCCGGTTGTAAATTCTAGCTTTTTCTGCAACGAGCTTTGTTCTTCTTTCGCCTCGATCAGCCGGTCTGCCTGATTCAACTGTACAGTCAGATTATTCTTTTTCTGATACAGACTCAGACGGTTCTCCCCGGCATCCCCGGATTTTTCTATCTCCTCTCCCATTTTTTTGAGCATTTCCTTCCGCTTATCCAGTTCTTCCTGCAACTGCCTCATTTTTTCTGTCAGTGCAGCTTCTTTTTTTATCCTCCCGCCATATGCATCTTTTGCAGATTCCAGCCGGTCTGCCTGTTCCTGCAGATTTGCAAGCTGTCCGCAATATTTCTCTCTCACTGCCTCCAAAGCTCCAAAACGATCCAGTTCTCTTTGAAGCTGCTCTTTTTGTGCAGTATGCTCCTGACACTTTTTCTGCACTTTTTCCAGTTCTTCTCCCAGCTTTTCCGTTTTCTGCCCCAGCGTTTCAATCCTCAGGATTCTTTCCATCCGTTCCCGGATTTTACGGATCTCTCCTTCCAGCTCTTCCGCCTTCCTTTGCAGTTCCGGATTCTTTTTCCGCTCTTCTTCTGCTTTCCCGGCTGCCTGCAGGAGCGGTTCTCTCTGCTCTTCCTGCAGCCGCAGAGAAGACTCCAGTTCCTGCTTCTGCATACATTTCTGTAGTCTCTTTTCTGCCTCTGAAATGCTTTCTTCCAGCACTTTTTCTTTCTGCTCAAGCTGCATCAGAAATTCTTTTTCTCTCTCCGTCAGTTCCAGTAACAGCTCCAGTCCTTCCACAACTCTTCCATCAAACCCGGACTTTTTCATCTCTTCCAGTTTCTCTGTGAGTTCTTCTGCCTCCTGTCCGTAACGGATTCCGTTCAGATACTGGCTGATACTTCTTCTCAGCTCATCATACTGCTTCCATTGCATTTTCACCGCATCTTTCAGCTTCAACTGAAGGCTCTGATATAATTCTGTATGGAACAACTGCCGGAAGATCTCTCCACGCTGTGCTGTTCCTGCCAGCAGAAGCTTCTGGAAATCTCCCTGTGCGATCATGGCGATCTGCGTGAACTGCCTGTAATCCAGTCCCAGAAGTTCCGTGACTGCCCTGGTGACTTCTTTCGCTTTCGTTACCGGCAGGCGTTCATCCGGGTACACTAGCGTGGCATCGGATTTTCTTACTGTATAACCCGTTCCCCTCTTTTTTCGTGCCAGATATTCAGGATTTCGTATCACCTGATAAGATTTTCCACGCCACGAGAAAAGAAACTCCACATACGTTTCTATCTCTTCCGCAGCATACTTACTGCGGAACATGGCTGAATCTCTGACCTGACCACTTGCCTCCCCGTACAGGGCAAAGGTGATCGCATCAAAAATTGTCGTTTTTCCTGCCCCTGTATCCCCGGTGATCAGATAGATTCCCTGTCCCCCGAGCTTTGTAAAATCAATCTCTGTCCTGCCTGCATATGGTCCAAATGCACTGATGACCAGTTTCTCAGGTTTCATCTGATCTCTCCTTTCATAGTTCATTCTCCTTCAGTTTCCCGATCAGTCCACTGACAAACTCTCTCTGTTCCTGTAACATGGGATGGTTATTCTGAAGTTCAAAAAATTCTTCAAAGTATTCCAGCTCACTTTTCTCTTCTGCCACCTGTGCCTCTGTGATCTCTTTTGCTTCTCTTGTCCTCTGATTATCATATTCTAATTGCATGAGGTTTGGATAGATCGTCCGCAACTTCTGCATTCCATCGACAACATCCTCTTCATCCGTAAGAATCATCCTGACATAATCTTCTGTATTGGTATCTTCATAAAATTCCCTGGATGAAACTTCCAGATAACTTCCCCTGATACTCCTCAGATCCCGGAGCGGTAAAAGACCGATCTCCCGGATCTCGGTTGTTCCTTTTTCTTTCAGTTCCACAACCGTCACTGACTTTTTCTGTCCACACTCGGAAAAAGAATATTTCAGTGGTGTTCCGCAATATCGCATTTTTCCATTTTTAAAATTCTGCGGACTGTGGATATGTCCCAGTGCTGTATAGTCAAACTCCTGAAATGTCTCTGCTGCGATCTGATCTACACCTCCGACCGAAACTTCTTCAGAATCGCATCTTGCCGCACCGGTTACAAACTGATGTGCAAGAAGCACGTTTCTCTTTGTCGGATCAATCTGCATATGCTTCACCGCACAGGAAACCGCATCCTGATAAGAAGTAATCTCTTCCTCAGGAAATACATGACGTACCACTGCCGGCTTCAAAAATGGAAGAAGATGGATCCACACTTCCCCATATTCATCTTTCATACAATATTTCACCGGTTCTCCATCATAGACCGGTGAAAAGATTACCTGGCTTTCCATCATTAGCTGCGAACCAAATGCCAGTCTTTCTGCCGAATCATGATTTCCACTGATCAGAAAAACCGGCACTTTTTTCTGTGCCAGAGAAGTCAAAAACCCGTCCAGAACCCTCACTGCATCTGAGGGCGGAACGGGTTTATCATAAATGTCACCGCAGATCAATACTGCATCCGGTGCTTCCTTCTCTATGATGGAGGTAATCTGATCTAAAATATATCTCTGATCTTCCAGCATGGAAAACTCGTTCACTCTTTTTCCAATATGCAGATCGGATAAATGAATCAGCTTCAAACTGCTACCTCCGTATTCTTTTTATTCTCTTTTATTTGTTCTTAACAGATTCTGTCTTCTTAACAGAGCGGATATTTTGCTGTAAGCTCAGCTACCATGGCTTTCGCTTTTTCTACATTATCTTCGCTCTCGATCACCATAGCGATGATCTCTGCGATCTTATCCATATCCTCTTCCTTCATGCCACGGGTCGTAACAGCCGGAGTTCCCAGTCTCACACCACTTGTCACAAACGGAGAACGTGGATCATTCGGGATTGTATTCTTATTGGCTGTCACATGAGCATCATCCAGACGCTTCTCCAGCTCTTTTCCGCTGATATCTGTACCGGACAGATCTACCAGCATCAGATGGTTATCTGTATCACCTGATACGATCTTAACTCCTCTGCTCTTTAAGCCATTGCAAAGAGCCTTTGCATTCCTGACAACCTGCTCCATATAAGTCTTATATTCCGGCTGAAGTGCTTCTTTGAAGCATACTGCCTTTCCTGCGATCACATGCATCAGCGGACCACCCTGGATGCCTGGGAATACAGCCTTATTGAAGTTGAACTTTTTGTTCATCTCCTCACTGCACATAATCATTCCGCCTCTTGGACCACGAAGTGTCTTATGCGTTGTCGTCGTCGTTACGTGGGCATACGGGATCGGACTTGGATGAAGTCCTGTTGCTACCAGTCCTGCGATATGTGCGATATCTACCATCAGGTATGCTCCCACCTCATCAGCGATCTCACGGAAACGCTTGAAATCGATCGTTCTTGCATAAGCACTTGCTCCCGCTACGATCAGCTTCGGCTGATGCTCTTTTGCAATCCGCAGTACCTCATCATAATCAATCACACCATCTTCATTGACACCATAATGTGCCACATCAAAATACTTTCCTGACATATTAACCGGTGAACCATGAGTCAGGTGTCCGCCATGATCCAGATTCATTCCCATGATCTTGTCTCCCGGCTCAAGCATGGCGAACATAACTGCCATATTTGCCTGTGCACCGGAATGTGGCTGAACATTGACATATTCACAGCCGAACAGCTTCTTTGCTCTCTCTCTTGCAAGATCTTCCACAACATCCACGCACTGACATCCGCCATAATATCTTTTTCCCGGATATCCCTCTGCATATTTATTCGTCAAAGGACTTCCCATCGCTGCCATAACTGCTTTACTTACCCAGTTCTCTGATGCGATCAGCTCAATATGGGAGTTCTGTCTCTCCATCTCTGCTTTTATCGCATCTGCAATCTCAGGATCCGTCTTCGTAATTTCATCGAAATCGTACATTCTCTATTTCCTCCACTATACTTTACTCCGCAAAAGCGTTATGCACATTATAGCACAGCACCCTTTAAAAATCAAACAACGATAACTGATTGCTCTTCGGCAGATTTCCAAACAGTCCCAGCTCCGACATCAGATCGATCACTGTCTTGCTGACTTTTGTCCGCTGCCGGAAATCATCCAGTGACAGATACGGCCCGTCCTTTCCCGCCTCTTCGACTGCCTCCGCAGCTTTATCTCCCATGCCTTCAATGCTTGCAAAGGACGGCATCAGTTTTCCGTCCACGATCTGAAACATTTTTGCTTTCGCCTTATAAAGATCCACCGGAACAAACTCAAACCCACGGGCATACATCTCCTCATCCAGATACAGGGGAGAGTGGACAGCGCGGTATCCGTTATTGGCAAGAGATTTAGTAAAGCCGATATAGGTAGGAGAATTTAAAAGCACATGATCCCCTTTGGAGCAAAATACATTTAAGGCGCTGAGAAGACCGCCCAGAACACCATTTTCATATCCAATGTGCTTTGGTTCCAGTCCCTCTATGCCATTTCTGGTCTTATGCCACTTGATGATAGCGTCAAAATATTCTTCTCTTGGAGAAAAGTAACCATAGGTAGTATGTTTTGTTCTCTCAATAATCGCTTCCGGGATCGTATGTACAGCCGGAAAGTTCATATCTGCCACCCACATTGGGATAATATCAAAACCTTCCTTCGTCTTCCCCGGCCATTTGATCCAGTCAGCCTCAAAAGGTTCCACTGCAATCGAGTCTTTTCCCTTTCGGTCTAAAATTGTTGTGAAATCGTATTTCATTGTATTTTCGTCCTTTCTGCTGCTCAGAACAGTTTTATCTGCAATATTTTTATTATAATTTCTCAATGATACACTGATGTTCTTGGGATTGCGCCTTGTTGCTGCTGTCAGCTCCTGGCGTATTTCTTCATTTGGGATAAATGCTGTCTGCGCATCCTGATCATATCCAAGATATCCCAAATGGATCAAATACATCAATACATCATCGATCTACTCCTTTTATATCTGCAAGCCTGTTACACGGATACAGGATCATGTTG
>OIXS01001497.1_pt1 | contig 11561 bp, 8 predicted proteins | sample 1587841 | NCBI WGS metagenome assembly OIXS01 (sample SAMN03283254) | human gut metagenome | biome: human-associated habitat; material: feces | host: Homo sapiens | place: USA | collected 2013
TAACAACAAGCGCACAGTCAAAGAGCACAGAGAAGCTTTCATCAGGTTACAGAATCAATCGCGCAGCAGATGATGCAGCAGGACTTACAATTTCTGAGAAGATGAGAAAACAGATCAAGGGACTTGACAGAGCTTCAACAAATGCAGAGGATGGCGTTTCAGCAGTACAGACAGCAGAAGGTGCCCTCACAGAGGTTCACTCAATGCTTCAGCGTATGAATGAGCTTGCAACACAGTCTGCAAACGGAACAAACTCTAACACAGACCGTAAGGCAATTCAGGACGAGATTGACCAGCTTACAACAGAGATTGATCGTGTATCTGAGACAACAAAATTCAATGAGACATACCTCTTAAAGGGTGACGGATCAGAGAAGGCTCATAATGTAAATGCACATGATGCTGGACTTGATGGTGTTACACTCAATGATAAGGGTAATGGTACTGTTGCTGTTACATTGAAAACACTTAATGGTGGAGATAAAATTAGTATTGCAGGAAAGAATTACACTATTGGTTCTACAGCTAATGATGTTACAACTGCTATAGGAACACCAACAAAAGGAAATAAAGTTAAAGTTGGCGATACAGAGTATACATATGAAGATGGTACTTCAAAAGACAGTGCCAATACAGCAGTTTCTGCTGGCTGGTATGTATCAGATACAGATTTTAGCAAAGATACAAAGGCTAATTGGGATACAGCAAAGAAAGCTACAGCTGATTTAGCCGTTGCTGGTTCAAAAGTAACTGTAGGTTCAAAGACATTTGCAATTATTAATGATGCAAATACAGCAGACGGAATTGATGATAATGACTCAACAGTAATCACTGCTGGAAAAGCATATCAGTTACAGACAGCTGAAATCGTAAAAGCAAGTAGTATTGGAGCTGATACAGCTGCTACAAATGCAACAAATGATAACGATGCATATAATACTGCAACCACAACATTCACCCTTAACAAAGGAACTGTTTCATACAAAGATGGGTTAAGCTTCAATCTCCATGTAGGAGCAGATGCTAACATGACAAACAAGATTGCAGTCAACATCGACTCAATGAACTCTGCAGGTCTTGGAATCAAAGGTATCAAGGCTGATACAGAGCAGGATGCTACATATGCAATCGACGCAATTGCAGATGCTATCTCAACTGTATCTTCACAGCGTTCATCACTCGGTGCTGTTCAGAACCGTCTTGAGCACACTATTAACAATCTTGACAACGTAGTTGAGAATACTACATCAGCTGAGTCTCGTATCCGTGATACAGATATGGCTAAAGAGATGGTTAACTACAGCAAGAACAACATTCTTGCACAGGCTGGACAGTCTATGCTTGCACAGGCAAATCAGTCTAATCAGGGTGTACTTTCTCTGTTACAGTAAAAGTAAATTATTATTACAAGTCAAAGGGGATTCTTCGGAATCCCTTTTTACGTATATGGATAAAATATGATAGAAAATATTTGGGGTATGGTAATTCAATTTATAGAAAAAATTAGATTTATTGATTCCAATAAGTTGAAAGAACAATTTGGAAATTTACAGGCATTATATGTTGTCATATGGGCATTTGGAAATACATTGTCACTTTTCTTTTTAAACAACAGGGATATTAAAAATTATGGAATTTCGATTGAAAAGAGATTGGCTTCCTGTAAAAATATAATTTCTGTTACTCTGGGGGTGTGTCGATTCTTTTCCGTGGCATTGATTGGTCTGGCTGCAATTAGTAGTATTGGTACATATTGGTCATTGTTATGTATATGTACAATTGTTCAGGTTATACTGGCAATACTTATCTTATTATGCACAAGCTATTTAATAAAGAAAACAACGTTTGAAAGAGATTTAAGCAAACAACTTGAGAGAAAATTGCATATTAAATTACAAGATGAAAAAATTATAGTAAATTGGGAAAAAATGTTGCTTTATCAAGTGCTGAAGAATGCTGATTATGATAATGAAGATGAACAGACGGTTTGCAATGAGTTTTGCAAAGCAGGAGAAATAATTCATACGAAAGTCCAAGAATTGAATAAAAGTGGGAAGGAAAAAGAAAGTATTGAATTAAGAATATATATATTCGTCTTTGAAAATATATTTTTCAAAGATGAAAAGATAGAAAAAAGGTGGAGATTTATAGAAGGGGTTTTGTTTCAAAAAAAACAGGGGATAAAGTTTGATTTAGAGGCTGTGCAAAGGGCAGTAATATATTGCTTGGTAAAAAATACGCTATCAATTGATAGAAGATATTTGCGAAAACTTTTGGTGACGACAACAAAACCCGGGGAATGGTATAAGTGGACATTAGCTTTGTATTATTTCTTCCCGGAAATTCGGGAAAAAAGTTATCAGTATTTATGGGTAGAGCAATATATTGAAAATGAATGGGTTAAGGTCGAACAAAAAGCTTTTGATATTGACCGGTATATCAGGCGAATGCAACGGGAGAGTGAAATTCTCAAAATTGTACAAAAATTAGTCATTGAGTCAGGGGAATGAATTAAATGGATGATGTAAAAAAAGATACGAGTTTTTGCACACTTGTTCTGTATAAACAACATTATAGAAACAAGTACACGCAAAGCCTTCCGGATAGCAGTTATAGTTCGTGGGGATATTATGATGGATTTGATATACGAATACCTGATGTGAGTTATACATATGAGAACAAAAAAGAGATTAGCTTATTGACAAAGATGCATTCTGAAAGCAGAAAAATTATAACGGAATTGCAAGGATTTTATGGAGTTCAAATTATCGGCTTATTAAGAAACCAATATAACAAAACATATGAACAATTTATCGAAAATTATAAATGCAAAAAGTACCCTTATTTTGGAATAGGGTTTGTTATGATGAATGATAAATTACAGTATGATGTGCTTCAAAAAAAGATTGAGGAAGAGAATCAGAAGCAGAACGAATTACAGATCCTTGTTATGCAAACATTTGATACAATGGATGCAGTTGTATTAATTCAAAGTAATTGTTTGCGAGAACTTGAGAAATGTCTGAGGACACTTGAAAATATATCTCAAATTGTATATCTGTATACGATTGTTGGTGTGGCACAATCTTATTTAAATATCTGTTCAGAAAAGAAAATTGAATGGAAATGGAATGAAAGAGATTGCAATATTGAGAAAAAAATTCCGTTATTGACACTGAAAATTGCATCTGAAAATCCAAAGAAAATAAGGACAATAATTGAAAGCAAAAGTATTATGGAAACCGACATAAATAAATATTTTAAGGAAGCGGACTTCAAGTATATGCATGGACACCATAATGTTTTTATTCAATTCAGAAATATTCCTGTTAAATTCTTGATTTTTTTGCTTTTGCCAAATGGATTATTATCGCACGAAAATGAGTTGTTCGGGACATCAATATATAATATTGAAACAGACTGCTTATATGATTTTGATATTGCGGACGGAGAAAGAGGACAGGACACACAGGTGACAGATGATTTGCCAGAGCTTCTCACAGATATGTATATAAAAACTGTTCAAAAATATTTAGAAAATGAAAACAATACATATTTGCACAATCTTGTTTTGATTTTGAACGCTCTGTCGCAATTTGAACATTTTCGTATGGCGAGAGACGTATATTATTTGGTGTTTCGGGCATTTAATAACTTTTTAATGGAATTTGACAAGTTAAGTCGTGAAAAAAATGATGAAAAGATAGATGAATTGAATGTGGAAATTACAAAAATGATAGGGTATATAAATTCAGTAGTGACACAATCTATTCATACAGATCAGAATTTTTTGACCATTCCAGGTTATAGTGGAACATCATTTTGGTTACCAATTAAGTTGACTATATATTATCAAGAATTAGCATATAAAATTGTAAAAATATATCGCGAAAAGAAACATCAATATGATGTGATGCTTGTTCCAGAACTGGAAACAAAACCGTATACGAAGGAAAAAAGAATAGAAGATAGCGAAAATGTGATTCATACTATAATAGTGAAGTTTGGACAAAGAATGTTGTTCCAACCATCTTTGCATATAGTCTTGATCCATGAATTAAGTCATTATATAGGCGAAGAATACAGACAAAGAATACTTCGAAAAAATAAAATGGTAGAATTGATGGCATTCCTTACAGTAAAACTTTTATTCAAAGGAGTCATACAGGAAAACGGAAGTATACAAAAAGAGATTGACTCATATATTACAAGTGTACAAGAGAAAATCGGGGCATTTTACCTTAGAAAGATAAACAAGAAGTGCAGCAATGATTATTATGCGTCGGATATTGCAAAAGCATTGCAGAGCGCTGCATGGAATGTAATAATGGCAGATAGTAGAGATCCGCTGTTTGAAGAAGTGTTTGGAACGTTGAGTGATTGGGATGCGATCATTAAAAAAATAGATGAAATTGAACCCGGAATGGACGGTGAAGAAATTTTCTTCGAAGTAAAAAATTGCCTCAGTAGTAACCGTATGAAAGCAAGATATTCTGTCGAAGTAGAAAATCTGATTTGTTCTTTAGTTCGTGTTTTTAAAGAAATCTATTCGGATATATCTGCATATGCTATTTTGCAGTTTCCTTTTGAAGAGTTTCAAGATGCATTTAGTATATCGGAAGAAAAGCAAATAGATAATACAAATGTTGATTGTCAGCAAAGCATAAGAGAGTATGTTATGGCGCACATTATGAAAAATGGCAGCGAAATTAAAGTAAATAATCGTGGCTTAGAGATCTCTGGAAATAACAGTGTTTATGATCAAATGTATTCGTATGATTTGGTAAAGAAACAATTGTGTGAATATGCTGAAGAATGCATGAAAAAAATACAGTATAGATTTAATAAATCAGATAATGATGTAATTGATAGCATTCGGATAGCTTATACACATTTTAAACAACAGAATGATAGCGATATTTTCTCAATTGTCATCAAGGAAAATGATGCATATGAAAAAGAAACCTATAGGCAAATTAAATCGTTCACTAAAAAATTTCCGGTAAAAAGGACTTGAGAAAAATATACATGGGTGATATAATATTTGCCAATATTTAATGAAAGGTAGAGTTATGAATAAAAATAATTTTGGTATATTAACGGCGGAAGATATGGATAAGGAAGCTCAACCAATAAGAAATGAGTGGAATTCTTTTTCGGTACCTCCAATTTCAATAAAAGAGCAAAAACGATTGAAATTTGAAAGTGAAAAAGAAAAGCGAAAGGAATGTGCTATCAAAGAAGTATTTGAAATATAAGTAATTTGGATAGACATAAGTCAACCCATTTTTGGTTAAGGAAATGTTGGTTTGTAATTTCCCTTCGTTGTACAGATTAAAAACAAAAAAGATCTATGCTATGCAAGGGTCTTGTTTAGACAAAAGCCAAAATCTCCAAACTGAGTAGTTTTATCTTCATCAGTTTGGAGATTTATATAAACTTTGAGATAATTTCTATACTTTTTCAGACATAGAATTTAATGCCTCTTCATATTCCTCAGGAGAATATTTTCTTAAAATCTGTTCTCTGGTTAAACCAAGATCAATCATATTTTGAATTGCATCAATTTTGGCTTCATGTAGTCCGGTAAGCCTGCCTCTGGCTTCCCCTCGAGCTTCCCCTCTGGCTTCCCCTCGAGCTTCTCCAAGCTCCAACAACTCTTCAGAGCGTAACTTCAAAATCTTACCACCCATAATTTCACCCAATCCTTTCCTGATTTCATTATCCTCCGGAATAATATAATCCGCAATCTCCTCAATCAAAACGATCATATCCATATAAAGATGTGACTTTTGTTCCTTCTCAGATGTTTCCTCCAGCTTTCGGTTGATCTCCCGGAAATCGTCGAGCAGATGCTGCACTTTCTTTAAATCCGTTCCGTTATGCTTCAAAAAGTGTTCATACCGTAAGATATGATATGGAAGCAGAATCAGCAGCCGTTTTTCAAAAATCCGATCGACCGTGTATTTCTTTGCCTGTATGATCGGAACGCGGTAACGAATTTTCTGACCGTCCGCAAACTTCACAATCGCTTCGTGAAAATCCGGAAGTGAACGGTGATTGCGGATGTAAAGTACGCACGACTGCGGAAATTCAATTTCCCAGACCGCATGCTTCGCAAAAGAAGCATGCTCAAGCGCAATGGAAATATCGTACTCAAACATACGGATGACCATCGTTTCATCTTTGGTGGACTGGCACTCCAGATGATAAATGTGGCTGCCGATCCGGATAATGGAGTCCGTGACCACGGTTCCGAATTTTTCATAATGTTCATTCCGCAGCTGTTCAAAGGGTTCCTCCTCACTGTAGGAAGTGTGGAAAACTTCATTGATCAGCGGAATAAGAAGCTGTGGCATCTTTTGTGCAATTGTCCGGAACACATCATCAAAAATGGTGCTGTGTTCTGTCGTGTTTTCTGTGTTGGCATCTGGTAACGTGTTTACCGAAATGTCAGTGTTCCCCATGTAATGTCCTGCCTTTCCTTTAGTATATATCATAAGCATCTGTTTTTACAATATGGAAAGTGTAAGAAACAAAAGCAGTTATGATCAAACGTATGAAATTGTAATTATAATGATAATTTGAACGAATGTTCTTTCATGAATGCTATGAGATATAATTAGAATACATCTCATAGCATAGATATTAGAAGATATAGTTATAGATGGATTACGTCATACTTTTACCGACATAGAATTCAATGCTTTTTCATATTCTTCCAAAGAATATTTCTTTAAAATTTGTTCTTTGGTCAGACCAAGATCGATCATATTTTGAATTGCATCAATTCTTCCCTGCTCTAACAACTCTTCAGAGCGTAATTTCAAAATCTTACCACCCATAATTTCACCCAATCCTTTCCTGATCTCATTATCCTCCGGAATAATATAATCCGCAATCTCCTCAATCAAAACGATCATATCCATATAAAGATGTGACTTTTGTTCCTTCTCAGATGTTTCCTCCAGCTTTCGGTTGATCTCCCGGAAATCGTCGAGCAGATGCTGCACTTTCTTTAAATCCGTTCCGTTATGCTTCAAAAAGTGTTCATACCGTAAGATATGATATGGAAGCAGAATCAGCAGCCGTTTTTCAAAAATCCGATCGACCGTGTATTTCTTTGCCTGTATGATCGGAACGCGGTAACGAATTTTCTGACCGTCCGCAAACTTCACAATCGCTTCGTGAAAATCCGGAAGTGAACGGTGATTGCGGATGTAGAGCACGCATGACTGCGGGAATTCAATCTCCCAGACCGCATGTTCTGCAAAAGAAGCATGTTCAAGCGCAATCGAGATATCATACTCAAACATACGGATAACCATCGTCTCATCCCGGGTGGACTGGCACTCCAGATGATAGATATGGCTGCCGATCCGGATAATGGAATCCGTGACCACAGTTCCAAATTTTTCATAATGTTCGTTCCGCAACTGTTCAAAATGATCCTCCTCGCTGTAGGAAGTGTGGAAAACTTCGTTAATCAGCGGAATAAGAAGCTGCGGCATTTTCTGTGCGATTGTCCGGAATACATCATCAAAAATAGTGCTGTGTTCTGTAGTGTTTTTCTCGTTGGCATCTGACAGCGGAACTGTCACAATGTCAGTGTTCCCCATGTAGTATCCTGCCTTTCCTTTAGTATATATCAAAACAACATAGTTTTACAACCGAAAAAAACGGGAAAACAGAGTCGTTTTTGATCCTGTATTCAATTAAAATTCCAGTGGATAAACGGGCGAACAACCCATCAGATTTGGAATTATATGTGTTTATTGAAATTAGAATAACGTATTTCCATATAGAAGTCAAATGTTTTATAAAATAGAATGCTTGACAGGTGAAGTGTAATATGATTTTTCCTGATTCCCGATAAAAAATGGAAAAGACGCATCAGTGGGTGAAAGAAGAATATTTATACTTTGGGGATATGAAGTATGAGAAATGGGACATATGAGAAAAAAGTAGTATATTATGTCCTGTTTTTTCTTCTATATGTCCCATTTGATTCCGTGGACAGATTTTTACACGGAACAAGAACGTTAGATCTTCATTGTAAGCTGAATCCGTTGCTTTTTCACATCCACACTCAGAACTTTCACTTCCACGATATCCCCGACGCTGACGACTTCCAGTGGATGCTTGATAAAGCGGTCACACATCTGCGAGATATGTACCAGACCATCCTGATGGACTCCGATATCCACAAAGGCACCGAAATCAATGACATTTCGCACGGTTCCCTTCAATACCATGCCCGGAGTCAGATCTTTGATCTCGAGCACGTCACTGCGCAGGATTGGTTTTGGCATATCCTCACGCGGATCACGGGCAGGCGTTTCCAGTTCCTTTACGATATCCCGGAGAGTCAGTTCGCCGATTTCCAGATCCTGTGCAAGCTTTTTGTAATCCCGGACTTTTTTCGAGATCCCGGCAACATTGCGGTCTGTCACATCCGAAAGCGTATAGCCGAGTGTTTCCAGCAGCTGTTTCGTGGCTGCGTAGGATTCCGGGTGTACACCGGTGGCATCCAGAGGGTTTTTTCCGTCACTGATGCGCATGAAGCCGGCACACTGTTCATAGGCTTTCGGTCCAAGCTTGGCCACTTTCAGAAGCTGGGAACGGGAGGCAAATTTTCCGTTTTCTTCGCGGTAGACCACAATATTTTTGGCAATGGCTTTGCTCACACCGGAGACATATTCCAGCAGGGAGGCAGAAGCGGTGTTTAAGTCCACACCGACACGGTTTACGCAGTCTTCCACGACATGATCCAGCGCTTCGGTCAGTTTCTTCTGGTTCATGTCATGCTGGTACTGTCCGACACCAATGGATTTCGGGTCGATTTTTACCAGCTCTGCGAGTGGGTCCTGCAGGCGGCGCGCCATGGATGCGGCACTTCGCTGTCCGACATCAAACTGCGGGAATTCTTCGGTTGCCAGCTTGCTGGCAGAGTATACGGAGGCACCGGCTTCGTTTACGATGATGTATTGTACTGGTTCCGGAATCTCTTTGAGAAGCTGTACGATGATCTGTTCGGATTCGCGGGAAGCAGTACCGTTTCCCAGAGAGATTAATGTAATATGGTATTTGGAAATCAGTTTTTTCAGTACCGCTTTGGCTTCGTCCACGCGGTTTTGCGGGGCAGTCGGATAGATTACGGTAGTATCAAGTACTTTTCCGGTCGGATCCACCACAGCGAGCTTGCATCCGGTACGGAATGCCGGATCCCAGCCAAGTACAACCTGACCGGCGATTGGAGGCTGCATCAGAAGCTGTTCTAAGTTTTTGCCGAATACACGGATGGCACCGTCTTCGGCTTTTTCAAACAGATCGTTTCGGATTTCGCGCTCAATGGCAGGTGCAATCAGCCGGTTGTAAGCATCCTCTGTAACTTCATGCAGTACAGCTGCTGTGGGAGCAGAAGGTGCGGTGATGAGTTTACGGTCGAGATAGGAAAGAATCCGGTCCACGGGTGCATCAATTTTTACTGTGAGGAATTTCTCTTTTTCTCCGCGGCTGATGGCAAGAATCCGGTGTCCGGCAAGCTTTGAAAGACTTTCGCTGAATTCATAATACATCTCATAGACGGATTCGGCTTCGGGATCTTTTGCAGCGGATAAAAGCTGTCCGTGCTTCATAGTCAGTTCCCGGATATGGGTACGGAAATCGGCATTGTCGGAGACCGACTCTGCAAGGATATCTTTTGCACCGTTTAAGGCATCTTCTGCGGTGTTGACTTCTTTTTCCGGATTGATATATTTTTTGGCTTCTTCTAGAGGAGTCTCTGTCATTTTCTGTAAAAGGATCAGGTTGGCCAGTGGCTCTAATCCTTTTTCCTTTGCGATCGTTGCACGGGTACGGCGCTTCGGACGGTACGGGCGGTATAGATCATCCACGGCTACCTGTGTTTCGGCCGCGAGAATCTGTGCACGCAGTTCCTCCGTCAGTTTTCCCTGTTCTTCAATGGAGGCCAGTACGGTCTGTTTTTTGTCCTCCAGATTTCGCAGATACACCAGACGGTCATAAAGGTTTCGCAAGATTTCATCACTCAGTGCACCGGTAGCTTCTTTCCGGTAACGTGCGATAAAGGGAATCGTGCATCCTTCATCAATGAGTTTCACAGCAGCGGCTGCCTGTTCCCTGCGTATGCCGAGTTCTTCTGCAATTTTTGTATTAATATCCATAAATTTTCCCCTTAATAGTCCTTTCCTGTCAAATAATACTTTCCCTATTATATATGAAATGTTACAATAAAAGCAATCCTAAAAAGAAAGGAAAACGTATTATGGATATGTATGGATCATCTTATCAACCAAATCCGAATCAGCCGTATCGCAGCCGGAGATCTGCACGCATGGAGGCAGCTTCCCTGATACTTGGATCAATTGCATTACTAAGCTGCACCTGTCTGTATCTTGCTGTGCCGTGTGGGGCGCTGGCGGTTATTTTTGCAACACTTTCCCGCGGAGGCATGATGTCCTATACTTCGAAAGCACAGATCGGAATGATTCTGGGGATTATGGCATTGGTTGCGGCTATCGGACTGTACGCATCGGTTCTGGGGTATGCCATCCATCAGTATGGAAGTATCGATGGATTTTTAAAGGCCTATTCTGATATGCAGGGCATGGATTATAATGAACTGATGAAGCAGTTTATGGCAAAATAAAAAGATTGTTGCATCTGCATAGCCATGCTATAATGAGAAAAGCAATCAGTTACAGAAACGGAGTATAAACAAATGAACCTACCTTGCAAAGAATTAAAACGAATCGCAAGAGACAATTTAAATGGAAATTATAAAATACCAATGGGAGCTTTTCTTGCCGCCACACTGATTCCTTTGGCGGTAGAACTCCCATTTTCCATGTTGCAGAAAGATGCACAGCCGCTTCCGGTGACGATCATGTTTTATGTGGCGGAATTTCTGATCACACTTTTAAGCATGGTATTGTCTGTCGGAATCCTTCAGCTTCATCTGTCACTTGCACGGAAAAAAGAAATGACACTTGGCATGGTATTTTATGGGTTTAAAAATCACCCGGACCGTTATATCATTGCAGGACTGCTTTTGATTATTGCAACGCTGATCAGCTGTATTCCTGTGATCACAGGTGCTGTGTTATTTTTTGCCCTGGACAAGTCGCCTGCGGCGATTGCAGTACTGGTGATACTTGGTATTGTAAGCACGATTCTGGCAGTTTTCGTGCAGATGTGGTATGCACTGGCATTGTATCTGCTTTTGGATCATCCGCAGATGAAGGCACGCGAATCATTAAAGATCAGCCGTCAGATCATGAAGGGAAATAAAGGAAGATTATTTTATATTTATCTGAGCTTTATCGGATTGCAGATACTGTGTCTGCTGTCTTTAGGCATCGGGTCACTCTGGGTATATCCATACCAGTCACAGACACTGGTTATTTTTTATCTGGATGTGGTCGGGGAGATCCCATCAAACATAAGCTAATGCTCCGGCTGATTGCCGGATATTAGAATATACTATTAGGTAATTGCGAAACTCGCGATGCTCGTTCGCAAACTTGAATCAAAATAGAAAC
>OIXS01001504.1_pt1 | contig 11518 bp, 10 predicted proteins | sample 1587841 | NCBI WGS metagenome assembly OIXS01 (sample SAMN03283254) | human gut metagenome | biome: human-associated habitat; material: feces | host: Homo sapiens | place: USA | collected 2013
CCTGGAAAAATTAGGCGTTGATATTTTGGTGAACGTACCTTTTGATCATGATTTACCCGACAGAGATCATAGAGGCGGCAAGAATCGACGGACTTGGAGAACTTCAGATTTTCTTTAAAATCTTTATGCCGACCATGAAGTCCACCTACGCAGCAGCGATGACAGTAACGTTCATGAATGCGTGGAACAATTACTTATGGCCAAAGGTTATTATGATGGATGATACCTCCCAGACCATGCCAATGCTGGTTGCAAACCTCTCCAGCGGCTATAGCATTGATTACGGCGTGCTCATGCTTGGGGTACTCATCTGTTCCCTCCCGACCGGCATTCTTTTCCTGGTTCTGCAGAAAAGTTTCGCAAACGGAATTGTGGGAGCTGTCAAAGGATAATATGGCATACCCGATACCGTGGGTTTTCAGGATTTCAATGAAATCGGAAACCCACGGTTTTTATTATTCCTTCCAGACATCAGCAGGAAAATTCTTACATGAATATAGTAATGAAAACCATGTGTGAAAGAAATGAATACAAATACATATTGACAAAGAAACTATATTGCCATATACTGAAAATTGTTTGATAGTCAAACAATTTTGAAATATGGAGGAAACGTGCATGATAAGCACATATACATCAAAGTTGAAACAACTGCAGATCGGGGATCTGATTGCAAAAATTCCGATCATCCAGGGTGGCATGGGGGTAGGAATCAGCAGAAGTCATCTGGCGGGAGCGGTGGCAAAGGAGGGCGGTGTCGGTATCATTTCTACTGCGCAGATCGGCTACGATGAAGAAGGCTTCGAGAATGATCAGGCAGGCTGTAACTTAAAAGCCATCAAAAAACATATCCGGAAAGCAAAGGAGCTTGCCTGTGGAAACGGACTTGTGGGTGTCAATATTATGGTTGCATTAAAGCATTACAAAGAGCATGTCCAGGCAGCAGTTGCGGCAGGGGCAGATGTGATTATCAGTGGAGCCGGGCTTCCCATGAATCTGCCGGAGTTTGTCAGCAGAACCTGCCGGACAAAGATAGCTCCGATTGTATCCTCGAAGCGTGCAACCCAGCTGATATTGAAGATGTGGGCGCACCGCTATGACCGCACGGCGGACTTTATTGTAGTGGAGGGACCGAAAGCCGGCGGGCATCTGGGGTTTTCCAATGAACAGCTGGCACATATGGATGCCATTAATTTTGACGGAGAGATCCGGCAGATTATCGACTGCAAAAAGGAATACGAACAGCGGTATCAGAAAAATATTCCGGTCATTGTGGCCGGCGGGATATTTGATCAGAAAGATATTTCTCATGCGCTGGATCTCGGCGCGGATGGTGTGCAGATTGCCAGCCGCTTTGTCGCAACCGAAGAATGTGATGCATCGGAGGCATACAAGGAGGCATATATTCACGCCAGTGAGGAAAATATCGAGATTATCCAAAGCCCGGTCGGTATGCCGGGACGTGCATTGCGTAATAAGTTTATCGATCGTGTAAAGCGCGCAAAGCTGCCAGTCAGTAAATGTTACAACTGTCTGGAAAAATGCAGTCCGCAGAAAGTTCCTTACTGTATTACGAAAGCGTTGATCGATGCCGTGCGCGGGGATGTGGAAAACGGTCTGGTATTCTGTGGGGCGAATACGGGGCGGATTCATGAGATCACTACGGTACATCATCTGATGCAGGAGCTGGCTGGAGATCTACAATAAAAATGGTTTGTGTGATTTTTCCTTGGAATCAAAGAATTCCTGTAGTAAAATAGGAAGTAAAGCAGTAATGCAGATACGGGAAAACAGGAAAGAAGGAGAACACACAGCATGACGGTGGCCGCACATGGGGGAGATATTTATCAAAATCAGATCACATATGATTTTTCTGTAAATACCAATCCGCTGCCGCTGCCGGAGATATTGCAGAAACGGATGGCGGAAGCGGCGGTTCACAGCAACCGTTATCCACAGTATGACAATGTGCTGTTGCGGGAACGGCTTGCAGCACTTTATGGTTTTTCAACAGAAGAAGTAGTGTGTGGCAACGGAGCATCCGAATTATTTGTTGCGATTGTGCATGCACTGCGCCCGAAGCGGGTGGGCATTTTGGCTCCTTCTTTTTCGGGATATGCCTGGGCAGCTCAGACAGTGGGAGCCGAGGTATGCAGTATCCCGTTGCAGGAAGAAAATAATTTTGCCATGGACATGGCACAGATGGAGTCATTGTGCAGGCATCTGGATGGAATCAGCTTATTATTTTTGGCGAATCCAGCGAATCCGGCGGGAAACAAAATGGAAGCGTCTCTTTTGGAGACGCTTCTTGACGTGTGTGAAAAGAAACAGATTACTGTGGTGCTGGACGAATGTTTCATTGCATTCACGGGGACGAAAGGATATGTTTCCTGGATCCGGAAATATCCGTATCTGATTGTGGTGCGTGCATATACAAAAATCTATGCGATTCCGGGAATCCGGCTGGGGTATCTGCTGGCGCAGAAAGAAATCTGTGAAAAAATTGCGCATCAGCTGCCGGAGTGGAATGTATCTGTGGTTGCGCAGCGGATCGGCATGGATATTCTGAATGATTCGCTTCCTGGTTGGAGTCGTAGAAAGTATCTGAAGGATACGATTGGGCTGATTCAGGAAGAAAAGCACTTTTTAAAACACGAGTTAACAAAAATATTTGGAGATCAAATGAAAATTTTTCCTTCTGAAGCTAATTTTTTGTTGCTGAAAACACAAATTCCACTGTACAGATTATTGCTGGAAAGAGGAATTCTGATCCGAAACTGCGCAAACTATACAGGACTGGGACAGGACTTTTACAGAATTGCCGTAAAAGGTCATCCGGAAAATGTACAACTGATTGAGGCATTGCTGGATATAAAGAAGAAAGGGGAAGAAAAACGTTATGGAAAACATTGAATATGTTCTTCCGGGAGAGATTGAAAAACGAAGTTTTGCCATCATAGGGGAAGAACTAAAGGAGCGTGGTATCGTGCTTCCACCGGAGCAGGAGCCGGTGACAAAGCGCGTGATCCATACAAGTGCGGATTTTGATTATGCAAAGACGATGACGTATTCTCCCCATGCTGTGCAGATTGCCAAAGAACTGATTGCAGGTGGCGCTGACATTGTCACGGATACCAATATGGCGCTTGCAGGCATCAACAAAAAACGGTTAGGGGAATTTGGAGGAACGGTGCATTGTTTTATGGCAGATGAGGATGTGGCGCGGGAGGCAAAGACGCGGCAGGTGACACGTGCGACGGTCAGCATGGAACATGCAGCAAATATTGACAAACCTGTAATTTTTGCCGTGGGAAATGCGCCGACGGCATTGATTTCGCTCTATGAACTGATGCAGAAAAGTGATTGGCGTCCTGCATTTATTATTGGAGTTCCGGTGGGATTTGTAAATGTAGAGGCGGCAAAAGAACTGATTTTAAAAACAGATGTGCCGCATATTGTCAACCGCGGTAGAAAAGGCGGCAGCAATGTAGCGGCAGCAATCGTAAACGCACTGTTATATCAGATCCGGCCGGTATAAAGGAAAGAAGGAGGCGTATCTGGTGTGAGGTACGGATTTACAACCGGCAGCTGTGCTGCCGCTGCTGCAAAGGCTGCGGCATATATGCTTCTGACGGGAAAAATAAAAAACTGTATAACGATTGAGACCCCAAAAGGAATTCCATACACCGCGGAAGTGACGGATATCGTGCGCGGGGAATCTCAGGTTTCCTGCGCTGTGGTCAAGGATGGCGGCGATGATCCGGATGTGACCAGCGGAAGTAAAATCTGTGCCACGGTCACCGCGGACAACCGTGGGGATGGAGAAAAAGAACTTCTGCAGATTGACGGAGGAAAGGGTGTGGGCCGTGTGACGAGACCCGGACTGGATCAGCCCGTAGGCAATGCCGCAATCAATCATGTGCCGCGGGAAATGATCACCCGGGAAGTGCAGGAAGTGTGCCGGATTTGTGATTTTCACGGAACACTGCATATTCTGATTTCTGTGCCGGATGGGGAAGCACTTGCAGAGCGTACGTTTAATCCAAGACTGGGGATTGTCGGGGGAATCTCAATACTGGGAACGACAGGAATTGTGGAACCCATGAGCAGTCAGGCACTTAAGGAGACCATCCGTGTGGAACTCCGCCAGCAGCGTGCAGAAGGGCAGACCATTGCGGCAGTTTCACCGGGAAATTATGGACTGGATTTCATGCAGCAGACCTATGGATATGATCTTGACCGCAGTGTGAAATGCAGTAATTTTATCGGTGAGACGATCGATATGGCGGCGGAACTGGGATTTTGTGCAATGCTTCTGACCGGACATATTGGAAAACTGATTAAGGTGGCGGGAGGCATTATGAACACCCATTCCCATGAGGGAGATTGTCGGATGGAACTTTTAGCGGCAGCCGGCATCCGTGAAAATGTATCTTTAGAATGTTTAAAGAAGATTTTAGATTGCGTCACAACCGAGGAAGCACTTGCGTTTATTGATGCCGAAGGTAAAAAAGAAGATGTTATGGAAGATACCATGGAAAAAATTGATTTCTATCTGAAAAAACGTGCGGCCGGTCGGTTACAGATCGAGTGTATTGTCTATTCCAATACTTACGGGCTGCTTGGGATGACTGCAAAAGCAGAAGAATTACTCAGGAGGTTGCTATGATTTATTTTGTCGGAGCAGGAAGCGGAGCACCGGATCTGATTACTGTGCGGGGAATGCGTCTGCTGCAGAAAGCAGATGTCATCATCTATGCCGGTTCGCTGGTCAATCCACAGCTTCTCGATTATGCAAAAGAGGGCTGTGAGATTCATAACAGCGCCAAAATGACACTTGAAGAGGTTATTTCGGTGATGGAACAGGCAGAAAAAAATAATTTAATCACGATTCGACTTCATACGGGAGAACCCAGTATATACGGAGCGGTGCGGGAACAGATGGATATTCTCGATCAGAAGGGGATTGCGTATGAGAGTTGTCCGGGTGTGAGTGCCTGTTTTGGAGCAGCGGCATCGCTGAATCTGGAATATACCCTTCCGGATGTGTCACAGTCACTGATTATCACCCGGATGGCCGGAAGGACAGCGGTACCGGAAAAGGAGAGTATTGAGAGTTTTGCCGCACACCATGCTTCCATGGCAATTTATCTGAGTACCGGAATGCTGGAGGAATTATCACGGCGCCTTGTAAATGGCGGATATGAGCCGGATACACCTGCGGCACTGGTGTACAAGGCAACCTGGCCGGATGAGGAAGCATATATCTGTACTGTGCAGGAGCTGGCGGCGGTGGCAAAGAAACATAATATTACAAAAACCGCTCTGGTGCTGGTCGGAGATGTAATATCAAATCAGCATTATACGCGCTCCAGACTCTACGCGCCGGATTTTACAACCGAATTCCGCAAGGCGAAACCTCAAAACACTGTAGAAAATGAGGGAGTAATGTGTAACATCCATGCGGGAAAGGAGTTACCGGAATGATCCTGTATATGACCTGGTTTTCGGAACGTGGAAGAGAGCTTGCGGCACGAATCACAGAACTTTCACTTTCTGTTTCGTATGGATTTTGGCAGAGCCGTTACGGTGGTCACCCTGCGCTTTCAAAGATACAGATAAGAGAAAGAGGAAACCGGTCACTTCCGGATTTTCTGGAGGAGGCTTTTGCACAACAGTTTCCCGTGATTTTCATTGGAGCGCTCGGGATTGCTGTACGGGCCATCGCACCTTTGATCCGCCACAAAACCGTGGACAGTCCGGTACTGGTGCTGGATGAGGCCGGACAGTTTGTGATTCCGGTGCTGTCCGGACATCTGGGTGGTGCCAATGAACTGGCGCAGCAGATCGCAGAATCATTGCATTCCGCTGCGGTTGTGACGACGGCAACAGACGTGAATGGGCTTTTTGCCGTTGATGTATTTGCAAGAAAAAATGGCCTGCGGGTGTGTAACCCCGAAGCGATCCGGCATGTGTCCGGAAAACTGTTACAGGGCGAAATCATTGTGATGGCGGTAGATCCGGCATGTATGTCCCCGGAGGAGGTGGCAGAATTACAGTCGCCAAAGGAAGTAAAGCTGATTTCGTGGAACGAAGCACAGGCGGAACATGCTGTGGATGTGTGGATTACAAAAAAAGAGCCACGGGAATACCGTAAAACGCTTATTTTAGCTCCGAAAACAACGGTGCTTGGCATGGGATGCAAAAAAAATAAAAGTTATAACGAGATAAAACAAATGATAAAAACATTGGTGGATAGCAGAAAAATAGACCTGGATGATATCTATGCCCTGGCATCGATTGATGTGAAGGAAAAAGAACCCGGTCTGCAGGAACTGGCACAGCATTTGCGGGTACCGTTTGTCGTTTTTTCTGCCGGAGAACTGAAAAAAGTGTCAGGTGATTTCACCGCATCCGCGTTTGTATCCCGAACCGTAGGAGTGGATAATGTGTGTGAGCGTGCTGCGGTCGCTGCAGCAGACGGAGGTAGTTTGCTGATACATAAGCAGGCTATGGATGGCGTGACAATTGCCGTGGCAAAACGGGAGAAAATCGTATTGCAGTTTGTGTGAGACGAAAGGAAGGAGAAAGAAATGAAACACCGGATTTATGTGGTCGGTATGGGACCGGGACAGGAAAATATGATGACGCAGGAAGCCATGCAGGTGTTAGAAGCCAGTGATGTGATCATCGGTTATACCGTATATCTGAAATTGCTTGGGGAACGGTTCGGGTGCAAAGAATTATTGTCTACACCGATGCGGCAGGAGCGGGAACGCTGCCAGATGTGTTTCGAGAAGGCAAGAGAAGGCAAAAAAGTGGCATTGATCTGCAGCGGGGATGCCGGAATTTACGGGATGGCATCCCTGATGCTGGAAATCGGAAAATTATATGATGATTGTATCATTGAAGTAATTCCCGGAATAACAGCAGCAAGCAGCGGTGCGGCAGTGCTTGGGGCTCCTCTCAACCATGATTTTTGCGTGATCAGCCTGAGTGATCTTCTCACCCCGTGGGAGAGGATTAAAAAACGGCTGATTGCAGCGGCAGAGGGAGATTTTGCAATGGCAATTTATAATCCGTCGAGCCATAAACGGGCAGACTATCTGGAGCGTGCCTGCAGAATTCTGATGGAACACGGGGTGGAACCGGAGCGTGCCTGTGGGTATGTGGAAAATATCGGACGCGATGATACGCATGCCGTAACCCTTCCCATGGAGGAACTGGTGCATACACCGGTGAACATGTTTACCACGGTATTTATCGGGAATTCCCAGACAAAAATTATGGATGGAAAGCTTGTGACACCGAGAGGATACCATATATAGCAGCAGAAAACGGGGAAGAGGAATAAGATGGCAGAGAAAGTGTTAATTTATGCGGGAACAACGGAAGGTCGTCTTCTCGCACAGGAACTTTCACGGGCACATATTGCCTGTGATGTGCATGTAGCAACCGAATACGGTCAGATGGTCATGCCGGAACTTGCCGGTGTGAAGGTCTGTGTAGGAAGACTGGACGTAGAGGAAATGCGCGCCCTGCTGAAAAAAAACGGACAGAACAACTATGCGGCAGTCGTGGATGCTACGCATCCGTTTGCCACAGAAGTGTCTGCCAACATCCGGGAGAGTACAAAAGGAAGTGGAATTCCATATCTGCGGCTCCAGCGGCGAATGGACGATGGAATCTGTAGCATACCGGAAAACGAAGGCATGAAAGAGCGCGCTGGAACCGTGCATGTGTTTGCCGATTATGAAAGCTGTGTCCAGGCACTTACGGACACATCCGGAAACATTCTTCTGACAACCGGAAGCAAAGAGCTGGCGGTATTTGCACCCCTGAAGGAGCGTTTGTTTGTGCGTGTGCTTCCCGGATTGGAGAGTATCGGTCTCTGTGAAAAGGCGGGTATCCGCGGAAAGCAGATTCTGGCGATGCAGGGCCCGTTTTCGGAGGAAATGAATCTGGCAATGATCCATCAGTTTTCGATCCGCTATCTGGTTACAAAAGCCAGCGGTGCGCACAGCGGATTTCAGGAAAAACTTGCGGCAGCACAGAAAGCAGGGATTACGGCATGCGTGATCGGGAAACAGGAACAGGAGCAGGGAATGTCTTATGCACAGGTAACCGAAACACTTTCCCGTCTGCTTGGACATACGATTTCTGGTCGTCCGGAGGTGGAAATTTCCCTGATTGGCATCGGTATGAGTGCAGCAACACTGACACAGGAAGCAAAAAGAGCGCTGGAAGAGTCTGATGTGGTTTTTGGGGCAGAACGGATGCTTGAAGTGGTGGAAAACAGTAAGGAAACCTATCCTTTTTATCTCGCAAAAGATATTTTACCGGTTTTAGGACAAAAGGAATCCAAAATGGATGGCCAGAAACTGAAGGTCTCCATATTATTTTCCGGAGATACTGGATTTTACAGTGGAACAGAAAAAATAAAAACAGAATTAAATAAAAATAATTACAGAAAAATTCGTATTATTCCGGGAATTTCATCCGTTTCCTACCTCTCTGCGGCAACGGGAATTGCCTGGCAGGATGCAAAAATTATAAGTATCCACGGGAAAAAAGATACCGCAGAGACCAGAGCACTCGTTCTCGATGCAATCCGGCATTTTCCCAAGACGTTTCTGCTGGTTTCCGGGGTGGAGGATGTCCGACGGATCGGATGCTGGATAGAAGAAGAAAAATTGACGCAAACCCGCATGATTGCTGGGTTTCAGCTTTCTTATGATGCGGAAAAAATCCGCGAATTATCGTGTAAAGAGGCAAAAAATACAAAAGAAGAGGGCCTGTATACCCTGTTATTATGCAATGAAAATGTGCAAAAAAGACGTCTTGTTCCAGGGATGTCCGATGAATCATTTTTGCGTGTCGTGGAAGGGGAAAAAACGGTTCCAATGACCAAGGAAGAAGTGCGTGCACTTTCCTTATGCAAACTTGGCCTGACAGAAGATGCTGTGGTATACGATGTGGGGAGTGGTACCGGATCGATTGCAGTGGAATGTGCAACGTGCAGTCCGGGGATTCGTGTGTACGCCATTGAGCAAAAAGCCACAGCACAGCAGCTTCTGCGCCGGAATCTGGAAAAATTTCATCTGGCAAATGTGATTCCGGTGGATGGGAAAGCACCGGATATATTGGAATCCCTGGAACCTCCGACACATGTATTTATTGGGGGAAGCAGTGGATGCCTTGCGGATATTCTGCATGTCATCTGGGAGAAGAATCCACGGACACGTGTGGTTGTCAATGCCATAAGTCTTGAAACCGTGGCTCAGATTACAGAACTTGCTGCAGGGAAAATGCAGACAGAAATCATACAGGTGCAGGTCAGCAGGGCAAAAACCGTGGGAACCTATCATCTGATGCAGGCTGAGAACCCCGTATATATCTGTGTGCTGACGATGGCATAATGAGGAGAGAACTATGTTACACAGTGGAATGGTACTGGCAGCGCCGCAAAGCGGCAGTGGAAAAACGACAATCACCTGTGCGTTGCTGGCAGCAATGAAAAACAGAAAACTTGCAGTTCGTGCGTTCAAAAGCGGACCAGACTATATTGATCCCATGTTTCACCGTCAGGTGATTGGTGTACCGTCGCGCAATCTGGATACGTTTTTTTCAGGGGCAGATCAGATCCGGGAACTGTATGGATATGACCGGGAGAGCTTCTCTTATTCGGTGATCGAGGGAGCCATGGGATTATACGATGGCCTAGGAGGCACACAAAAAGAGGGCTCCGCCTATCATCTGGCACAGACCCTGGATCTGCCGGTTGTGCTTGTGCTGGATGCCCGTGGGATGGGGCGCACGATGGTTGCACTTCTGGCAGGGATATTACAGTATGACAGGGATCACCGGATCATTGGTGTGATATTAAACCGGACATCGGAGGGATTCTGCAGGACAATGACACCAGTGATTGAGGAAGAACTGGGGCTTCCGGTGCTGGGATGCTTTCCGGTACAGAAAAGTCTGCATCTGGAGAGCCGGCATCTGGGTTTGAAAATGCCACAGGAAATGGAAGGTCTGCGCAAGCAGGTCAATCAGGCTGCGGAAAAACTGGAAGAGACCGCAGATCTGGATCGGATGCTGCAGCTGTTGCAAAGCTGGGCACTTTTACATGCGTTTCGGGACGGAAAAACGAAACTGCCTAAATTACAGGAACCGGGAAAAGACAAAGGGGTTTTACAGAAAAAGAAAAAACAGCAGGAGGAATGTCCGGTTATTGCAGTTGCAAAAGATGAGGCATTTTGTTTTTATTATGAGGATAACCTGCGTCTTCTGGAAGCGTATGGTGGAAAACTCGTCTGGTTTTCACCGCTTGCACAGGAAAAAATTCCAGAGGAAGCGGATGCGCTTCTTCTGGGAGGAGGCTATCCGGAGTTGTGTGCCCGGCAGCTTTCAGAAAATGTCTCCATGCGCAATTCCATCCGGGAGGCAATTGAAAATGGTATGCCGTCCGTGGCAGAGTGCGGCGGGTTTATGTATCTGCATGAATCTATGATGGATGAAGAAGGAGAAAACTGGCCGATGGCAGGTATCATAACGGGCAGCTGTCATAACCGGGGAAAACTTGTACGTTTTGGCTATGTGAATGTGACGGAACAGACGTCCCATTTCCTGGCGGGAAAACCTGTCCGTGCACATGAATTTCATTACTATGACAGTGACAACAATGGAGAAAGCTGCGTGGCGGTCAAACCGGTAAGCGGAACATCCTGGACATGTATCCACGAGGACGGCAGAAACTGGTGGGGTTATCCACATTTGTATTATCCGTCCAATCCGGCATTTGTGGAACACTTTGTACAGGCAGCACGCTTATATCACAGAGAGAGGAATGCAAAATAACATGAAAAAAGCAATTTTAATTGTGAGTTTTGGAACAACCTATCCGGATACCCGGCAGAAAAATATTGCAGCCATCACGCGGCAGGTCTGGGCATTGTATCCGGATGCCGTGGTAGAGGAAGCTGTCTCGAGTACGATTGTGCGTAACGCAATGAAAAAGCGCGAGCATATAGAAGCAAAGAGTCCGACGGAAGCTCTCGAAAGCATGAAAAAACAGGGAGTGACGCATGTAGCTGTATTTCCTACCCATGTGATTGACGGAATTGAAAATCACAGACTCAAGGAAGCAGCGAAAAAATATGCCGGTGCTTTCGAACAGATTGCAGTTGCCGATGCGCTTTTGGCAAAACCGCAGGATTATGAGGATGTGGCAAAAGCACTGTGGGAGTCGCTGAAGGAAGAGGTGGGAGATTTCCCATTGATTTTGATGGGGCATGGAACCGAACATGCGGCAGATGCCAGTTATGCGATGATGGAACAGTCGCTGCGTGCTTATGCAAAGCATGAAATCTATATCGCAACAGTGGAGGGAAGTATTACCATTAAAGATGTGATTGCACGGATGAAGTCCGGGCTGCAGAGCAGACAGAACGGGAAAGTGCTTCTTACACCGTTTATGCTGGTGGCGGGAGACCATGCAAACAATGATATGGCAGGC
>OIXS01001507.1_pt1 | contig 11515 bp, 9 predicted proteins | sample 1587841 | NCBI WGS metagenome assembly OIXS01 (sample SAMN03283254) | human gut metagenome | biome: human-associated habitat; material: feces | host: Homo sapiens | place: USA | collected 2013
GTACAACCGCCGGGAGGTGGCCAAGCTGGCCCGGGGCAAGCGTGTGCTGGACTGCTTCACCCACACGGGCAGCTTTGCCCTCAATGCCGCTTTGGGCGGCGCGGAGCACGTCACCGCCGTGGATGTGAGCCAGGCCGCGGTGGACCTGGCCCGGGACAACGCGGTGCTCAACGGTCTGGAAGGGCGCATGGATTTCCTCTGTGCCGACGTCTTTGACCTGCTGCCCAATCTGGAGCACCAGCCGGACTACGACTTCATCATTCTGGACCCGCCCGCCTTCACCAAGTCCCGCAAGACTGCCCGCAACGCCATGCGTGGCTACAAGGAGATCAACTACCGGGCCATGAAACTGCTGCCTCGCGGCGGCTACCTGGCCACCGCCAGCTGCAGCCACTTTGCCACCGAGGAGATGTTTATCAAAATGCTCCGCTCCGCCGCCGCCGATGCCGGGCGGCAGCTGCGGCAGATCGAGGTGCGCCAGCAGGCTCCTGACCACCCCATCCTCTGGAACGTGGAGGAGACCAACTACCTGAAGTTCTTCCTCTTCCAGGTCATTTAAGCACAAAAACAGCCCGTCCCACAAAGGGACGGGCTGTTGGCATATTAGGCTTGGTTCTGGGCCTCCACCAGGCGCACGCCGCAGTACTTCTCCCGCAGCTTGGGCTTTTCGATCTTGCCGGTGGGGTTGCGGGGCACGTCGGCGAAGATGATTTTCCGGGGCCGCTTGTACCGGGGCAGGTCGGTGCAGAACTGGTTGATCTCGCTCTCGGTACAGGTCATGCCGTCCTTCACCTGGATAATGGCCGCGGCGATCTCGCCCAGGCGCTTGTCGGGCAGGCCGATCACGGCCACATCGTGGATCTTGGGGTAGGCAGACAGGAAGTCCTCGATCTGGACGGGGTAGAGGTTCTCACCGCCGGAGATGATAACGTCCTTCTTCCGGTCTACCAGGAAGTAGAAACCGTCCGCATCCTGCTTGGCCATATCGCCGGTGTGGAGCCACTCCCCGTGGAGCACGGCGGCGGTGGCCTCGGGGTCGTGGTAGTAGCACCGCATGACGCCGGGACCCTTGACGCACAGCTCGCCCACCTCACCCTGGGGCACGGTCTGGCCCTGCTCGTCCACGATCTTCACCTTCCAGCCGTAGCCGGGAACGCCAATGGCACCCACCTTGTGGATGTGATCCATCCCCAGGTGGACACAGCCCGGGCCGGTGGACTCGGACAGGCCGTAGTTGGTATCGTATTTGTGGTGGGGGAAATACTCCATCCAGTGCTTAATGAGGGAGGGCGGGACCGGCTGTGCGCCGATGTGCATCAGCCGCCACTGGCTGAGCTGGTAGTCCTCCAGCTTCAGGTCGCCCCGGTCCAGCGCGGCCAGGATATCCTGACACCAGGGCACCAGCAGCCACACGATGGTGCACCGCTCTTGGGAGACGGCGTCAAAGATGGCCTTGGGGCTGTTGCCCTTCAGCAGGACTCCCTTGCTGCCGGTAAACAGGGAACCAAACCAGTGCATCTTGGCGCCGGTGTGGTAGAGAGGCGGGATGCACAGGAACACGTCCTCATGGGTGGTCTCGTGGTGGATGGCCTCCATCCGGGCCGCCTGCAAGAGACAGCGGTGGCTGAGCAGGATGGCCTTAGGGAAGCCGGTGGTACCGGAGGAGTAGTAGATGGCGCCGTCATCCTCGTCGTCCACCAGCACCTTGGGGGCGGCGGAGGAACAGTTGGCGGTGGCGCGGTGGTAGTCCTCGGCAAAGGAGGGGCAGGTCTCACCCACAAAGAACAGAAGGCGCTCCCGTCCGATGGAGGGGACAATGTCCTCCACACGGCCGATAAACTCCGGACCGAAGAACAGCACGTCGGCGTCGGCCAGCTTCACACAGTACTCGATCTCCTGGGCAGTATAGCGGAAGTTCAGGGGCACCGCCACCGCTCCGGCCTTGAGGATGCCGAAGTAGATGGGCAGCCACTCCAGGCAGTTCATCAGCAAAATGGCCACCTTCTGGCCCTTTTTCAGCCCTCGGCCCAACAGCAGGTTGGCCACCCGGTTGGCCTTCTCGTCAAAGACGGACCAGGTGATCTCCCGGCGGTAGGGTGCGGTGGAGGTGGGCTGAATGAGCGCATACTCCTTCCAGGTGACCCGCTGGGTCTCCTGAACCTCGGGGTTGATCTCTACCAGGGCGACCTCGTCGCCGTAGAGCTTGCTGTTGCGCTCCAGCAGATCGGTGATAGGCATGGCGCTCGTTCCTTTCAAAACCGGGCGAGGCCCGGATGCTTTCGCGGTTTCAATCTTTAAACCGTTAAAGTATCATAACCCAGAACCAATCAAAAGTCAACCCCTGGATTCCCTTTTATCCCAGGGAAATGCCCATGCGCCGGGCCACTTCCAGCATGCCGTGGCCGTCGGGGACCAGGCGGCTCTTGCCGGCAATGTCGGCGAGCTTGTTTTCTCCCACGTGGTTGTTCTTCATGGCCACGGTGATACCGAAGTTGCCGTCCTCCACCATCTTGGCGGCGTAGGAGCCGAACTGGGTGGCCAGCACCCGGTCGTAGGGAGAGGGACTGCCGCCCCGCTGGGTGTGTCCAGGAACACAGGTGCGGGTCTCAAAGCCGGTCATCTCCTCGATCTGGCGGGCGATGCGGTTGGTGGCGGTGGTGATGCCCTCCTCCTTGCGCTTGGCCAGACGCTCCTTCTTCTTCATGCGGGACTCCTTGACGTCATAGACGCCCTCGGCCACGGCCAGGATGGAGAAGTGCTTGCCCTGCTTGGCCCGGTTCTCGATGGCGGCGCACACCTTTTCAATGGTGTAGGGTCGCTCGGGAATGAGGATGATATCTGCGCCGCCGGCGATGCCTGCGTACAGGGTGAGCCAGCCCGCCTTGTTGCCCATGAGCTCCACCAGCATGCAGCGGCTGTGGCTGCCGGCGGTGGTGTGGACCCGGTCGATGGCCTCGGTGGCAATATCAACGGCAGAGTGGAAACCGAAGGTCACGTCGGTGCCGTAGATGTCATTGTCGATGGTCTTGGGCAGGCCGATGATGTTGAGGCCCTCCTCAGCCAGAAGATTGGCCGTCTTATGGGTGCCGTTGCCGCCCAGACAGAGGAGGCAGTCCAGCTTCATGGCGGCGTAGTTCTTCTTCATCTCAGCCACCTTGTCCACATCGTCCTCGCCCACGACCCGCATGAGCTTGAAGGGCGTGCGCTTGGTGCCCAGGATGGTGCCGCCTACGGTAAGGATACCGGAAAATTCATAGGGCTTCATCTCCCGCCACTCGCCGTTGATGAGACCGGAGAAGCCGTTGGAAATGCCGACGATGGTCACGTCCTCCCCAAAGCGCTGATACAGGGCCTTGGCCACGCCGCGGATGGTCGCGTTGAGCCCCGGGCAGTCACCGCCGGAGGTCAGGATACCCACTCGCTTTTTCATAAGAGTTCCCCCTTCATTACAATCTGGTACAAGAGTACTTTTTCCCGCATGGATTGTCAATATCCTCCTGGCGCGGGTATGGTGCTGTTCCGGTATCATTTTTTGCATTTCTCTTTACCCAGGTAGCTTTCTTTGGTATAGTAAATATGAAAAAATGCCAGCCGTATGATCCAGAAAGATTTTTTCGGAAGGGAGGTGCCCGGATGATCCGAATCGCTGTGGCTGAGGACGATCTGTCCTGGGCTCATCAACTGCAAACCTATGTGGACCAATACGCCCGGGAATCGGGTAAAAGCTTTGAGGTGTCTCTGTTTGCCGATGGAGAGGATCTGCTGGAGCAGTATCATGGACAGTTTGATCTGGTTTTTTTAGATGTCCAGATGCGCTTTCTGGATGGAATGGCCACCGCGGAGCTGATCCGCCGCACCGACCCGGAGGTCATCATCATCTTTATTACCAACATGGCCAGTACGCCATCCGAGGCTATGAGGTGGACGCGCTGGACTACATGCTCAAGCTGGTGGGCTACACCACCTTTGCCCAGCGGCTGAGCCGGGCGCTGAGCCGGATGCGCCGCCGGGAGCGCACCTATATCACCGTCCCCATCAAAGGAGGGGCTATGAAGCTGGCGGTGGAGGACATTACCTTTGTGGAGAGCCAGGGCCACCGCCTCATTTACCACACCGCGGAGGATGAGTATGTCAGCGCCGGGACCATCAAGGACGCGGAGGAGAAGCTGGAGGGCTACCACTTCTTCCGCAGCAACAAGGGCTATCTCCTGAACCTGGCACATGTGGACGGCATCCAGGACGACTGCGCCCTGGTGGGAGAGCATAAGCTGCTCATCAGCCGCTCCCGCAAGGCCCCCTTCCTGGAGGCCCTCACCGCCTACATGGGAGGTGGCGCCCGTTGAGTGAGACCATGCCCCGCCTGTTTACCGCTCTGGCCGAGTGGGGAGCCTGCATGCTCTTTCTCCTTCAATATCCCCGCAAGCTCAACGGCCTTCGGTTCTGGCTGGCTGCGGCGGGCGCTCTGGTGGTGCAGGTTCTGTGGCTGGAGGGAACCGGCTCCCTCCCCGTCGCTTTCTGGATGCCCGCCATGGCGGTAGCCGTGGGGCTCATGTTTTTGTTCCTAGTGGTCTGCGGCCGCAGCGACCTGCTGGGTGCGGGCTACTGCACGGTGCGCGCCTTCCTGCTGGCGGAATTCACCGCCTCGCTGGAGTGGCAGCTGTACGCTTTCTTCGTGAGGGAACCAAAATCGACGGCTTTATTCCGGCGACTGTCTTTCTCGTTGTGATATATAGCTGCGTCTTTCTGCTGACCTACCACCTGGAGCAGCGGGTATCCCAGGGAGGTGACCTGCCCCGGATGACCCGGCGTGAGCTGCTGTCCGCCGCCTCCATGGGCCTGGCCGCCTTTCTCATCAGCAATATGAGCTTCGTCACCGCCAACACTCCCTTCACCAGCTCGGTGGAGCAGGAGATCGCCAACATCCGCACCCTTGTGGATCTGGCCGGTGTCGTCATTCTCTACGCCTACCACATCCAGCTCTTTGAGCTGCACACCCGCCGGGAACTGGACGCCATCAAGAACATTCTGCAAAACCAGTATGTACAGTACCGCCAGTCCCGGGAGTCCATCGATGTCATCAACCGCAAGTACCACGACCTCAAGCACCAGATTGCCGTGCTCCGGGCGGAGGAGGATCCCGCCCGCCGCTCCGCTTTTCTGGACCAGATGGAGGAGGAGATCCAGCACTACGAGGCCCAGAACAAGACGGGCAACTCGGTGCTGGACACGGTGCTTACCGGCAAGAGCCTCTACTGCGCCAAGCACCAAATCAAGCTCACCTGCGTGGCCGACGGAGCCCGGCTGTCCTTTATGGACGTGATGGACATCTGTACTCTGTTCGGCAATGCTTTGGACAACGCCATCGAGTGTGAACTGTCCATCCCGGATAAAGAAAAGCGGCTCATTCACCTGGAGGTCTATGCCAAAAAGGACTTTCTGGTCATCCGGTGCGAAAACTACTGCCCCGCTCCCCCCGTCTTTCAGGATGGTCTGCCCATGACCACCAAGGCCGACCGGGAGTACCACGGCTACGGCCTGAAGAGCATGCGCTACACCGCCCAAAAATACGGCGGCACCATGACGGTCCAGGCCAAGGACGAGTGGTTTCAGCTCACCTTGCTCTTTCCGCTGGAGCACCATTAAGTTGCGGAAAAACTTTCCCCTTGCGGCCACCCCCGCTTGTTTATACTGCCAAACAAGCGGGGTTTTATTTTGTGTACTTTCACAATATTTTTTACAGTTTGCGCCCAAAAGACAGCAGTTTGTGCCTTTCATGAAAAAACGAGGTTAAGTTGTGATATGGCCGGCCCCGGTCAGACCGGCTTCAACGCTCTGGGCGAGATCCTCGCCGGCGGGGTGAATCCCTCCGCCAAGATGGTGGACACCTATGTCTATGACCTGACCCAGACCCCCACCTGGAACAACTTCGGCAGCATGTTCTATGACAACATGGACGAGTTTGCCGTGGACGGCGCGGTTCCCTCCTTTGTCAACTACGTAGAGGGCATCTATGTGGGCTACAAGTTCTATGAGACCGCCGCTGCCGAGGGCCTCATCGACTGCGACGGTCCTGCCTCCATCAACAACAACTTCACCGGCAAGGGCTCCATCGGCTTCCCCGCTGCCGTCATGATCGCCGCCACCTGGAATGTGGACCTGGCCAATGACTTCGGCGAGCGCATCGGCAAGATGGCCGACGAGATGGGCGTGTCCGGCTGGTACGCTCCCGCTATGAATACCCACCGTTCCGCTTTCGCCGGCCGTAACTTCGAGTACTACTCCGAGGACGGCGTTCTGGGCGGCAACATGGCTGCCAACGCCATTCTGGGCGCTCAGGAGCACGGCGTATACGCCTACATGAAGCACTTCGCTCTCAACGACCAGGAGACCAACCGCTGCGGCATGCTGTGCACCTGGGCCAACGAGCAGTCCATCCGTGAGATCTACCTCAAGCCCTTCGAGATCGCTGTGAAGGACGGCGGCTGCCAGGCGGTTATGTCCTCCTTCAACTACATCGGCACCACCTGGGCCGGCGCCTGTGACGAGCTGCTCAACAACGTCCTGCGTGACGAGTGGGGCTTCCAGGGCTTCGTGCTCACCGACTACTTCGGCGTGTACGGCTACATGGATTCTGACCAGGCTATCCGCGGCGGCACCGACTGCATGCTGGTCGCCTATGACACCGAGACCAACCATGTCACCGACACCACCAGCGCTACCTCCGTGCTGGCTATGCGTCAGGCCTGTAAGAACATCCTGTACACCACGGTCAATTCCCGCGCCTATGACCCCGCCAACCTGTCCGGCGGCGGCCTGCAGGGCTGGCAGATCGCTGCCATCGCCATCGACGTGGTGGTGGGTGTGATCCTGGTGGCCGGCGCTGTGATGATCGTTAAGAAGTCCAAGAAGATGGAGGATGCCTCCGCTGAGGACACCACCGAACAGGTTTAACCACGCTGAAAATCCCCCCGGGAACACCGGGGGGATTCCCCCTTACCTCCGCTTTTGCCCCATGGGCACCCATACCGCTGAATGAAAGGGAGATAGACTGTGAAACACAAAGACATTCTGGATAAGCTGACCCTGGAACAAAAGATCGCCCTGCTCTCCGGCCGTGACGTGTGGAGCACCTACCCCTTTCCCAAGGCGGGTGTGCCCAGCATGTTCCTGTCCGACGGCCCTCACGGGGTACGTAAGCAGTTGGGAGAGGGCGACCATTTAGGCATCAATGCCAGTCAGCCTGCCACCTGCTTCCCCACCGCCGCCGGCATCGCCAACAGCTGGGATGAGGAGCTGGCCACCCTGTGCGGCCGCACCATCGGCAAGGAGGCCGCCTGCCAGCAGGTCAACGTCCTGCTGGGTCCCGGCCTGAATACCAAGCGCAGCCCTCTGGACGGGCGCGACTTTGAGTACTACTCCGAGGACCCCTACCTGGGCGGCAAAATGGCCGCCGCCTTCATCCGGGGCGTGCAGGAAAACGGTATCTCCGCCTGTCCCAAGCACTTTGCCGCCAACTCTCAGGAGCTGCTGCGCATGACCAGCGACAGCGTGGTGGATGAGCGCACCCTGCGGGAGCTGTACCTGACCAACTTTGAGATCGCCGTCAAGGAGGGCCATCCCAAGTCCATCATGTCCTCCTACAACAAGGTAAACGGCACCTACGCCAACGAGAACGCCCACCTGCTCACCGAGATCCTCCGGGACGAGTGGGGCTTTGACGGCTTTGTGGTCACCGACTGGGGCGGCTGCAACAGCCAGACCGCCGGCATCAAAGCGGGCAGCAACCTGGAGATGCCCGGCACCATCGGCGACAGCGACCGGGAGCTGATGGCCTCCCTGAAAGAGGGTAAGATCACCGAAGGGGAGATCGACCTGCGGGTAGACCAGCTGCTGGACGTGATCCTGGCCACCCATGAGGCCACCGCCGGCGGCAAGCGGGACTTCGATCAGGAGGCCCACCACGCCGTGGCCCGTCAGGCCGCTGCACAGACCGCTGTACTGCTGAAGAATGAGAATGATCTGCTGCCTCTGGCTCCCAACACCCGGGTGGCCGTTATCGGCGACATGGCTCTGGAGCCCCGGTATCAGGGCGCCGGTTCCTCTCTGGTCAATCCCACCCGTCTGGACAAACCTCTGGACTGCCTGAAGGCCAGCGGTCTGGACGTAGTGGGCCACGCCCAGGGCTACCTGCGCAACGGCAAGGATGACGCGGGCCTTCAGCAGGCCGCGGTCCAGCTGGCTGCCCAGGCCGATGTGGTGCTGCTCTATCTGGGTCTGCCTGAGATCTTCGAGAGCGAGGGTATGGACCGCAGCCACATGCGCCTGCCCGCCAATCAGAACCGACTGCTGGAGGCAGTGGCCGCTGCCAACCCCAAGGTAGTGGTGGTCCTCTCCGGCGGCTCTCCTGTGGAGCTGCCCTGGTACGACAAGGCCGCCGCCATCGTCCACGGCTATCTGGGCGGCCAGGCTGGCGCCGGCGCCATGGCCGACATCCTCACCGGCAAGGTGAATCCCTCCGGCAAGCTGGCCGAGACCTATCCCTTGGTCTATGACGACACCCCCAACCGGGACTTCTTCCCCGGCCGGGAGCTCACCGCCCAGTACCGGGAGTCCATCTTTGTGGGCTACCGCTACTATCTCACCGCCCAGAAGGCCGTGCGCTTCCCCTTCGGCTTTGGTCTGAGCTACACCACCTTCGCCTACTCGGACCTGAAGGCCGACAAGGAGAAGGTCACCTTCACCCTCACCAACACCGGCAAGCGCGCCGGCGCGGAGGTGGCCCAGCTGTATGTCTCCCGGCCCAACAGCCAGCTCTTCACTCCCCTGCGGGAGCTTAAGGGCTTTGCCAAGGTCTTCCTCCAGCCCGGAGAGAGCCGCACCGTTACCATCCCCCTGGATGACAAGGCCTTCCGTTACTTCAACGTGAAGACCAACCGCTGGGAGATCGAGGGCGGCGAGTACCGCCTGGAGGTGGGCGCCAGCGCCGCCGACATCCTGCTCACCGCTTCCGTGGAGGTGGAGGGTACCGGCGCTCCCATCCCCTACGACCGGGAGAAGCTGTCCTGCTACTACTCCGCCCAGGTCCAGGCCGTCCCCGACGACCAGTTTGAGACCCTGCTGGGCCGTCCCATCCCCCAGGACAAGTGGGACCGCTCCCAGCCTCTGGGCTACAACGACAGCCTGTCCCAGATGATTTACGCCAAGGGCTTTGTGGCCCGCTTCGCTGCCGGCCGTCTGGCGGCTATCCAGCGCAAGAGCGAAGAGAAGGACCAGCCCAACCTGAACGTTCTCTTTATCCACAGCATGCCTTTCCGCGGCCTGGCCAAGATGAGCAACGGACTGGTGACCACCGAGATGACTGCCTCCATTCTGGAGGCCTGCAACGGCCACTTCTTCCGCGGCATGGGTAAGACCATCGCCGGCTTCTTCGCCAACGGGAAGGTCAAGAAGGAGAGGAGCAAAAAACTGTGAGTTTTTGGAATAATTTTGCGGCCAAGCATCCCGGAGCTGCCAAGTGGATCCGGGAAGGCGGCCTGTTCGTCATTGTCAGCAACGTCATCACCGTCTTCAAGTACATCCTGCTGACCTTCCTGCCCGCCGCCTTCGCCGGTCTGCCCATGGTGGACTTCGGCTGGCCGGGGATCCCCATCACCCTGTTTGGTGAGACCTTCCAGTGGAACATCCTTGGCTACGACGTGGACCACGGCGGCCTGCCTTACTTCTGCGCCTACATGGTCGCCATGGTCATCGGCGAGTGCATCAACTTCCCCCTCCAGCGCAACCTGGTCTTCCGCAGCAAGGGCAACCTGGCCTACCAGATCCTGTGGTACGTCATCGCCTTCTGCATCATCACCTGCATCGTCAACTCCATTAACTGCATCTGGATGGCGGTGGCCGGTCTGTTCGTGCCCGCTTTTATCTACAACATCGGTACCGTGGTGCTCAACGGCGGTATCTCCATGGTGATCTTCTTCTTTGTCAACAAGATCATCTTCCCCGAGGGCGAGGCCCAGAAGAAGTAATACTCTTCCTTCCCATAAAGGCGTCTCTGGCAAAAGCCAGAGGCGTCTTTTGTTTATTTTTCCCTTTTTTCTACCCCATTTTTATATCTCCGTCTTAAAATCGCCGAATCTGAAACTTTCCTGAATTGCCCTTGCATTTTCTTTTTCACTTTGCTATAATAAACCACAAGTTCACATGGACATTTGTCTTTTTGTTGTGGACATTCGGGAATTTGCCCGAAAAAGATTGGAGGAACGAACATGAAACGATTTCTGGCTTTGGCTACGTCCTGCGCCCTGATGATCGCCGCTCTGGCTGGCTGCGGCAGCTCCGGCTCCGGCTCTGGTTCCGGCGGCGGCTCCGCTTCCGGCGACAAGGTAATCAAGATCGGCGTGTTTGAGCCCGCTTCCGGCGACTCCGCCTCCGGCGGCAAGAAGGAAATGCTGGGCATGCAGTATGCTAACTCCGAGACTCCTACCGTCACTGTGGGCGGCGAGGAGTACAAGGTCGAGTTGGTCTATGCTGACAACGGCTCCTCCACCGACAAGGCCCCCACCGCCGCTTCCCAGCTGGTCAGTGAGGGCGTGGCCATGGTGCTGGGCTCCTACGGCTCCGGCGTGTCCATCGCCGCCGGCCCCACCTTCGGCAACGCTGGCATCCCCGCCATCGGCGTGACCTGCACCAACCCCAACGTCACCGCCGGCAACGACTACTACTTCCGCATCTGCTTCCTGGATCCCTTCCAGGGCACTGTTCTGGCCAACTTCTCCATGGATAAGTTCCAGGCCAAAACCGCCTACTGCCTGGGCGAGGCGGGCAACGAGTACGACCAGGGCCTGATCGCCTTCTTCAAGCAGGCCTTTGAGGCCGCCGGCGGCAAGGTCATCACCGACTCCTTCCCCACCAACAACTCCGACTTCAACTCCTACCTGAACAAGGCCAAGGACCAGGGCGCCGACGTTATCTTCACCCCCGTGTCCATCGCCTACGCCACCCAGATCATCACTCAGGCCGCTTCTCTGGGCCTGGAGATCCCCTTCGTGGGTTCTGACACCCTGGACGACAACATGGTCCTGGAGGCCGCCAAGGGCACCAACATTCAGCTGTACGTGTCCACCTTCTATCAGGAGGGCGGCAACCCTGACTTCGACGCGGGCATCAAGAACTACATCAACACCGCCTCCGGCGCTCTGGAGTCCAACGGCGGCAACGACACCGTAGCCGCGGTCACCGCCATGGGCTATGACGCCTACTATGTGGCTCTCGAGGCCATCAAGAAGGCCGACAGCGTGGACCCCGCCGCCATTAAGGCCGCCCTGTGGGATGTGGAGTATGACGGCGTGTCCGGCCACATCGCCTTTGACGACACCAACGGCGACGCCGTGCGTGACACCGCCTATATCAAGCACTCCACCAACGACGGTGCCTGGGAGCTGGAGACTCAGCAGACGGTAGCGAAGTAAGCTCCCCGCCCCGCAATTGATTTGATTTACGGTTTGGCGGGGGCCCCCTC
>OIXS01001511.1_pt1 | contig 11500 bp, 10 predicted proteins | sample 1587841 | NCBI WGS metagenome assembly OIXS01 (sample SAMN03283254) | human gut metagenome | biome: human-associated habitat; material: feces | host: Homo sapiens | place: USA | collected 2013
TAGCATATTCAGATTGGATATATTCCGCCATAGTTTTCCATTCAGGCAATTCTTCTGACGTATACACTAATTTAACATTGAAATCTTTACCGTTTTTTTCCAAAAGCGCCGGAGGGCGTTCCGGCGCGCCTGCCAAACCTCAACGCAATACCGTCGCGCACTCTAAGTCTGTCGGGCATGCTCGACAGACCAGTCGTCCGGTCGTCGGCTCTCAGCTCGGTAATCGTCCGGCCGCAAAAAAGTCCTCGCGTCCCTCGGTGACGTCAAAGCCTGTTATGGGCGCCAAGCCTGCCCGTCCCATGGCAACTCCTAAGCCCTCGACGGGAACTAAGGCGGCGCGTCCGGGTCGCACGCTGGGCGCATCGAAACCGCGCTCGCTGACATCGGTGCCGGCTACCGCCAAGAAGCCTTCGGGTAAAAAAGGCGTCAACCCGTTGTCTTCACTTGGGGCGATGGCAAATAAAACGTCAGACGCCGCTTCTCTCGTTACAGGCAAAGGCAAAATCGTGGGCGGCGTTCTGGCCGTCTTGGCCGTGCTCGTCGTCGTTGCCGTCGTGGTGATCAACTCTGGATTGTTTACCGCCACTGATATTCAGATTCAAGGCAGCGAGCATGTGACGAAGCACGATGCTATCCAGCTGATCGATTTGCCCGAGGGAACGTCGCTTTTTAACGTCGATCCCGACCAGATTACCGAGGACCTCAAGCAGAACCCGTGGGTCTCGGGCGTGGATGTCCAGCGCCAGTTCCCGCATACGCTCATCATTACGCCTATGGAGCGCAAGGTCATCGCAATTGCCTATATCAGCTCCGATGACCTTGCCTGGGCCATCGGGGATGATGACACCTGGATCGCCCCGCTGTCGACGTCGGTCGAAGTGGATGGCCGGGGCAACGTCATCACGACAGGGCAGGGCTCAAATACCCTGACCGGCATTGATGCCGCGCTGGCGCTCGCTAAGCACTATGGCGCGGTGTTGTTGACTGATGTCTCGGCGGATGTCGCTCCGGTTTCCGGCCAGGCGGTGAGCTCCAAGGCCGTTAAGGCTGGCTTGGATTATGTGCGTGGTTTTTCGAGCGAGTTCTTGGGACAAGTCAAGGATATTTCCACGCCTTCGGTCGAAGCCATCTCGGCAAACCTCAATAACGGCATTGAGGTGTCGCTGGGCGATTCGAACGATATCGTCAAGAAGGAGCGCGTAGTCACCAAGCTGCTTTCGCAGGTAGAGGGCGTAACGTATATCAATGTGCGCTCTCCGGGTAACTATACATTTAGGAACGCTCCGACCTCGTAGCGCTGGTTGATGCTTTGTTGAGGGGCCATACCACGCCGTTTATCTGGTTTGTTTGGTTTTCACGGTCAATTATTTGACTGATACGTTCATAATGTGCAAACATAATACGGTTTACCTTTGCATTTACTTTCAACCTGAAGGTTAATGTGCGCAGGGGTCGACCCATGCTATGGCTATAACCTTTGTTCGGAGGACCGACATGCACGAGACAGAGATCAACAACTACCTTGCCGTCATTAAGGTGGTCGGCGTCGGCGGCGGCGGTACCAACGCGGTCAATCGAATGATCGAAGAGGGCATCCGCGGCGTCGAGTTTGTTGCCATCAACACCGATGCTCAGGCACTCGCGATCTCTGATGCCGATATCAAGGTGCACATCGGCACCGACCTTACCCGCGGCCTGGGCGCCGGCGCCAACCCCGAGGTTGGCCGCAAGGCTGCCGATGAGTCCCGCGACGACATTGCCGAGGCGCTCGCTGGCGCCGACATGGTGTTCATCACCTGCGGCGAGGGCGGTGGCACCGGTACCGGCGCTGCTCCCATCGTTGCCGATATCGCGATGAACGAGGTCGGTGCGCTGACCGTCGCCGTCGTGACCAAGCCCTTCACCTTCGAGGGCCGCAAGCGCAAGAAGAGCGCCGAGGAGGGCATTAAGACCCTCTCCGATTGCGTCGACACCATGATCGTCATCCCTAACGATAAGCTGCTCGACATCGCCGAGAAGAAGACCACCATGCTCGAGGCCTTCGCGATTGCCGATGGCGTCCTTTCCCAGGGCACCCAGGGCATCACCGACCTCATCACCGTCCCCGGTATCATCAACCTGGACTTCGCCGATGTTAAGACCATCATGAAGCAGGCCGGTACCGCCATGATGGGTATCGGTACCTCTTCTGGGGACACCCGTGCCGTCGACGCTGCCCAGCAGGCCATCTCCAGCCCGCTGCTCGAGAGCTCCATCGATGGCGCCACGCGCGTGCTACTCTCCATCGCCGGTTCCAAGGACCTGGGCATCCAGGAGATCAGCGACGCCGCCGACGTTGTCGCCAACGCCGTCGACCCCGAGGCCAACATCATCTTCGGTACCGTTGTCGACGAGTCCCTGGGCGATCAGGTGCGTATCACCGTCATCGCTACGGGCTTCTCCGACTCCAACGTCAACCGTCAGGACGAGCTCTTTGCTGCTCAGCAGTCTCAGAGCAAGGCCGCTGCCTCCGCTGAGCCGCAGCGCACCGCTCCTGCCACGAGCCCGGCTCAGGCCGCTCCGACCCGCAACGTCGGTGGCACCGAGCTTCCTAACTTCGGCAACGATCAGTTCGAGCTTCCCGACTTCCTGAAGCGCGGTAGCTTCTAAGTCGTTCTTTGCATTGTTGTGCACAGGGGCGTGTCCGTATGGACGCGCCCTTTTTATTTCGACTTTGTAAACTAGAACCTCCAATCTCTTTACGTTCCCTTTACGATTGCCTCCAGCGCAGCAGGTATCCTTTTAGAGAAGTATGACAGCCGTATAAACGCGGGCTGTAGCGGCGATGCCGCGGTACTTGTGTTATTAGGAGGCTTTAGTATGGCAGCACGTGCGGACAAAGTTTCGCGTGTCGACCATGATGGAGTTACGTTGGTGGAGGGCGCGACATCCGATGTTCGCTTTGCCTTCACCGAGCGCGCCGGTGGCGTTTCCGAAGATGCGTACTCCTCACTCAACTTGGGCTCGCATGTTGGCGATGACCCCTTTGCTGTTCAAGAAAATCGTCGTCGTGCGCTCGAGGCTATGGGTGCCGCCGAGTGCGAGCACAACCTGCTCGTTCCCAATCAGGTCCATGGTGATCATATCGTTGCGGTGACCTCGAACGGCGCCGATGACCTTGAGGACGTTCGCGAGCAGATTGCCGAGGGCTGTGATGCCATCGTCTGCACGGCGCATAACGTGCCCGTGCTGCTCTGCTTTGCCGACTGCGTTCCCGTGGTGCTGGTGGCCCCCGGCGGATTTGCCGTGGTGCACTCCGGTTGGAAGGGCACGATTGCACGTATTTCCGCCAAGGCGTGCCAGGCGCTTTGCGATGCTGCCGGTTGCGATGCGAGCGACGTTTCCGCCTATATCGGCCCCCATATCTTGGGTGACGAATATGAGGTATCCCAGGAACTCATGGATCGCTTTGCCGCCGAGTTCTCTTGCATCGATGCGAATACCTCTCGCATGCTTGATCTTTCCGCTGCCATTCGCGAGGCGCTGGTAGATGTCGGTGTCGACGCGGATAATATCGTGGATACCCAGCTTTCGACCGTGCGTCAGAACGACCGCTTTTATTCCTACCGTAACGAGGACGGCACCTGTGGGCGCCATGCTGCGATCGGCATGATGCTATGAGAAAGATCGTATCGGTCCTGAGCGCCGCTGTGTTTACGCTTACGCTGTGCGCCTGTTCTTCGGGATCTTCTACCTCTTCCATTACCGTGGCCGGGTCCACGACCTGCCTTCCTATCGCCGAGATTGCGGCCGAGCGCTTTAAGGAGGAGACCGGCATCGACGTGCTCGTTTCCGGTTTGGGTTCTTCCGCTGGGATCGAGGCCGTCAGCGCCGGCACGGCCGATATCGCCAGCTCCTCCCGTGGACTCAATGCCGACGAACAGGATCTGGGCCTGACTCCCATCGTCATTGCCCACGACGGTATTGCGGTCATCGTGAACGACGACAACCCCGTCGATAACCTCTCGACCGAGCAGCTCCGCGATATCTACGCCGGCAAGATTACCAATTGGAAAGAGGTCGGTGGCGAGGACCTGAGGATTCAGGTCATCAACCGAGACGAGGCGTCCGGTACGCGCGAGGCCTTCCGTACCATCGTGATGGATGGCACGCCGTTCGATCGCCGCTCGGCTGTTCTTTCGGGTACGGGCCAGGTGCGCGACGTGGTATCTCGTTCGCGTGGGGCCATCGGCTACATTTCGCTGGGCTTCGTCGATAGCCTCAACGCCAAGACCTCGGTCAAGGCCGTCTCGGTCAATCATGTTGAGGCGTCCGAGAAGACGGTCGCGAGTGGCGGCTATCCCATCTCGCGCGACCTTTACTTCTTTGTGAAGGGTGCGCCTTCGCAGCAGGCGCAGGATTACATTGACTATGTGACGTCCGAAAAGATGGACAAGCAGATTCGCGAGGCGGGCTTTATTCCCGTCACCAACGACGAGAAGGGGAGTGAGTAGCATGGAAGCACAGGAAAACTCCCAGACTGAGCAGAATGTTCAGACGCCCAAGAAGCGCGAGCTGGCGCTCGTATCGCGCAGCACCTATATCAAGGAGAAGGCGCTGCAGTGGATCTTCTTTGCCTGCGCGTTCTTGGCGGTCGTTACCGTCATCCTGATTTTTGTCTTTACCACGTACTCGGCGCTGCCCGTCTTTACTGACATCGGTCTGGCGGACTTCTTTAGCTTTACGTGGGCGCCTTCCGAGGGCCACTACGGAATCTTGTCGCTGCTTGCCGGCTCGGGTCTGGTGACCGTCGGTGCGCTCGCCATGGGCGTGCCGCTGGGCGTGGGTACAGCCGTTTACCTGGTCGAGATTGCCAGCAAGCGCGTGTGCAAGCTCATCAGCCCTGCCGTCGACCTGCTGGCCGGCATCCCTTCTATCATCTACGGCTTTTTCGGCATGATCATCATCCGCCCGTTTATCGCACAACTGACCGGCGGCCTTGGTTTTGGTGCGCTGACGGCGTGGTTTGTGCTCGCCATCATGATCGTCCCTACCATCACCACGCTCACCATCGATGCTCTCAATTCCATTCCCATGGGCATTCGCGAGGCATCGTATGCCATGGGCGCCACCAAGTGGCAGACCATCTATAAGGTCGTGCTACCTGCCGCGAAGCTGGGTATCGTTGATGCCATCGTGCTGGGTATGGGCCGTGCCATCGGCGAGACCATGGCCGTGCTCATGGTCGTAGGTAACGCCCCGGTTATTCCCGACAGCATTGCGAGCCCCATCTCGACGCTCACGAGCCAGATTGCGCTCGACATGAGCTATTCCTCGGGTCTGCACCGCTCGGCGCTGTTCGGCATGGGTGTGGTCCTGTTTATCATCTCCGCCACGCTGGTGGGCATCGTCCGTCTGATTTCCAAGAAGAAGAGGGGGTAGGCTATGTCCGATTCCGTTGACACGACGGTCGATACGACCTCGTCGCGCGAGCGCATCAAGCGTGCCCTTTCCCACGGCAAGAAGGGCCGCATCAACAAGGACCTGTCCAACAAGATCATGCTTGGCGTGTTTCGTGCCGCTGCCTACATCACCACGCTGGTGCTGGTCGCTATCATCGCCTACGTGGTCATCAACGGCCTGCCACACATCTCGCTCGACTTTATCTTCGGTTGGCCCCAGGGCGTCAACGCCGAGGGCGGAATTTGGCCCACGATCGTCTCGACCGTCTACGTGACGGCGCTCGCCATGCTTATCTGCACGCCGATCGCTGTGCTGGCAGCCGTCTATCTGGCCGAGTACGCTAAGCAGGGCAAGGTCGTCGAGCTCATTCGCTACGCTGCTGACGCTTTGGCCTCGGTGCCCTCCATCGTTATGGGCCTGTTTGGCTACGCCTTGTTTGTCGAGGCTATGGGCCTGGGCCTTTCGATGGTCTCTGCCGCTCTGGCACTCGCGCTCTTGATGCTCCCCATCGTCATGCGCACCACCGAAGAGGCCATTCGCGCCGTTCCGCGCTATATCCGTTGGGGCGCGTACGGCCTGGGCGCCACCAAGTGGCAGGTTGTCTCCAGGATCGTGCTTCCTTCTGCCTTTGGCCGTATTGCCACGGGCATCGTCCTCGCCATCGGCCGTGCCATTGGCGAGACCGCGGTGGTGCTCTACACCATGGGCCAGGCCATCAACCTGCCTATTTCGCCGCTCGATTCCGGCCGCCCCATGACCGTTCACCTGTACCTGCTTGCCAACGACGGCATCAACATGAACGCAGCCTACGGCACCGCGCTCTTGCTGATGGTGATCATTTTGGCCTTCAACCTGTTTGCGCGCTTCCTGTCGCGTAAGCGTCGCTAGTTAAGGAGTCCCATGTCCGTTTATCAGTCCGCTCCCGCGTTGGAGCAAGCGGCCATTACGGCCAAGGATTTCAACTTTTGGTACGGTGACTTTCATGCGCTGACGGGGCTTGACCTCAACATCGCCAAAAACGCCATCACCTCCTTCATTGGCCCTTCGGGCTGCGGCAAGTCGACGTTTTTGCGCTGCATCAACCGCATGAATGACCTGATCGAGGGCACGCGCGTCGAGGGCACCATGACGCTCGACGGCAACGATATCTATGCCGAGGGTGTCGACCCGGTCGATCTCCGTCGTCGCGTGGGCATGATCTTTCAGCAGCCCAACCCGTTTCCTAAATCCATCTACGAGAATGTCGCCTTTGGCCCTCGTCTGCGGGGCGTGACTAGCAAAAGTGACCTCGATGACATCGTGGAAGAATCGCTCAAGCGCGCCAACCTCTGGAAAGAGGTATCCAATCAGCTCAACAAGGATGGTTTGGCGCTCTCGGGCGGTCAGCAGCAGCGTCTGTGCATCGCGCGCGTGCTTGCGGTGCAACCCGATGTCCTTCTGATGGACGAGCCCTGCTCCGCCATCGACCCCACGTCCGTCTCTAAGGTCGAGGATCTGATGGCCGAGCTGGCGCCCGAGATGACGATCATCATCGTCACGCATTCAATGCAGCAGGCAGCTCGCATTAGCGACTACACCGCATTCTTCTTGCAGGAAGTTGCCGGCGAGCCCGCTACGCTCATCGAGTATGGTCAAACCGACGCGATCTTCACCAGCCCGGTGGACTCGCGGACGGAAGACTATATCACCGGCCGCTTTGGCTGATCGGTGCGACTAGTCCCAAGCCGATCGGATCTGGTCCGGTGCGTATTCACTGTGCGGGCGGCATGACCGCACCCAACTGATTGGAGTGAACCATGCGCAAACTGTTTTCCCGTCAGCTCATCGAGGCCCGTCACGAGATGCTGAGCATCTACGAGGCTGTCGATCTGGCCCTCCACGATGCCGTGAAAGCCTATGTGACCGACGACCGCAAGCTCGCCACCAAGACCAAGAAGCGCACGCTTTCGATTGACGCACGCTGCGCCAACCTGGAGGCCGTCTGCTACAACCTGATTGCCACGCAGTCACCGGTCGCCTCCGACTTCCGCTTGCTGCAGACGATCATCTACGTCGACTTTAACCTGCAGCGCATGACCGATAAGGTTCGCCAGATTTGCCGCGCCACGCGTCATATGATCAAGGCCGACATCTCGCTGCCCAAGGAGCTTGTCGGCACGGTCGAGGCCGAGGCTGAGGCCGTCTACCAGGTGCTGGGCTCTTCGCTTTCTGCGCTCGTCACCAACGACATGTCCGTCATCTGCAACTTGGCCGTCGAGGACGAGCCAGTGCACGCCGCCTACGAGAAGTTCTTCCGCACCTTTAACCGCATGGACACGGGCGATTTTATGGACGACGACAGCAACTATGACGACCTGCGCCGCGCCATCATGGTATCGCGCTATCTCGATCGCATCGCCTCGATTTCCATCGATGCCGCCTGCCGTCTGACCTTCCTGTTGACCGGACAGCGTATGACTGCCGGTGATATCGCCTGCACTGATGAGGATGAGCTCGAGAGCATGCGCGTGCCTTCGGGCGAGGGTGTTATCATGAGGCCCGCCGTCGACGCTCGCTACGTTGCCAAGGTGCCCACTAACGAGGTCAGCGAGGGTCTTCGCTACCTGCTCGATCATCTTGAGGATGAGGACGATGGCGAGGACGACGAGGAGTAAGTAATCCCGTTCGTCGAAAGATTGTAAATACCTAAGTGAGCGCGGCCTTGCACATGCGGGGCCGCGCTCTTGCGTTAGCATGGGACTACTTGTTTGGCTGTCAGCGGAGGCGATTGGCAATGGATAACTATTTGGACTTGATGCGCGCTCGCCGCGAGCAGATTCTGGAACGTTTTTATGCGGCGCTCGATCGCGCGGGCCGTCCCCATGACGCCGCGCGCCTCATTGCCGTGTCCAAGACCGTTGGTGTCGATGAGACCGTTGCCGCCATCCAGGCGGGGTATCGCCATTTTGCCGAGAACCGCCCGCAGGAGCTGGTTCGCAAGCTCACAGGTCTGGCGGAGCATCCGGAGCTGCCCGAGGTGCGCTTCGATATGATCGGCAACCTGCAGACCAATAAGATTAATGCGGTGCTGGGCTCAGCCGAGCTGATCCACTCGGTGGGTTCGCTGCATCTGGCGCAGGCGATCTCGAGCCGTGCTGTCCGCAAGATTGAGGCAGGCGAGCTCGCCGGCCCCCAGCGTGTGCTCATTGAGGTCAATGTAAGTGGTGAGGAGTCGAAGGGAGGCTTTTCGCCCGATGAGATTCGCGCCGCCGCGGGTGAGCTTGCGGAACTTGAGGGAATTTGCGTACAGGGGCTTATGACTATGGCGCCCCGGGGGAATAAGGATGTGGCACGCCGCACCTTTGCGGGGCTTCGTGAGCTGAGGGATGAGCTGGAGGCGGCGCATCCCGATTTGAACCTGCCTGAGCTTTCCTGCGGCATGAGCGAAGACTTTGAGCCTGCCCTTGAGGAGGGCTCTACGCTCGTTCGCCTGGGCAGGGTAGTATTTAGCCCGGAGTTTGCAGTATAATAAGGCTCTGAAGTGCGCACTGATTATCGGGGCGCCTGCACTAAACCGCGAGAGGACACAACCATGGGCTTCCTTGACGAGATTAAAAATAAGATGCACCTGGGCGGCCAGCAGGGTTACGACCAGGGTTATGGCCAGGACGACGACTACGGCTACGATGACGGCTATGACGATGGCTATCAGGGCAACGGCTACAGCGGAGCTTCGGGCGAGGGCTTCTACACCCAAGACGAGCCGAGCAACGGCCTGCTTGGTCAGACGCGCCGTGGTGAAGCTGAGTCGGTTGCCGTGTATACACGCTCCGGGCAGCTGGTCGGCGATGACTCTCGCCATGCCACGACGTATAACCCGCCTTCGCGCTCGCAGGACAGTGTTGCGAGCGGTTATCGTCCCGGTGCCTATGACACGCCGTCGAGCTACGCCGAGAACACCCGCGCCCGTGCCGCCGCTGCGCCCGCGCCTGCACCGAGCGATGCCTCGGCCTATGCGAGCAATATCATCAACGCCACACCGCAGCTGCCGGCCTATGTCCTGCGCCCCGAGAGCTATGACGACGTGGAGACCGTGGTGCGCCGCGTTCGCACCAAGCAGCCTGTCGCACTGATTTTTGTGGGCGTACGCACCGAAGTTGCCAAGCGCGTCTTGGACTTCTCTTACGGCTTTGCCTGCGGTCTGGGCGCCACGGTCAAGGAGGTGGGCGACCGCGTGTTCATGGTGCTGCCCGCCGGTTGCGAGGTCAAAGATTCCGATCTCAAGAAGCTTCGTGCCGACGGCTACCTTAAGTAAAGACAAGACGAGGAGATTCCCATCAACATCTACACTATCGTCCAGCTGGTCAACACGCTGTTCAACTTCTATTCCACGCTCATTGTCATCTACTGCTTTATGACGTGGATTCCCATGAAGCAGGGTGGTTTGCTTCAGGATATTGCCGCGGTGCTTGATAGCGTGTGCGGTCCGTGGCTCAACCTGTTCCGTCGTTTCATCCCGCCGATGGGCGGTATCGATTTTTCGCCGGTCGTTGCGATTATTGCGTTGCAGTTGGTGCAGAGGCTGGTTCTGCAGCTTCTTATAGGTATACTCGTGTAGAACTGACTTAGTAACTTACGTCGGGCGTGTAGCGCCGAGGCGATGAAAAAGGAGACTTGTTATGGCTATTACCCCTGCAGACATCCAGGCTCAGACTTTCTCTGAGGCCAAGCGTGGCTACGATCCTGCTGAGGTCGACGTCTTCTTGGAGACGCTGTCCTCCGAGGTTGACGCTATGCTCGCTAAGATCGTTGACCTTAAGGGTCGTCTGACTGCTACCGAGCAGCAGCTTGCCGATGCACAGGCTCAGCTTGCCCAGGCTCGGGATACCGCCGACCAGGCCGTTCCTGCCGCCCCCGTGGCTGCTCCCGCCCCTGACTTCTCCGCTCAGGAGCGCCAGATTTCCGCTGCCCTGATCGCTGCCCAGCAGACCGCTGAGACCATCGTTAACGATGCCAACGAGAACGCTGAGCGTATCCGCAACGAGGCTGACGCCAAGGCTCGCGAGGTTATCCGCCAGGCTCTGACTGAGAAGCAGGCCGAGCTCGAGGAGATCGATCGTCTCAAGGCTTCCCGTGAGGAGTTCAAGGCCGAGTATCTTAAGCTCATCCAGCACTTCATGGACGATGCCCAGAACTCCTTCCCGGCCGACCTCATGGCCTCCACGCCGGTCGGTTCTGCCGCTTCTCCTGCAGTGACTGTTCCCGCCGAGCCGCTGCCCGTCGCTGACCCGGTTGTCCCCGTGGCCGATCCCTTTGCCCCGATCGACAACTTTGCTGCCGACGACCTGGACTAACATTCGGCCTACAATTTAGTGCCTAGAAAGGACCCGCAGCTTGCGGGTCCTTTTTTATGACTGTGCCGGCGTGCGTAACATAAAAACCAAGCCCTGCACATAGTGGCGCAGAACTCGGCGAACGGATGAACGGTCAAGGGTAGGCTTTAAGGCATGTCCCAAAAATCTACTTGAGGAGGAAGTCGGGGAGGGGAATGGTGCGGGCCTCGCGATGCTCGGGATCGGCGATGTGGTCGGCAGGATAGCCACAGACGAGCATGTGATAGGGATAGACGCCCTTGGACAGATTGAACTGTTCTTGTGCCACCTCAGGCTTAAAATGGCATACCCAGCACGTTCCCAGGCCTTGCTCGGTGGCCTCCATCATCATCTGATCACACACGATGGACGTATCGATTTCGCTGGAATTCATCTGATCATACGGGCGCACCCAAGCGTCATCGGTAACGCTGCAAATAAGGAAGACAAGCGGAGCCCCAAAGATAGACCCATCACGAGCAAACCGAGGCTGACAAGCAGCAGCCTTCTCCAGAAGCTCAGGCGTATCCAACACCATCACACGGGTTGGATGGTTATTACAAGCAGAAGGAGCAATACGCCCAGCCTCAACAATGGCATCCACCACAGCCTGCTCAACAGCCCGATCTTCAAACTCACGACAAGAATACCGTGAGTATTTGCTCGCTTGAGCACTGTTGAATATCGCGAAACAGCACCGCCGATAT